>Ga0214473_10010407_pt1 | contig 10939 bp, 8 predicted proteins | sample RVTome_7_FD_203509 | JGI IMG/M metagenome (GOLD analysis project Ga0214473, IMG submission 203509) | Soil microbial communities from uranium-contaminated site in the Upper Colorado River Basin, Wyoming, United States - RVT98D197 | ecosystem: Environmental > Terrestrial > Soil > Contaminated >... | reverse complement strand
CGGCTTCGGCGTCTTCGGTCAGGCTGATCCGGACCCGACCTGGAGGCTTGTTGTACTTAATGGCATTGCTGACGAGGTTCGTGAAAACCTGTTCCAGGGTTTGTTCGTCTCCTAAGACAAGGACGGACCCCGGCAGCCGATTCAATTCCAGCGTCACTCCGAATTCTTCGGCGAGCGGCCGCATGAACTCCACGAGTTTTTCCAGCGCGATTTGAATATCCAGGGGCTTGAATTTATCGATGATCTGCCCTTTGTTGATGCGGGCGAGATCCAGCCAGTCGTTGATCAGATTGAGAAGCCCGCCCAGTCTGTCCCGAGCCTTGAGAATCATCTCCTTGATCTGCCCCTCGGTCGGCCCCATGATGCCGGCCAGGATGACTTCGAAATATTGTTGGATGGCCACGAGCGGGCTCCGGAGCTGATGAGAGACCAGCGTGATGAAATTTTCTTCGAGGAGTTTTTTCTCGAGACGCAGGGCTTCGGCTTCGAGGACGAGCCTGCGCCGCTCATGAGCCCGGCGGATGATGATCCGCAGTTCCTCGGGACTGAACGGTTTGGGCAGAAAGTCGTAAGCCCCCTTTTTCATGGCTTCCACGGCGGAATCGACGGTCGCATAGCCGGTGATGACGATGGGAATGACTTTCGGGTCGATGGCTTTCAAGCGCTCCAGGACGTCGAATCCGCTGATCCCCGGCATTTTCAAATCGACGAGAATCAGATCCGGCCGGAGCTCCTTGATTTTTTCAAGGCCTGTAGCTCCATCTTCGGCGGTCTCCGCGCGGAAGCCGCTCTTGAGCAGGATCTGGGAGCAGGAATCTCGCATCGCCTCTTCATCGTCGATGATGAGCACCAGGGGTTTTTGTTCTGTCATGGGAAAACTCGACGCCTTATTTTAGTCCAAAATTAGCTTTTTCGCAGTCCATAATATCGGGACGGCCATCATCCCTCGCCTGCTCCTAAAAAATTTCCGAATTGGGCAGGGCACCCGATTCATAAGAGCTCTTGCCTTAAGCTCTCTATTTTTTTAGGAGTTTTTCAATTCTGGCCAGGAGCTCAGCCGGTTTGACGGGCTTGTCGAGGTAATCGTCCGGCCCGATCATCCCCTGCTCATCTCCTTTGAACTGGAATCTGGTCCCGGCAATTTCCTTGACGGCGGAGATGAAAATGACCGGCGTGTTCTTGGCGTCCGCGAATTCAGGGGATGTTTTGATGGCGTGGCAGAGGGAAAAGCCGTCGAACAGACTGTCCATCATAATATCCAGAAGAATTAAATCCGGCTTTTCCGAAAGGATTTTTTGTTTGCCTTCGTCGATATTGGCGGCGGTTATGACTTCGTACAGGGCTGATTTCAGAATGGGCGTGATGGCCTCTTTGAAATCAGGATCGTCGTCGATCACCAGAATTTTTGGCGATTGATGGGTCATGGTTTCGTCCTCCTTTACTCGTTAATGGCGTTTTTAATGGCGAGTTTCAACTCGTCTTTGCCGAACGACTTGATGAAATAGAAGAAGATGTCCTGGGCCCGGACCTTGGCTTCCAAGCGCTTCGTGTTTTTCCCTGTGGTCACGATGATTTTGATCTGGGGATCGAGGTTCTTCAGGATTGAAACGGCTTCGTAGCCTTTCATTTCCGGAAGGTCGACATCCAGGATCAGGCAGTCGAAATATCCTTGGGGAATTTTTTTGAGCGCTTCCGTCAATCCCCGGCCTGTCTCGACATAGTAGTTTTCATTCTTCAAGAATGCTTCCAGATCCTTTCGAACCTTGGCTTCGGGATCGATCACCAGAATTCTTTTTTCTAAAACAGCGGCCATCGAATTACCTTCTCATATATTAATTATGCAATTATTGTGCCAATTGGGTTTGTGCTGAGAAAATACCCGTCCATCTAATTAATTGATAATACATGAATTCGTGCAGTAAAATAGCCGTCGGCCAATGATGAGACCTGCTGCTTCCTCCCCTTTGAGGAAATTCTCCCCGGCATTGTTCCATAAGGCGATGGTCATGGGGCTCGCGCCGATAAAGCCGTTGATCAAAGGGTCCTCAGTTTTTCAAACGATCAAGGATCTGCTCGACGGCGAGAACGACGGGCTCGGACATGTGTGCGCCCTCTTCGAGCGAAGCGGGCTGAATGCCCAGGAGGTAAGAATTCTTGAGCTGGTCGAAGCTGATCCTGTTGGTGACCAGGGGCAAAAGCCGATGGCTGAGAACGGCACTCCAGGCCGCGTGCTGGAGCGTGATGATGGTGATTTTTCCCGGAGGTCCTCCGAAGTCCAGGGCGTCCACAAAGAGAATCGGACGGCGCTTGTCCTTTTCCCAATCCGCCGTTCTGTCCAGCGTCTCGTCTTCGACCCAAACGTCTTTGACTCCGTGGAGGCGGAGCCGACGGGCCAGCTCCAGTCCTGCGGCGTCGTCGGAATGGCCGGCCGATCCGATGCCGACGATGAGCGGCGAGACGCCCGCTTTGATTTTCGCGATTTTCGCCTTCCAGTCTTCAGCGGGGGCCTTTTTCACTTGAACCGCGTGCACCGAACAGCTGACGCAGGGATCAAACGCTCTGATGACCAGCTCCATCCGATCCTTGATTTTATCTTCTTGGCCTGATTCGAGCAGTTTGCGGGCGGTGATGGTGCAGTAGCGTTCGATATCTTCGGCATTTTGGGCTGTGGGCGTGATGATATCCGTATGAGACACCAGGCCTTTCGTCACCTCATAAGCGTGAAACAGGGTGCCGCGGGGCGCTTCGACCGCCCCCGCCCCTTTCCCGTCCTTTTGTCCGTAGGGGACGATCGCTTCGTCGGGAAGCGCGACCGCGCTGTCGACGACCTCGGGGATTCTCTCGAAGGAATAAGCCAGCTCCAGAGCTTGGGCGGCGTTGTTGAACAGGGGATTCTTCGTCCAGCGGGCGTTGAAATACTTCTTGTACATTTTCCGGGCTTCGCCTTCGAGCCTTTCTCCGAGGCAATTCACCCGGGCCAGGGCGCCCACGGAATAAGGCTTGCCTTTGTACTGGCTTCGTTTGCAGAACGAGTGGGAGACGATGAACTCGTTGGTCAGGCTCTTGTAATCTTGGACGTCGATGATGTCGCCGTTGGACAGGATGATGTCATCACCCACAATTCCGTATTTTTTGTCGGGCGGATTGCAGCAGGCATAGAGCGTCTCTGATTCCGGGACGTCGGGATAGGGAAGCTCGGCGAACAGTGTCACCGTCTTGATGACAAAGGGCATGAATTGAATGGCCCGGTTCTTGATCCAGACGAGTTCGTCCCGGTCCGGGAATTTTCCGAATCCTCCGATGACGGGATTCTCTCCGTGGATATAACGGCCGCTCATCATCTTCATGATGTGGTTGCCGAACTGTTTCATCTCCAGGGCGATCTTGACTTCGAAAGGGAACTTCGAGGCCATGGCGATCGCATTCGGGAAGCCGACATAATCCGGGAGCGCCAGATAGAAGACATGGAGGGCATGGCTTTCGACCATTTCCCCAAGATGCATGAGCTCGCGGAGGAGCTTCACCTTCGGCCCGACTTTGACGTTCAAAGCTTTTTCCATGGCTCGGATGGCGGCATATTTATGGGATATGGTGCAGATCGCGCAAATTCGGGGAACGAGGTTGACGTCTTCTTCGGGCGTTTTCCCCAAGGTGAGACGTTCGACGAGCCGCGGGCCTTCGTTCACCAGAAATTTAACGTCCGTAACGATGTTTCCGTCGATCGTCACCGTGACGCCGCCGTTCCCTTCAACGCGGGCAAGATGCTCGATCACGATTTTTTTCATTTCGTGTCTCCTTTGAACTGGGAGAAGAACTCAAAAATGCGTGTTCCACTGAAGTTGGCCATCTTGTTTTTTATATGGCCCGGATCATAGCCTTTTTCGCGCAAAAGCTGGTATTCGGCCGTTCGGTTGGCTTCCTCCGACGGTCCCCAGCATCCCACGCAGGGAAGGTTATGATTGAGGCAGACCGCACCGCAGCCGCCGCCCGTTAAAGGCCCCAGACAGAGAACGTTTTTGTTAAGGAGACAGTCGTTTTCGTGCCACTTGCATTCGACACAGACCGGGAATCGGTAAAGTTCCGGAGGGTTGCCGCCCAATAGTCTGGCAAACGTCGAGAGAAACTGCTCTTTGCCGATCGGACAGCCGGGCAGGTAGTAATCGACCTTCACGAAATCGCCGATCGGTTTGGAAGGCAGGGGTTTGGAATGGGCCATTTCTACTCCTCCATAGACGGCCGTAAAGTTGTCCCCCCAAACCTCGGCGTTCGATAGCTGGGCCTGCATCCCGCCCAGGCCGGCGCAGATCCCGATGGCGATGAGGGCTTTGGACCTTTTCCGGATTTCGAGGAGCTCTTTAAGCTCCTTCTCCGTCGAAACCGAACCTTCGACCAGGGCCACATCGAGCTCGATGTCGTCGTTGTTGTCGCTTTTCGCCATCAGAAAGGCTTCGATCTTGGCGGCTTTGAAGATATTCACCAGCTCTTCTTCGCAGTCGAGGATGAGAAGGGCGTCGCCGGCGCAGCCGGTGAGCTCATAGATCCCGATTTTGAGTTTATGGTCTGGCATGGTCTCCTCCCTAGATGAGTTCCCTCATGTGAAGCACATCCCAATAGGTGAAAACGGGGCCATCGAGGCAGGTGTAGATATAGTCGATGGCGCAATGGCCGCATTTGCCGATTCCGCATTTCATCCGCCGTTCCAGGGTCATCAGGATCTGGTTTTTTGGAATATTCAGTTTGAGCAGTTCTTTGATGACGAATTTGTACATCACCGGCGGCCCGCAGACGAGGCTGTAGGTCGTGTCCGGATTGACTTTCTTGAGGTGGGGGAAAAGCGTCGTCACGACTCCGATATTTTCCTTCCAGGTTCCCGTATCGTCCCGGTCGACCGCCAGGTGACAATCGAGATCGCCTCTCTCCTTGAGAGAAAAATATTCTTCGCGGAAGATCATCTCGGCCGGCCTCTTGGCCCCATAGAGGACGGAAATTTTGCCGAACTGGTTTCGGTTATCGAGACAGTAGAGAAGGACCGAGCGCAGCGGCGCAACGCCCAATCCGCCGAGAACGATGATGATGTCTTTATCCACCATGTCCTCGACGGGAAAGCCGTTCCCGTAGGGGCCGCGGAGCCCGATCAGCGAATTTTCCTTGAGCTTGAAGAGCGCTCCGGTCACGGTCCCCGCTTTCCGGATACAGAACTCGAGCAATCCCGGCCGTGAGGGGGTGGACGAGAGGCAGAACGGCGCTTCGCCGGTTCCCAGGACCGAAATCATGGCGAACTGCCCTGGCTTGTATTTGAACGATAAGGCTTTGTCCATATCGACCAGCCGCACCTGAAAAAATTTCACGTCGTCGGTCAGCTGGTAGGTGCGAACGATGCGGGCCGGCTCCGGCCGGAAGGGATTAATCTGTTCCAGACATTTGTGTTCGGCGTTCATTTCGTCACCTCACGGCTCATTTTTTTCCAGAAGGCATCGATCTCTTCTCCCTCCAGGGCATGGGCGATGGTCTTGACGTTGATGCTCACGGGACACGTGCTGATGCATCGGCCGCAGCCGACGCAGCTCGGCTTTCCATATTTGCTGACGTAAGCTTGGAGCTTGTGAGTATACCAAAGCTTCAGCCGGTCGGACTTGTGCTCGCGGAAATTTTCCCCTCCCGCCACCTCCGAGTATTCGGGGAGCGTGCATGAATCCCAGGTGCGGATTCGCTTGCCGGGCTTTCCGCCGAGGAACGTCTTGTCGACCACGTTATAACAGTTGCACGTCGGGCAAACCATGCTGCAGGAGCCGCAGGCCAGGCAGGCATCACCGGCTTGCTGCCAAAAAGGAGCCTGATACATGAGCTCCAAAAGATCGGGCATGGTGACGAAATCGATCTTTGTTTTAAACGCTTTTTCCTTGTCGTTTTGCCAGCGGATGTACGCCTGGATATCTTTATCATTCAGATTTTCGTCGAACATGTTCGGCGCGAGTTTCACCAGGTCATCGCCCTGGCTGGACCCGATCCAGACCAAGAAAAAGCCGTTGAGATCCGTGAAGAACAGATCATAGCCTTCTTCGATGATGTTGGTCCGAGTGGACGCGCAGAAGCAGTTTTCGTCCGGCCAACAGGAGAGCCCGAGGATGAGCGTGTTCTTCCGGGCTCCCATGTAATAGGGATCGGGGTATTCCTGGACGAACAGCTTGTCCAACGTCAAAAGGCCGTGGATGTCGCAGGGATGAATGCCGAACAGAATCTTTTTGGAGATATGAGAAAAATCCTCCGTATAATCGGCCTCATTGAAGTCAAACATGTTGAAGATCGGCGGGACCATGATTTTTTTTGGCGGAATGATCGTGCGCGTCGTCTGCAGCTCGATCTTGGAAAAATCATTGACCTGGCTGAAGATATGTTTGTCTCCTTTTTTTTGGGGAGCCCAGATCTCGGCTTTTCTGGAAATGGTTTCCAGGAACGGGAACAATTCCGCTTTTTTGAATTTTAGAATTCTCATTTTTCTATTCCTTTGGTTTCCATGTTATAGCTTTTTCCGCTTCTCCTTTAAAATGAATTTTGGATAAATTTATTTACGAAACCTCGATTTTCTTATTATGCGAATTCCATGCCTTTTTCCGCTTCCGGGAAGGGCTTCGTTGGATTGTATTAACTTGCAGATAATAAAAGGGTTGAAAAAAAGCTTTTTCGAAACCGTGAGACTTCCGGCTCCGTTCGTAATAAAACCGGGGAAAATTTCCCCAGGGGCTGTTTCTTTTTGACTTATCCCAGCTTGTATTTTTTGATTTTCGCCCAGAGCGTTTTACGGTCGATCTTCAAAATTTTCGCGGTTTTGCTCCTGTTTCCGTGATGGTCCCTGAGGACGGTCTGGATGTATTCTTTTTCCACGTCCTCCAGAGGCTTGAATTTCCCATCGGCGTAACTGAATGCGGATGAGGCGGCGCTAATTCCGTGATACATGATATCTTCGAGGTCGATGCCGTTTCCTTTGGAAAGAACGACCGCGCGTTCGATGGTGTTCTCCAATTCCCGAATGTTTCCCGGCCAGTCATAGTCCGTGAGAGCCTTCATCGCCCGAGGGGAAATATCGGTGATGTTCTTCTTGGCTTTCTTGTTGTATTTGCGAAGGAAGTGCTCGGCCAGTGGCGGGATGTCTTCTTTCCGTTCCCGGAGCGGCGGCAGAAGAATGGGAACGACGCTCAAGCGGTAGAACAGATCCTCCCGGAAGGTCCCTTTAGCCACGGTGTGAGCCAGGTTTTCATTCGTCGCCGCCAGGATCCGGATGTCCAGCTTGATCGGCCGCGTGCTGCCGATGCGGGTCACCTCGCGCTCCTGGATGACGCGCAGAAGCTTGGCCTGGATATTCAAGCTGATATTGCTGATTTCGTCGAAAAAAATCGTTCCGCCGTCGGCGACCTCGAAGCGGCCATGCTTGGTCTCGTGGGCTCCCGTGAAGGATCCTTTGACGTGCCCGAACAGCTCGCTTTCGAAGAGAGTTTCGACCAGGGCTCCGCAATCGACGACGACAAACGGTGCGTCGTGGCGGAGGCTGTGATTGTGAATCTCCCGGGCGATGAGCTCCTTACCCGTTCCGCTTTCGCCCGTGATGAGCACCGTCGTTTCCGTGGGACTGACCTGGCTGATGACGTCCAGGACCTTCTGCATGGCCCGGCTGGTGCCGACGACCATGTCGAACTCGCTTTTGGCCTTGAGCTCGCTGCGCAGATACAGGTTTTCCAAAGTCATTTTTCGGCCATCCAAGGCTTTCCGGACGGAGAGGCGCAGACCCTCGGGCGTAAAAGGCTTGGACATGTAGTCAAACGCGCCGATCTTCATCGCATCAACCGCCGATTCGATCGTTCCGAAGCCGGTGATGATGACGATCGGAGTTTCCGGGCTCGCGTACTTCATTTGGCGCAAAACGTGGAGGCCGTTGACGCCGGGAAGCTTCAAGTCCAGAAACACGAGATGGAAGGATTCTTTTTGGAAAAGGGCCAGTCCTTCTTGACCGTCCTTAGAGTCCCGGATTTGATAGCCCTCTTTTTTCAGGACCTGTCGCATGGAATCCCGGATGGCATCGTCGTCGTCGATAATCAGGATTTGAATGGTTTCGCTCATGTCGACTCTTGCCTCAAGGGCAGCTTCACGGCGAACGTGGCCCCGTGCCCGGCTTCACTGCGGACCTCGATCACTCCCCGGTGTTTTTGAACGAGACTGTAACTGATGGCCAGGCCGAGGCCTGTTCCCTTACCGACTTCCTTGGTCGAAAAGAACGGCTCAAAGAGCCGCTTTTTATCTTCTTCGCGGATGCCGTGCCCGGTATCCGTAAATTCGACGCTGACCATCTCCCGCCCCGGAGTGATGGCTGTTTTGAGGGTCAACATTCCGTTTCCGTTCATGGCTTCGGCGGCGTTGAGGATGATGTTGATGAACACCTGCTGGAGTTGGGCGTCGTCGGCGAAGACCTTAGGCAAACCGGGTTCGTAGGATTTCCGGATCGCGATGTTCTGGAACAGGGCTTGGCGCTCCATCAGGGATAGAGATCGGTCCAGGAGCTGATGGATATCCACCATCCCCATTTCGGGCTCTTTCGGCCGGGCGAATTCGAGGAGGCCCTTGACGATGTCCTTGCACCGCGTCGTCTCTTTCACGATTTTATTGAGGTTTTCGTAGTGGGGATTGCTTTTGTCCGTGTCCTCCAGGATCAGGTGGCTGTAAATGAGAATGCCTCCCAGGGGATTGTTGATTTCATGGGCGATGCCCGCCGCGAGCTTCCCGATGGAGGCGAGCTTTTCGGACTGGACGAGATGAGACTGGATCTCGACGAGCTCTTTGGTCCGCTCTTCGATTTTTTTCTCCAGAGTCGTCCCCCAATCGATGAGCGCCTTATTCGCGTCGCGAAGGTGGTCGGTCATCTGGTTGAACGAATCCGCCAGCGTTCCGATTTCATCCCGTGATCGGATATCCACCTTGTGAGTCAGGTCGCCTTTGGCGATGTCCTGCGTGGCCTGCACCATCCGGTGAAGTGGGCGGATGATCCGGGTCGTCGAAAAGTTAAGTATGACCAGGAGAAAAAGGATGAAGAGCCCGGCGATCAGGGTGAAGGTCAGCATGACCCGGTTGGCGGTGTCCAGATAAGGCTTTTCGAGCATGCCCACGTACAGGATGCCGATAATCTTGTTTTCGACGTTCTTGATCGGCTCGTAGGCGGTAATGTACCAATCGAGGACGACGAAGGCTCGGGCCAACCAGGGCTGCCCTTCGTCGAGGACGGCCCGTTTCACTTCCTTGGACAGGAGAGTGCCGATCGCGCGCTCCCCCTTTTCGTTTTTGACATTGGTCGAAATCCGGAGATCATTTTGGAAGATGGTGGCGGTTCCCGTTTCCCGTCCCTTGTATTTTTCGCCCTTGAAGACGAGATCCTTGATGCCGTCCACGATGTCGTAGTTCCGGTTGAGAAGAACGCCTCCATAGAGAATTCCAAGAAGAGCGCCCCTTTCGTCCGTGACCGGGGCGCCGGCTTTGAGCATCATCCCGCTTGTCTCACGGTTTTCGGCCCGGGGCGCGGCTTTCGGCGTCGTGACGAATTCCAATACGGCTTTGTCCGCCAGGTCGCGTCCCTCTTTGAGGAGCTCCTCTCTGGGCAGAATCTGGGGGGAGGCGATGATGTTCTTTTTCATGGCCTGACGGATGATCTCGTCGGAAGACTCGTCGTCTCCGGTCATTTCCGGATTCCTGGTTCGGAGAAGGACCTTTCCTTGCGCATCCGTCAGGCTGAGAATGTCCAAATCGTTTTCGGTCCGGACGCGGTTGAGATATCGACGAAGGATATCGATCTGTTTCTTTTGAACCGCTTCCCGCAGGCTTTCTCGCGCCGCGGTCAGGCTGACGATGACCTTGATGTCGTTGAGCTTCGCGTTGAAGACCATCCAGGCGGAAGATAGATCATGGCGAATCTTGACCTGAGCTTGAGAGATGAGTGTCGTGCGGATGAGCCGGGAGCCGATGATCAGCGTGAAAAAGCCGCCGATGACGATGACGATGAGAAAGCTCAGACTGAGTTTTGTCCGCAAAGAAAATTGAGGTGCTTTCATGCCGCTTGCCTGGGGAAGGCCCTCCGGTCAAAGGAGTGCCTTCCCCCGATGGAAAAAATCTTTTTCATCAAGCCGTAATTATACCAAAGATCCCCTCTCTCCCCTAGCCGGAAAGGGGAAACAAGCGGATTTCCCTCATCGTTTATTTCTTGAACTGGCGGAAGAGCCGGCGATGAGGGTCGCAAATATTGACGGTCAGGGGTATGTCTCCCGGAAGGGCATGCGTGCCGCAGCCGAGGCATTGAGCCGGGCGAGAGAGGCGACTCCGTAGACTCCGCTGTTTTTGCCCTCGACAAAACCATTCCAACCGACGTTCTTTAAAAACGGAAACTTGGCATGGTCCAGGGCTCGACATGCTCCGTCGGCTTCCGGAGGTCATCGAGGCGACGAAAGGCGTCTTGAGCGCTTTCGGGACGCCATGGGATTAGGTTCGGGCCAAGGCCGAACCAGAACTGGTTGGGAAACAAAGGAATCATCGCCGACGCGTTCGGTTTCCAATAAGGCCAGGCGCTGGGAATCACGTAGGAGCTCGTTCTCGCTCAGTTGTAGGCTTCCATGATCTCCCGGCTCTCACGCATCAAGTCTCCCGCCAGCGCTTCCATATCCGCGTCCTTCCAGAATGAAAGCGTCTCGTGCGCGGTCATATACTTCAAAGGAATGGGATGCGTCCCGACGACGACCTCAAGGCCGAACTTCCGCTCGATGAATTCCTTAAACTGACGGATAAAGCGGCAGGGAGGGTAGCCGACCACGAATCCCGTCGCAAGATGGATGACTTCCGCGCCATTTTTTTTCATCTCCTCCGGGACATACTCGATGTTCCCGCCGGGACAATCGCCACAATAGCTGTA
>Ga0214473_10010406_pt1 | contig 10939 bp, 8 predicted proteins | sample RVTome_7_FD_203509 | JGI IMG/M metagenome (GOLD analysis project Ga0214473, IMG submission 203509) | Soil microbial communities from uranium-contaminated site in the Upper Colorado River Basin, Wyoming, United States - RVT98D197 | ecosystem: Environmental > Terrestrial > Soil > Contaminated >... | reverse complement strand
GCGGATACGATGCGGCTTATTCAGTCAGGCGTTGTCCCGGCGCATGACCTTGAATCATTGATCGACGCCGATCTGGAGGTGCATCACCAGGAAACCGGACGGCCCGCGCAGGCCCTGGCCAAGGTCGGAGATTCACTGCCCGGTTTGGGAATCGTGGCCGCGGTTCTGGGAGTGGTCATAACCATGGGAGCGATCGGCGGCCCCCCCGAGCAAATCGGACATAAAGTGGGAGCGGCGCTGGTCGGGACATTTCTCGGCATATTGCTCTGTTACGGTTTTGTCGGGCCGTTGGCCACAAATCTTGAAACCATGAATGGGGAAAGAAATCAGGCATACAATATAATAAAACAGGCCTTATTGGGATTTCACAAAGGGATGGCTCCATCTATAGCGGTGGAATTAGGGCGAAGATCGATCTCGTCGACATCGAGACCCGGATTTATAGAGCTCGAAGAGGCTTGCAGGCATAGTCGGGAACGAGGATAATCGGTTATGGACGCAGAAGAACAACAACCGATTATAATAGTTAAGAAAAGCGGCGGACACGGCGAGCATCACGGCGGATCATGGAAAGTAGCCTACGCCGATTTTGTGACGGCCATGATGGCTTTTTTCCTGGTCATGTGGCTGGTCAACCAGGACCAGGCGGTCAAGGATAATGTCGCGGGGTATTTCAACGATCCGGTCAACTGGGGCAAGAAAGGGCAAAACTCGGTCCTCGAAGGAGGCGCGGGAATTTCCTTAAAAAACCTGCAATCGCCGCCGCCGTCGCAATCGGGGCAAAACGCCACCCAAGAGGAACTTCAGCGAATAGGCAACAGGCTCGAGCACGCCCTTCTTCAGATCCCCGAGTTCGAATCGATCAAGGAACATGTAGAGATACGAATGACGCCGGAAGGCCTTCTGATAAATCTGATCGAGGCGGGAAAAAATCCGAATGACACAGCCTACTTTTTCGATCTGGGCAGTCCGCACCTATCGAAAAAGGGGATAAAAATCCTGGCGGTGATAACCGAGGAGCTGGCCAAGATCCCCAACCGGATAATTATCGAAGGACATACCGACAGCCGACGTTATTCCGACGGAGCGAAATATTCGAATTGGGAGCTTTCAGCCGATCGGGCAAACAACACCAGGAAGCAGGTGGAAAGTATGGCCGTAAGAGATGGCCAGATCTATGAGATCCGGGGCTTTGCCGCCAATAACCCGATGATCGAGGATGATCCTTTCGACCCGCGAAACCGCCGGATATCGATAGTGGTGCTGATAAAAGACCCGACGCTTAGAACATCCCTCGACGATCAGCTCGACGGCATCAAGCATACCCGAGGCGACTCCGCGACGGTCAAAGGGTGAGAAGTCCGGTCGTTGATCTCTCCCTATCCATATTCGAAAAAATGAGAAAGGATCGGACGATCCGGATAAATCGCTGCCGCCGGTTCTAATGGAATATATTTAAAATATTATTGTATATAGTATCGGATATGATGATAAGGGCATTCCATGTCATCCCGGTTTTTGCCATCTGGGTATCGATTGCCGTCCCGGCCTACGGCGGGCATAATTTTGTATTCGAGTCGGCCGCGGGGATCGGATCGGAGTCAACCCCGTTTTCTCCGAGATGGAGAGGGGCTGTCGGCTCCGACGGCCTGTATTTCAAGGAATACGCCGCGCGCCTGTCATATTCGCCTATCGCGCTGATTTCCGTCCGTTGCGCGTTCGGCTGGTCGGAGTATTATTCAAAGAGCGACGTCCGGTTCGCCATTCCTCCTCCCCCTCTGGAACATTGGCGCCCTTCGGAACGAACCATAAAGGCGATCTATATAATTCCGTCCGTGAGAACCACGCTGCCAATGATGCGTATCGATACGGGATTTTTGTTGTATGATAACGATGACGATGATTACTGGTTTTACCAGGCGCCGGGCTCTCTTAAGGATAAATTCTATGTTTCTCCGTCGGCAGGGGTGGAGCTGGGAGACGAGAGAGCTTTTTTAAGTGGACGGTTATTCGATTCGTTCCCTCTGTTCTCCGGGGGAGGAATCTGGGAGATAGGAATAGGATACAGGGTGGACGATATTTACGAACATGTCGTCTATCTGGCGACGTCCGGCCCGGGGGGAGCGGGATTCGGTTACAGAGGCGAATTCAAACTATATAAGCAAACAGGTATATCGATCGGCGTTTCAGCGGGGGGAGTTGATCATGAAAATGTTTATAATATGACTCTCGGAATCATTACAGCTATCGGACGCTAAGGCTGCTGCCATATAGATACAATTATGACTTATAATTCTCCCTGAAATCAAATCGCTCTTGTCAGGCTTCCGCCCAAATTAAATGTTTCGTCAATTAACACAATATGGCAATGAAAACCGGCGATTAATAATATTGTCTCATAAAAAATGGTGATCGCGAATTCAAAAAGATCGAGACAGATTTAAAAATACGATTGAAACATACAACAGCGCCATGTCATTTCAGCTATGTCGCAAACCGCCGGATCAAGCTCCGGACAGCGCTAATACTTCGCTCTTCACGATCTTCCCTAAGTAATCCGCTTCATCCTTCCGCCAGACGAGGAATTTCAAATCACCAGGGGAGATCTTGGACAGGTCGATATCCCCCAGATGCCGCCATTCTTTCTCTTTGCTCCAATCCACATCTTTTTGTCCGACCGATTGGAAATACGGCCGGTTTTCGCCGGGGAGGGCCGCGTAGTCGTCGGAATTACCATAAAACACAGGTCTGATACCAAGTCTGATCGCGGCCGGTTTGCTGATGGCTATGCCGTACGGCTCGAAATTCCATCCGGTTCGTTTGGGGAGCCAGCGAAGCCCGGACAACACTTTTGCGGGGTCGGATTCGGTGAATCCGATAACGCGCTGACCGTCTCTGATTCTCATCGACGATCCCCTGATCCTTTTCTCGTCGATTATTCTCAGCAGGGTCTTCAGCGCGTTGTTCGGATATTCGTTTCCGGAGGCGATCAGGCCGGCGTAATAAGAATATCTCGATTGCCCCGGCCAGGGGCCGTGGCGGGTTCTGGTCCAGTGGGTGAGGAAATCCCAGCCTTTCACGCGGAAATCTATCTTCTCTTTCGGGTATCGCGGCGGGGAAACCAGCGGCTTGCTATATTCGACATTATATCCGGTTTCGATCTGCTTATGCCCGTATTGCTCTTCGATTAATTTAGCAAGCTTGCCTTTCGAACGGATCGAAACAGGAACCAAGAGGCCGGACAGTTTGACGGCTGCCTTATCGCGATTGATCCATACGGCCTTGTTTTTTTTTGAGTCCTTATCCGGCTTTACGAAAACCATGGCCGTTCGCCTGGGGACGAGTTCGAACTGTTTGATGGTCCTGTCGAAGATCAATCCGCCATCGTCATCGCCGATCTCGGGGCTCACAATAATCTGATTTCCACCGGAAAGGCCGACCAGAAAAACGGCCAATTCCCACGTATTCAGACCGAGGCTGGTCACGATGACACGGCCTGAACCTGTCAGGCTTTTTGCAGCCGTGATAGTGGCTTTTACCCAGGAATCGTTGCCGCAAGGGGTTTTCGACTGGCTGCTGTTGAGTATGACGGCCGATTTTTCGCCGAGAAGGTTCTCGTTGCCGCGGATTATCATGAATCCCACTTCCAGCGCAGGGTTCAGCGGGGGATCTTTGTTTTCTCCGTCACCGGAATTTCCCCCTGTTTCTTTACGTTCGAGAATTTTTTCATTCTGAATACGGCGAAGATGGCCGAGGCCAGCCCGACGGTCATATAAAAAGTCACAAACCGCCAGGCGGCTGTCGCCAGAGGGATAACGGAAGAGGGAATCAATCCGTCGTAAATCAGGGCGAATGAAACCTCGGCGCCGCCTATGGCTCCGGGGGTCGGAATCATGGTCATAGTTGTGAAGACAACCCATTGCAACAGGAAAAAGAGAACCGGATCGACATGATAGCCGAGACCGACCACGAGGGCTGAGACGGCGCCATATCGACCGCACCAGCCCAGACCCGAATAGAAAACCGTAGCCAGGAAAACCACTTTTCCGTTGCCCCGAACAAACTTGAGTGCGACAATGAAATCGGTTTTGAATTTACTTATGGCGCTTCTGATAGTCGAGAACAGGCTATCATGGGCCGGCTTTCGGTCCGGGGAGTGCTTCGTCTTTATTTTCTTAAGGAAGACCAGGATGGCGATCAATATAATTCCGATTGTAGCGACCACGGGCCAATGCGAGGTGATTTCCCGCCAGATTTTTATTATATGCGGATTTTCCCAGGTTCTTGTCCAGAAAACCGCGGCCGGGAGGGCCAGAGCGAAAAATACGGTATCGGCCACACCCCCTAAAAACATGACAAGAGCCGCCTGCGGCGCGGTAAAGCCGTAGTTTACCAAAAAGGCGAGCTTGACGTAACCTCCTCCCAGGATGGTTGGAGTAATCGCGGCTCCTATATCCGAGGCCAGGACAACGTCCAGGGCCCGAGAAGGCGCGAGGTTTACTTTGAATACCCGACTCCAGGCGATAATACCGGCCGACTGACCGAGCCAGGGAAGTAATGTAAGCACAGCGGCCAGGACAAAATACCGCGAATCGATCTTTTCAAGATTCCGGAAAATCTCAGGGCTCGTGGTCAGAACAACATAGACGATATTGCCGACCAGGGCCAGGGGGATTAATATAAGCACAATTTTAAAAAACTTCCTGAGAACCAGGTAATTCGTCGGGGATTGGAACTCGGTATTTAGCATTATTCTATTGCTTCTATTTATTCAATGGATCTGCCGCCGCTAATTTTTCGAATATCTGCTTATAGCGGCCGTGAACCACCGACGATGAAAATCTGCTTTCCGTGAATTCTTTGGCCTTTTTCCCGAAGTCGGACAATCTTTTGGGATTCTCAACGAGTGATTTTATTATTTCGACCATAGCGGAAACGTCGCCGTCGTCGACACAATAGCCGTTGTGGCCATCGATGACAGCGTCGGTAATGCCCTCGATCCCGGTGGCCACCACCGGAATTCCCCGGACGGCCGCTTCCAGGGCGACAATACCGAATCCTTCCATATCACCGTCGATTTTTCGATTGGGCATTATAAGAAGATCGCTTACCTCGAAAAGCGCGTCGCGGAGCTCCTCCGAGATACCGTTCAGATAATGCACCCGCGGATGGGAGCTGAGTCGTTTTAATTCATCATGAACGGTATCACAGCCGGAGGCCAGAATCAGCAGGCGATGATATTTCTGGCCGAGAATCGGCCCGGCCATTTTTAACCAGGGGGGAGTTTTCGAGCCGGGGCCGGCGATCACATAGACAATATTCTCGGGCAGATGAGGGAAGACATGGGTTACGAAGTAATCGAAACCTTTTCTTCTCAAGGGGCGGCCGAGGCTGAACAGCACGATCTTGCCCCGAAGGTCAATTCCGGTCCGATCATAGAACTTTCGAAACGAGGCCTCGTTTTTTCTGTTAAATATATTCACCTTTTCGGCGGCATTCGGTATTATCTCGATTTTCCCGGCGGGCACGTTCCTGGATCTGACCTGCTCGGCGGTGGCGCGGCTGACGCAAATTATCGTGTCCAGCGTCGGTAAGGCCTCCCGCAATTTTCTTTGGTACCAGGGTATGGGGAGAATGACATCGAGCCCGTGGACAGTGGCCACCACTTTTTTGGACGAGTTTTTTCTGATCCTGGCCCCGATCAGGGCCGTCACCGCGTCGTCGCAGTGAACCACCTCGGCCCCGTTGCGAATTGATCGGCGGTAGAACAAAGGGAAATAGAAAGGCGCTCCCCATTCGGGTCCGTTCCAACCTATTTTCTCGATATCGAAAGAATCGCGGAGGCCGTCGTACAGGCGGGCGCTGTGACGCTGCACGCCGCCGATCGTATCGGGACGCTTGCGGATCAAGAAAGCTATTTTACGCCTGGAATCCATTTATCGCGAAATTTGCATTTTTCAGTTGCCGCGTTCCGCAAGAAAAAATTTCAAAGCTCGGTTCAATCGACAATCGAAAGGACATTTCCGACGGAGGAGCGTATCCCGGCTTTCTCCGCTATCAAGGCCCTGTATGTCTCGAACAGGCGGCTGTTTATATGATCCCAGCTTCTTTTCGAGGCAAATTCGATAGCGGCCGCCGACATCGAATTTCTCAAAGCGTCGTTTTTTATCAGCTCTTCCATTTTGGCGGCGAATTCCCTTTCGTTCCCGGGTGCGGTGAGATACCCCGTTTCCCCGTTCTGAATCAGTTCGCCGACTCCGCCCTCGGAGGAGCCGATCACGGGCAGACCGGAAGCTGCCGCCTCCAGAACCACGTTGCCGAAGGATTCGGTAGTTGAAGGGAAGACGAAAATATCGGACGAGGCATAGGCTCTGGATAGATCATCCCCGTCGAGATGGCCGGCCAGGACGGCGTCGGGGGCTTCCTTCTCGATCTGCCGGCGCATGGGGCCGTCGCCGACAAACACGAGTTGATATTCGACATCTTTTTGGCGCAGGATGATATTGGCTTTCAGGATGATTTCGACATCTTTTTCCTTTACCAGCCTTCCGACGAAGAGGGCGATCGGTTTTTCCCGCGGCGACCATTTTAGTTTCAGGCCGCGATCGGCGTATTGCGGGGAGAAACGTTTCAGGTCCATGCCCCGGCTCCAGAGTTCGAGATTATTAAAACCTTTCGATCTAAGCTCGCCTATGGTGACTTGCGAGGGGGCCAGACAGATATCGCCTTTATCGTAAAACCACCTTAAATATCTCCAGCCGTATTTTTCGAACCATCCGAAACCGTAATATTTGAGATAGGAGACAAATCTGGTATGAAAAGAATTGGCCACGGGGATTTTTCTTTCTCTGGCGTAGCGCTGCGCAAAGATCCCGAGGAAAAAGGGGCTGCAGATATGGACCAGATCCGGCTTGAATTTATCAAGCGAACCGCGTAGATCATGAAACGCGGGAAGGCAGACTCTGTATTTCGTATATAAGGGGAAGGGAACCGATAACAACTGCGCCGCCCGGCCGTCCCACGAATTCCCGGTGGGGAGAAAAGGCGAGTGAAAACGATAATCGATATTATGAGATTCCAGGGATTTCTGCAGATAGCCGAGGGTATGACTGACGCCGTCGACAAGGGGGGGAAGCGATTCTGTAAAGTAAGCGATTCTCATTAGAATTAATCACATCATTTCGTGTTAAGCTGGAGAAACGATCAAACCCGCGATTTAACTCTTGCTTATCGCATTTTCTCGATTCTTTGGATAACCCCTTTGATTAAGAAGGGCAACACGATAGTGGCGTCGGCTTTGACCTCCGCGTAAGCCCCTCCCTCGGCGACAGGCACGAATTTTGCCCAGGAAATGCCTTCCTTGTAAGAACAGCCCGATAAACCTCCCCAGTGGTCGGGTTCGGGGCAAATTCTAACGCCTCTCGAATAAATTCGAGGTTCGACCGGCATTTTATCCAGATTCATCATATCGAAAAGCGGGGATACCTGCTGGGCCCAATTTCGAGGAACTCCTCCTCCAATAGTGAAAATACTCATTGTTCCCCTATGTCGATGGACCCTGGCGGCGAAATCGAAAAGATCGGCGAACGGATTGTATTGAGGAAATATCATATCTTTAAATGGAGCTTTATTGAACCGGCCGTCGCGCTTGAACATATTAATTACCAGTTCAAGGCTCAGTTCGCTATCGGTGAAGGCGGGAATATAAATCGGTATGCCCGATCTGTAAGCGGCCGAGGTTATGCTTTTTTTATCGGGGTATTGTTCGTTTAAAAGCTCTCCGAGCCTTCTCAAAAAGTCGGCCGAGCCCGATGGCGTTTTCGAACCGGCGGCCGGCAGGAGGCGCTCGAAATGAGCCCCCACGGTTTGTGAAAGCTGCTCAAATGACGTTTCCAACTCTATAGTGTCATAAACCCGGCACATTCCTTTGATATACAGCTGATCGTCCGGCAGATCCGGCGCTTTGTAGTGGCTTTTTTCCATGCCCTCTATTAATCCATGAGTAATCAGAGCTCCGGTGCTGACCACGATATCGACGTATTTTCTTTCGAGAAGTTCGCAGATGAGCAGACCCTGTTTTGCCACGGTCATCGCGCCGCTTAAAGTCAAGATAGTAAGATCATTGGGATCTGTGAACATGGCGGCTAATATCCCGGCCGCTTCACCGAGTTGCCGTCCGCCGAAAGATGTCTTGGCCATGGCCGCCAGGGCCTCGTCGAAATCCCCTATTCGGGAAACGTCGATCGGCTCCAGCGCCTCGAGTCCATCGCCCCTGGAGAAATCCTTTTTGCTTCGGTGCTTTTTATTCATTTTTCCCGGCGCCCCGATTTCCAACAATGATGACCATCTCCATTTATATCAAGACATTCGCGGGGCAATAAACATAATATTATCAAGCGAATCAAGGATTTTAATCAGGAATTTGAAATTTTTGGCGGCGCTAATTCGATTGATTGCCTGCGGTTAATTCGATGACAGGGCCAATTGACGTAAAACTGTTGACTGCAGTCTTTGAGTGTAATACTTTCGAACCATGTTGAGATCGTTGTTTTTCTTAACAACCGGATTAATCATCTTCAGCCAGAAATTATTGTCCGCAGGCGATTATAGCTGGCCCATGAGGCTCGCGCCGGAATTGACGTCGAGATTTTGCGATTACCGGGCCGGCCATTTCCATGCCGGATTGGATATACGGACCAATGGGAAGACCGGCTACAGGGTTTATGCCGTGGACGACGGCTATATTCTAAGGGCCTCGGCAAGTTACAGCGGCTACGGTAAGGCTCTGTACCTGAAGCTCAATGACGGCCGTATTGCCGTTTATGGCCATCTGCTCGGTTTTGAGAAAGAAGTCGCGGAGCGAATACGGGAGGTTCAGACAAAGGATAAACGGTATCGCCAGGATTTATATTTTGAGGCGGGTCAGTTGCCGGTGAAAAAAGGGCAGGTTGTCGGATTATCGGGAGCCTCCGGATCAGGAGCCCCCCATCTGCATTTCGAGATGCGCTCGCCCGGCAATAATCCGGTAAACCCTCTGAAATCCGGATTTGGTATCGAGGATCGCCGGCCGCCTGAATTCGACAGGCTGGCGGCCCGCGTCTTCGCCGGCGATTTCGAGCCGGGCGTTCCTTCCCATCTGGAGATAATCGATCCCGTCAAAGCCGGGCGCGATTATGTCATACCCGACACGCTGCTTGTCGACGGTTGCCTGGTTCTGGCCGTATCAGGCGGGGATAAGATCGATGAGAGAGGCTATCTTTACGGATTCTATAGCCTGGAGCTGTTCGTGGACGATTCCCTGGTGTTTTCATCGACAGCCGACAGCTTGACCTATCAATCCACCCGGCAACAGGAATACCTTCGCGACATGGAATTGAGCCGTCTGGGCGGGCCGATCAACGGGCAGGACAACGATGAAAATATTTTTCATAAGTTATACATACCACCCGGGGCGAAACAATATTTCTGGGGCGATGGGGAAAAAACCGGCGTAATCCCGCCCGGAACGGTTCCCGGGCAGATCAGGACATTTGAAATAACCGCGTCAGACGAGGCCGGCAATCTATCCAGATTGAAAGGCGTTCTGGCATCTCCTGGCTTAGCGGCTCCCCGCCCGGAATTTATTTCATACTACCGCTTCGGCGATACTCTCGAGGTCGATTTTCTCACTCCGGACTCGGTCGGATCCTGGTGGGTTCAATACAGGAGTTCGCCGGATTCGCGGTTTAAATCGATTAGATGCACCCGACAATCGCAGACCTGGGAGGGCGCCGGGACGGCGGCTTATCTGAATACGGTCAAAGCCGTTTCGCCGAACAGGAGCGGAGATTACAGGATTTCTTTTGCGGATATAGGCGGTAATTTTTCGCCGTGGATCTATTTCGTCGACGGCTCTGGCAAGAAAAACGTATTTGAGCTGAAAGGTTCTCCCGATCATTTGAGATTAGAATATTTTCCGGAGTCGATTCGCGCCACACTGAACATTCGGGTTCTGAATCGGTCGCGGTCGGTGGATAAAATGATGAGCCAGGGCGGGATAAATGCATTTTATTTCGATATTATAGATGAAAGTCTGAAAGGGGAAACGAGGTTCACGATACGGGATGAATCGGCGGTGCTGATAGATACAGTTCTGATATTATATCCGGCGGCGGCCGGAAAAGCCGTCACGGCATACTCTCCCGATTCCAGCCTGACCTTGATAGCCGGCGAGCAGACGATGTATTATTCGACCTATATATTCCCTTCGGCCGGAATGACAGCCAGGGTTCTGGGCGGCGACGCTATAATATACAATATCGAACCGGCGGATCTTCCGGCCGACGACCCGTTTATCTTCAGGTTCGATCTTCGACGTTTGTCGCTGGCGGGCAAGAATATCGGGGTATACGGTTATGCCCCGCTGGCCGATAAGTGGGGATTTATCGGCACAAATGACGGTCCGGAGATAGAGGTGAAAGGATTCGGCCTGGGGAAATTAGCTCTGGTCGAAGATAATGATCCACCGATCATAGGATCGATCGGTCCGGCGGGCACGACGCGTTCCGGCAAACCGCTGCTGTCATGTGTAATCGACGATCTCATTTCGGGAATCAGCCTCGAAAATCCCCCCGATATGCTGGTCGACGGAATATGGGTTCCGGCCGAATACGATATGGATACCAAGGAATTTTCCTACCGGGTGAGAAATAATCTGAAGCGGGGAAAGCATAGTCTTGAAATCCGAGTATATGATAAGCAGGGCAACAAAAAAACAAGCTCGACATTTTTCACAATCGACGGCAGGCAGTGATTGATTCCGCTTAAAGACAATAACCCGACGTCGAAATTCCCGGTGGTCACCGTGGGGTTGGTGGCGATCAACGCGGCGGTCTTCATTTATACCGGCATTCTCGGTATGGGCGGCGAGGAATTGTACGTCAGTTTCGCACTTATCCCT
>Ga0214473_10010405_pt1 | contig 10940 bp, 7 predicted proteins | sample RVTome_7_FD_203509 | JGI IMG/M metagenome (GOLD analysis project Ga0214473, IMG submission 203509) | Soil microbial communities from uranium-contaminated site in the Upper Colorado River Basin, Wyoming, United States - RVT98D197 | ecosystem: Environmental > Terrestrial > Soil > Contaminated >... | reverse complement strand
GGAGGAGTCTTGCCGGGCGCCGGAAATTCTTGCCGCCAGAATGGCTCCTCCGTAGCCCGAACCAATGATGACAAAGTCGTACCTCTTCTTCCGCTTGCTCCAATCTTTGGCTAACATGGATGTCCTCCTTCTCCCGGAAGGAATTCCTTGGGTCCATAGGGCTATATCTTATAGCTTAGTTTAAACCAGAGAAAAATAGAGTAAATAGGGTAGACTCTGTATTTTTGATAAAAAAGTTATGTATTTTATATCTTGGAAATGAGAATATGATGATTAAAAGGAAAAATCTTGTACAGATAAGATTTCGGATGTATCCTGATTCTATCCCCCCGTTTGGGGCCTGCGGTAGAATGACATGCATTTGCCATAGCGAAGGGGTAGATTTTCGTCACTGGTGGGCGGCCGGCCGGCCAACGGAAACTACCCATGAAAGGAGGAACTGTGATGTTTACGGAGTTGCCCCGAATCCTGAATCCCAACCTCGGTTGCCCCATCATCCTGCCTCCGGAAGAACTCCATTCGTCGGGTCTCGACGTGGTGATGGCCGAGGGGGAGAACTCTTCCCTGAGCCAGGCTAGACTCTTGGCGCGCCCCTCCTTCCCGGGGGAGGGCAAGGAATTCTCATTGGAGTTGGAAGACCGCGAGGAGCTTACCGAAAGAACCCTCCCCCCCCAGTTTCAACGGGTGGAAGAGACCCGCTTCCTCATCAGCACCGTTCTCCATTCTTTCATCTTTGCCGGCAAGGCCCGCTTCTTTCGCTACCGGGCGAAGATAACTTCCCCCCTTCCCGGGGAAGCATTGCGGCGGGTTGGGAATGAGCTGCGGCCGACTCTATATGACTTGATATTGAAAAAGGGTGAACAGGAAGTCAGCTCCGTCTTTCATGCCCTGTGCGTGCGGCCCGGGAAGAGCAGCCTTCGTTTCATCCATCTAACCGACCTGCACATCTCCTTGCGCAACGACCTGTATGGTGACAACATTCGAGAAACGATTTCCTCTCCGGCTCTCCCCGGCGCTCCGGAAGTTGGTACCGAAACCCATTTCAACAATTTTAATGAGAACTTGCGCCGGTTCATCCGTTATGCCAACGAGCTTGCGGATCGGGGGGAACTTGACTTCTTGCTGGTTCCCGGAGATCTCGTTGATTTCTTGCGCCACGGGTTCAAAGGGCGGGAGGATTATGGGGATAACAATTTTCAGGTCTTCCGGAACCTGTTATTAGGGGCAGGGAATGAAATCCGCCGCCCCCGGCCGAATCCAGGCTTGAAGGTGCCCCTCTTCACCAGCACCGGCAACCACGACTGGAGATTTTTCCCGTACGAGGTTGCCGTGCATCATTCGGTCTTCGGGGTGAAAAAAGAAGTCGCGAAACAATTTGGTCTTTTCTGGGCGGACGAGCAGGAAGAAATCAGCCAGAAGATCGAAGCCGTCTATGCCAACTTGCTGCGGGAAGGGTCCCCCATTTCCAACCGGACCTGGATGGGCAAGCTGATTAACTGGGCGCTGCAACGTTTGCAGAAATGGCAGGTTCAGCTTCTGACCCCCTTGAGTGCTTCAGCGCTTTTGGGAATCCTTCCCAGTATTCCCCTGGTTGGGGGATATTTGCATAAGTTTCTCGGTTCCTATGATCCTCTGCTGTTGAGTGTGATTGTCTTGCTCGTTGTTCCCATCGCCATGGGAATCTTGACGGGTTCTATAAAAAGGTATGTACGCAATAAAATCACGGATTTGCTGGCCATCGAGGCAGGCTGGCAGGCGCTCCAGGACTATTTTCTGACCATCAACCCCTTTTTCAATTATGCCTTCCGGGTTGGTGCCAATTACTTTCTTGTCCTGGATACGGGCCATGATTGCATCCGGGCCCAGTACCTCTGGGACGACGGGGACAAAAAGTTGGGCCCCCTTTCCATTCATGATAATACCATCGGCCAATCGCCCGATTCCATGGCCTTTTACGATATCAATGAGTATTACCCTTACAGCCAGATAACCTGGATCGATAGGTTGATGCAATTGATTAGCCGGGAGCCCCGGGGAGGGGATCAGCAGGGCAGGGTTTTCATCGTACTTCACGCCCCTCCGGCCAACCTCTCCAGGGAAAAAAGGAAAGAGGCGCAAAAAGACACCCGGGATAAACCCGAGGGCTTAATGCTGGAGGAGAAACGGTTCGACATCCGCTTTGGGACCATCAACCACTACCTGAGCCACTTTTACCACCTCTGCCTGGGTCGGCGCGAACAGGATCCGGCTTCCCCGCGGTATCTTCCTGTGGATATGGTTCTGGCGGGACATGCCCATTGGAAGCTGGAGTTCCGCCTGGCCTGGGATAAGGATAGGGAGCGGCCGCTGGTTTATTATGGGGATTTCACGGGCAAGGACAATAAGGATCACTTTCAAGAGGACTTCGATCGTTTGCGCCCATTTCTTTTCCAAACGCCGGGCTGTGGACCCCGGGAAGATTTCTCGCCGGACCCACCCTATTTTCGTCTGATAAAGATCGATGAACGGGGGAAGGTCCTCTCGGCCGAGGTCCTAGCCCTCGGGGCCGATGGTACGGCCAAGGCCGCTCAATTCCCGGAATTCTGACCTTAATGGGACACCGATTATCGCAGATCCACGCAGATAAATTTTTCCGATAGAAAATACAAGATTAACCGCGGAGAAGGCGGAGAAGAAGGATAACGGAAAGACGCAAAAAAACTTTTTTTGAATCCTTTTTGGGAATGATTTGTTCGCGCTCGGAGCGGGACGATCTCGGCATGCTTGGCGGTGTGAAAAATTTGAAGAAAAGAAAGATTCTATCAATTCCCATACGGCAAGAATGCTAGCCTAGCCCTATGAATATGTCACACCCCTAGCGACGCTGCGACAAACGCTTGATGGCCGCAGCGGCACGATCACCGAGACCGCTCCTATCCCCGGCAGGAAGTCCCTGGCGTACTGTCAGCCAAATTCGCAGGGCTTCCTCCCGCCGACCCGCGGCTTCCAGAAGGCTGGCTCGGTACGACTCGCGGCTCGGGCGCTTCCCCTTGTCGAAATCATCATCATAAAACAGCGCCTGAAACGTCGCGAGTTGTTCCGTTGCCGGAACGGCGGTCAAAAGATTTTGGAAGCGGTCGTCCCTGCTGCCGGAAAAGGCAAAAAAATAGATCGTATAGACATCGTTGCGCGCCTGCGAATCAATCTTCTCTTGGTTCTTCCGCATTTCATTCACGACCGCAAGGAACTCTCCATCGCCTTGATCGGATTGCAGATTCTTGAGCGCGGCAAGTTGAATTCTCCTGACATAATTCCTCGCGCGGCCGGAGGCAATCGCCGCCGAGAAGTGCTCCCTGGCAGCCTCGAGCTTCCCTCCCCTCCAGAGTGTCCAGTGACCCCAGTGCGCGTGAGCATACGGATTCGCGGGATCTATCTCCAAGGCCTGCCGATATTGTTTCTCCGGGTCTAGGCCCGCCTGGCCATCCCGCGAGCGGAGGAAAAACGCCCAGCCCACGTGCGCCAGCATGTCGGCCTTTCGGACACCGCCCGCACTCGAAGCTCCTCTGGCCAGGACCGGAACAAGCTCATCCAAGAAATCGGATAAAGTCTGGCCCTTGGGGATCCTGCCGTTCTCCAGCCATTCCATCGCCAGATCTTCCTGGGCCTCGCGCAGTTCGCGCCTCTCTTTGCTGAGTTGACCGGTCAGCTTGGCGAGTTGCCCGCCCGCTTCCGCCGTTTCGGCGGCCCGCTCGAAGCTGTCCCATGCCCCCTCATAATCCGCAGCGCCTTGCTGCGACTTCCCGACCTTGTAAAGTTCCGCAATCCCGCGCTCTCGCTCGCGAACATCCGAGACCAGCTGGGTAATCTGATGCAGACCAAAGATGAGCGATAGGATCGCAGTAACTCCGCCAACCCATTTCAGTAATGTTGCGAGTTTAAGGGGTGGCTTTTGATCGTCGGAAGAACGGCGCCGACCCCATTGATTCTTTTTCAGCTTCTTTGGCATCGCGGACCCCGACTCTTACGCGTTATCCATGCGCCATTGGCGGCTTCATGCTCGTTGTGAATCGCCTGATTACACCATAATACCCCAACTCTCGCCCACAGTCGGTATAAAACTTCAGGGCGAATTTGTTCCGGCGAGTCATCCGATCGTTGCGCAATCTGTTCCGGCATGAAATCCACCCCCGGTTCCTTCCCTGATTTAGGGCTCCTTAAAGGAGGGCGCGGATGAAAGTGGATATGTCGCCCAAAGCAATCTCCCCCCGCCTGAAATTCGTTTTCCAACTGCGCCGCCTCTGCCTTTCCCTGGCCAAGGCGAACCCAGCCCAATCCCGACTGCCTGCCGGTAATAAAAGATTGAAGGTGAAGAATCAAGCTTAAGAATTAAAAATTTACCGGGGTTTGTTTCGATAGGTCTTCTAAACAAGTGACAAAGTCTTTCCGGCCCTGGCTATCCCGAAAGATCCGCTTGCCTTCCATTCCTCGAATCATCAGATAATGAAAAGTGCATATTTTCACCCACGTCGCCTTAAAGGAAGGGAGTGAGAATTATCCGGCTTTAGAAGGGGGCACCTAAGAAATTGGGGTACGGGATGGTTTCAAAATGTTGGTTAAGAAAAGGTTAGAACGCTTTAACCGATTTCCAAAGTTTTGGTTGACTCATAGTCGGATTTGGGATAAAAGCTAGGTATTCCAAAAAAGCGAGAATTATGGGGGGAAATGGAATGTGTCCTCAACACTGGAGAATTCGGGGCCGGGTATTTGAAATCATACGAAGATCCCCGAAGAGAGTGCAAAAGATCTCGGATTTGTGGGTTCTTTTTGCGCGAAATAAGACGCGGAGGAGAGGAACGAATCCCGAGGTTCTTGGTTAAATTCAGATTTGGGGTCGTTGGATCGTGAATTTCGGGACTGCCCAAGCCCTGTTCCATGGATGAAAAAGATCGAATTTATCGAAAAGTGAAATCCATTATTCGGCAAAATGGCAGATCTTCCTATATTGGAGAGGATGATTTCGTCAGTCTCTCTAAAGACGGGATCTTCATCAATTTTCATATCAAAAACCCCAGACTTGACATTGAAAACATATTCAGGGTGGTAAAGCGGGGGCAAAAGATTATTAGGGATAGACTTGGTTACAACCTTGAAAAGCTTCATATCGATATCTACAACTCCAGGGAAGAAATGAGGCCGGGAGCCCGGTCAAAAAGTATTTATGCCCCGTGGATTGCGGGGATATATGATGGCAACATAAGATTGATTTCCGAAAGAGAAAACGAGGAGCCAGAAGCGATCTATGTTATCCTTACCCATGAAATAACCCACCTCGCGGTAAGCGAAATGAGCAAAGGCCGCTGCCCTTATTGGCTTGACGAAGGGCTAGCTGTGTATCTTTCTCAAAATCTATCTGACCAATATCGAAATAAGCTTATAAAAGCAGTCAAAGCGGATAAAATTTTCCCTCTGGAGGCCATGGAAGGATCACCGCCCGTGGATATGGAAGAACATTTGAGGCAGTTGGCATACTCGGAAGCCTTCAGTATAACAGAATATCTAATTGAATCCTGTGGTTGGGATATGATAAAAAGCATCATCCGCCAATCTTCCCGCAGGGATATCAAAACAATCTTGATGGACCTTGGTCAAAATTATTATTTGATCGAGCAGAGCTGGAAGAGGTGGCTAAAAGGAAAAAATGCATAAATTCTTGGGGCATGCCGTCTTATAGAGAGGAAATGGATGATCGATTATAATGCCGTCTCTGACGCGGAGCTTTATGGGATGTGTTTAGCGGGTGAAGAGGGCGCATGGCGGTATCTTTATAATTACATCCTTACAGTATGCAGATGGAAAAAATGGGACCTGCCAGATTATGAGGAGATGGCCCAGCAAATTACGCTTCATGTTATCGAGAAGGCTATTAAGAGAGCAAGGGAAAAAGATAAATTCAGAAGTTTTATTAAAAAGACGGCAGTCAATAAGATTAAGGATAGCTTTAAAATAAAAATTCTTCGCGAAGCACCCATTGAAAGATTCATCGTAGATAAAAATGGTAAAGAATTGATATTGGAAATGCGAGACCCCAAACCAACTCACGAGAAAGGTATCATGGATCTTGAAGTTGTTTCCGTTATCGATACCGCTATTAGAAAACTTCCGCGGCCTTGCCAGAGGGTGGTTCAGGAATATTTGAAATATAAAATGGGCCTTTATGAAAACTATAGGGAGTTGAGCAAAGTTCTTAAAATGCGGGTTCCAACTGTTTCAACGAAAGTAAGGCGTTGTCTCGATAAACTTCTGAGCCTTAAGGAGATCAAAGAATTAACCCCCTAACCTGGCACAGCCAGAACCAAACAAGATTTTGTAGGGGTGGCCCTATGTGGCCGCCCGCAATAAGGGCAACCACGCCGGGTTGCCCCTACAATTTGATACCATTTTGCGATCAAATTAACTGGTAAGGGACTAGGCTTTTTCCGCGATCTTGCGCGGAAAAAATGGCCCCTGGGGGGGCAGCGAAAGTCCCACAAATCCCCCCAACCCCCCTTTGTCAAAGGGGGGCGAGGGGGGATTTATCCCGACTGCACCTAATATTTCCTTCTTACCAACATGTTGGTATTAGTTTGGCGCTAAGCGCCTAATGGTATCTTTAGGAAAACCTGCCTCCTCCGGTATGCAGAGGTGGTTGAGGGTAATAGAATGGGGATCCCGTAATTGCGCACCAATACGATCCCTTGTTTTTCACAACAAAGAGAGGAAGAAGAGCAGGAATGGCGTATGAAAGCTAAGTAGGTTTGGGGGGATAGGAGGTTGTAATGAAATGTAGCCAGATCGATTATCTTGAGGTTGCAGAAGGAAAAGCTTCTAAGGAGATTGTTTCCCATATTCAAGAGTGCAAGAAGTGCAGCCGCGCCTCAGAAAAATACGCTCAATTCTTCAAGCTGATCGCTCATCATTATTTGGCAGGGAAAACCGCAGAGGAGGAGCTTGATCGGCAGCTCAGGTCTCTGGATCTTTCGAGATTAAGACCCCTCCCACAAAATCTTGCGGCAAGAGTTGAAGAACTCCGGGAGCGTGGTCTTGTATCAAAGCTGAAAAGGGCGTTGGGAGGAGGAGGAAAGGCCCGGGCGGCTATTTTAAAGAATTTTCTTTCAACGAGATTACAGACAATGCCGGCGGCTCCCAAGGATATTACGAAATCCAAAAGATCACTCAAAAAGGGAAGGAAAAATCAAAAACCCAGGTGATTTAATTATCCTTTTTGCAAGCATTCGTTTCAAGGGTAAGACTTGTAATCAAATTTTAAAATACCCCTTCTCTTCTTTGCGGATTTTTATATAATTGGATAAAAAGCCCGGAGATATTCTATGAATTGTCCTTCCAGGGGCTCACCATATGAGAAGGCGAATCTGTATTGCACCTGCTGCGGCAAGAAATTGCCTGAGATTCCTTCCTAACCAGGTCCCCAGCCCCCTACGCCCTCTGATCTTATAACTCCCCAACCAACAGACCCAAGATTATCCGAATACAAGAAAGTTATCCAGGAACAACTGGCGAAGGGTATCGTGGCCATTGAAAAAAAATATAATATAATATAATATCGTTACCGCGGCCCGGGGGAGCGCTGATATGCGAAGAGATGGAGAGTTCAAACCGGTGCTCAATTTCGACAAAAATGTCATGGAGTCATTCCAGAATTTAACTGAATTATCCGGCAGAGTTTACAGCATGGTCACCCCGGGGGACATGAGCAGCTTTGAAAAGGAAGTTGGGAGCCTAAGAAGGGGCATAAAAAATATGATAAACGAATTCAGTCACCGCAGGATCTAAGGATAGAGTCCGTCAAGGAGGGATCGAAAGAAATTCACTTTGCGCTCTGGAGGGGGTGCTTTGCGCATTAAAGGGGGCGGCAAAATGGCTGAAAAAGTTAAGTGCAGTCAGGGACATGAAAACGACCTGGGGGGCAATTTCTGCACATTTTGCGGTGAAAGGCTGTCTGGCGGACCAATAAAATGTTCCTTTTGCGGTGAGGCGATGGACAGCAGTGCGAACTTCTGCGGAAAATGCGGCAAATCCCTCCGGGAAGCTGGTCCAGCAGATATCCACCTCATGCTCTGGCAGAGAGGGTCTGATGATTTCGCTACGAGAGTGGACGTAGAGGACCTGCCCGGGGTGCTGAAAAAGGGAATTATCGTCGAACAGGGCACAAAGGCCTTTCTCTTGATAAATGGTGCATTGGCAGAAATCCTTCAAATGGGGAGATATGACCTCGGCGGGATTGCCAGCAAGCTTAAGAAATTTGAGCCCTACAGGACGGGTACGGCCATATTGGTTGATTCCGGGGACGTTGAAATCCAGTTAAATATTACCGGTATTTACACAAAAGATCCTCTTAACATAGATGTTGTTTGTAAGGTCATTTCCCAGGTAGAAGACCCCGCCCTCTTTTTCAATAAGGTCATGAAAGGCCGAAGAAACTACCTCATCAGCGAGCTGAGGAGCGCTTTATATGATGAGATGCAAAATGCGTTCAACGAGGCCGTGGGGAAAAAGACAGTGGTGGACTTGAACTGGGATTTACCCCTGAAACGTCAATTTGAAGTTACCGTTGAGAACCATTTAAGGGCAACGTTCCAAGGCTGGGGGCTTAACTTCAATCAATTAAGAACCATAGACTATCGGTTCAAAGGGTATGACAAGGTCAGAGGAATGCATGAGGAAGTATTCCTTCTGGTAAGTGAAGATGAGGCCAAGCTGCGGGGGCGAAAGAGGCTTTTTGACGTTTTCGACCAAGGTCAAATCCAGGAAGTATTTGAGGGAACCAGGAAAGCCGATCATTTCGAAAAGAGAATCGAAATATGCGAGAGGTTGAGGCAGTTAGCCAACTCCGACAAGATGGATGAAGCAAAGAATGCAGATGATTTAGAGGGGTTTATTCACGAGATCGACAAGGGGATGATGCTACGGGCCGATGAGATTGAGGCGCTAAAGAATTCCTTTGCCCAGAGCGGAATGCGCCGGGAATTTCTCCTCAAAAAGATCGACCTTGAGCAAGAGATTGAGTACGAGGGGATGAGGCTTGTTGGTAAAGAGGAGGTTGAACTCAGACGGTTTGAGGTAGAGGCAGAAAGGAAAAGGCGAGCATTTGAGGAAGAGCTCAAAAATATAATGGAAAAGGCCAAAACTGACGCGGCGGTAAGAGATCTGGAAAGGGAAGCTGAGCAAAAAGACTTAGACCTGGGCCTTGGTGCGTTGAAAAAAATCAAAGAGATTAAAATTCAGGAGAAACCTGAAGAAATGGGGATTGAGGTTGCCCGCCTCAAGGCTCTTTTGGAAAAGGGCATTGAGGCACTAATTACCGCTTCCGGTGAAGAACAGGCAAGAATTTTGGCTGATCTTAAAAAGACAGAAATGCTGAAAGGGATGTCTGAGGAACAGATACTAGCCCTTGAAGCCAAAGATTCCCCTGCCCTCATTAAAGTGTTTGAAGAAAAGTTCAAAGCCCTCTCGATGGAAAAACAGGAGCAACTCTATAAGGAGATGATGGCCGACAAAGACAAATCAATAAAAATCATGCAGGAGATGTTCAACAAATCCCTTGAAATGCAGAGAGATGTGTCGGTTGCCGCCGCCGGGGTCAGACCTCCTGCTGTGGTGTACCCTCCCCCTGGCCAGCCTGGATTTTATGCTACCCCGGTCACCCCCATAAGCCCCGCGGGGGCGGAAGTGATAATTTGTCCGAAATGTAAGACGAAGGTTCCTACGGGTCAAAAATACTGCACCAATTGCGGGAATGAGATGTCTTAGATATGGATAGATTGCCATCAGGAAGCTATATGCATACTGGTAAAAAAATAAATCTTCTTATTAAGTCTGTTCCGATAACCTCTGATCTCGGTGCACTTTATGAGATGTTCAGATCCAATTCATCCGAAACCCGTAGAAGAGCTGCGATACACCTAATGAAGTTAATTGAAGAAGGTGCATGTATTGACGAGGGGAGAATCAGAGCCTTGCTGAGGGCAGAAAGAGATATTGGCGTTGCCGCTGACCTCAAAAGGGTTTTGAATAAAATGAAAATCCGGCAATTATTTTCGGAAGACCCCACATCCAAATATGACCAGAAATTATCTCCCGCAGAAGAGGAAGAAATCCTCGATGAAATCGAGAAGCTGAGAAGGCTATACGATAAATCCCACGAAGAAGAAGGGTTGCTTGAAAGAAAATACCGTCTAATCGGGAAGATTGCTGATGGGGGAATGGGGAAAATATATAAAGGGATTCGACTTCAGGATAAAGAGGTAGTGGCCATCAAATTTCTCCTTCTTGAAGGACTCGCAAAAGATAATGACCGGGAGAGAATAATCGAGAGGTTTAAACGGGAAGGAGAGATCCTTAAAAGGCTTGATCATCCGAACATAATTAAAGGTTTTGAATTTGGAGAGGCGGATGGGGAATATTTTATCATAATGGAATATGTTGAGGGGGTGACAATTGAGGAAAGATTAAAGGAGGGGCCGTTCGATTTTACCATGTTTAAAAACCTTGCCCTGCAAATATGTTATGCTATGCAATATTTGCACGATAATGAAATAATTCATAGGGATATTAAGCCTGGCAATATTCTGATTAGAGGACAGGGGAGCGGACCGCAAATAAAGATTTGCGACCTCGGTCTGGCCAAGGATAAGAAGGATTCCAAATTATCAAAATTCTTGTTTCAGGCCGGAACCGACGTCTATGTTTCCCCTGATCAAGCCAAAGATGCAAGGGATGCGGATGAACGGGATGATATCTATTCGGTGGGCCAAATGTTTTATGAAATGCTGACTGGAATAACTCTGAGAAAAGACGAGCCATATCCAGAATACCCCATTTCGGATATGGCGGTCCCGAAAGAAATCCATGCAATCATTAAGAGGTGTGTAAGCCTTGAACGAAGAGAAAGATGGCAATCGGTT
>Ga0214473_10010404_pt1 | contig 10940 bp, 13 predicted proteins | sample RVTome_7_FD_203509 | JGI IMG/M metagenome (GOLD analysis project Ga0214473, IMG submission 203509) | Soil microbial communities from uranium-contaminated site in the Upper Colorado River Basin, Wyoming, United States - RVT98D197 | ecosystem: Environmental > Terrestrial > Soil > Contaminated >... | reverse complement strand
AGTCGATGATCCACGCGCCGCGGCCCACGCGCGCCGAAGCCACCGACGTCGCGAACGCCGTGCTCGACGGCGCCGACGCCGTGATGCTGTCCGGCGAGACCGCCGTCGGTGACTACCCGTTCGAAGCTGCGGCGGCGGCGACCACGATCGCGGCCTACGCCGAGGCGCGCGGCCAGGCGTTCCGAGCGATGCCACCGACGCACCACCACATGAGCGAGGGCGCCGCGGTGGCGCACGCGGCGGCCTCGATCCCGTTCGCGGACCTGGGGGTCGGCTCGATCACGTGCTACACGGAGACCGGCCGAACGTCACGGCTGCTCTCGGGCGAGCGCCCGCCCGTGCCGATCTACGCGTTCGTCCCGCCGCAGGATGTGCGGCGCGCGATGTGCCTGGTGTGGGGCGTCCGCGCGCTGCCGGCCCGCGTTCCGGCCGACACCGACGAGATGATCCGGCTGATGGACGAGGGACTGCGCGAACACGGTCTGGCTCGAGCCGGCGACGCGGTGGTCATGGCGGCGGCCTCGCCCGCCGGGCGCACCACCACCAACATGCTGAAGATCCACCAGGTCGGCATGCTCGACGACTGACCCGGCGCGTTAGGTGGATCGCGGCGCAACGGCGTCGGGTTCGCCGAGCGCAGCGATGAGCGTCTCGAGGAGCCAGCCGAGCAACAGGTACAGCTCGAAGGTCCGGGCCTCGTCCGCGGCGTCGAAGTCTCCGGGCTCGGTCTCTTCGGTGACGTTCAGTCGCGAGCCGAAGACGAGCCGCATGTCGTTCAGCGCGCGCATCCACGCCATCGCCTCGTCGATCGTCAGTCGCTTCGCGTCGGCGGTGCCGATGAGCAGGTCTAGCGCTTCGAGGCGTTGATCCAACAGGCCACGTCCCGCCTCGCGCTCGAAGTCGAGGTTCTGCAGGGGATCATCCGGGTACGCGGGCGGGAACAGGCGCTGCAGGCTCACGTCCGACGAAGGCGTGTGCTCGGTCAGGAGGCGGCGGAACGACGAGGCGAGCTCGCGCAGCATGGCGCGGGCGTCCTTGGGGAGGTGCACGCCGACGGCGCCGCCCCGGGCCGGCGCGAACGGCGCGCGCTCGGCCTCAGACATCGTGCTGCATCGTGGCCCACAGCCCGAAGGCGTGCAGCCGCGCCACGTGGGTCTCGCATTCGGCTTTGGCGCCGCTGGCCACCACGGCCTTGCCCTTGGTGTGCACGTCCCACATCAGCTTCTCGGCCTTGGCCCTGGGGAAGCCGAAGAGCCGCTGGAACACCCACGTCACGTAGGACATCAGGTTGATCGGGTCGTTCCAGACGAGGACGATCCACGGTCGCTGCGCACGCACGTCATCGCCGGCCTCGGGTCGGCGGACCTCCGCCGGCGCCACGGCCGGCGTGGCGGTGCTCGCGCCTGCGCCGACGCTCATCGTGCCCGCGTGCCGGGTCCGGCCCGTCGGACCTGTCGCATCCCCCAACGGTACAGCGGCGGCGTCAGCACGCGGAAGGCCTGCATCGGTGCCACCCACCGGGGGATCGAGTACTCGGGCGCGATGTCCTCGCGCACGACCTTCACGATCGCGTCGGTGACCTTGTCCATGTCCATCACGAACCGCGCGGTCCTCCCGGTCTGCGGGAAGCCCTCGGTCGCCACGAACCCGGGGTTGACGCACGTGATGCGGACGCCCGCGGACTCGGTCTCGTAGTTCAGCGACTCGGTGAAGGCGACGACCGCGTGCTTCGTGGCCGCGTACAGCGCCGCGCCGGGCGGGGCGAACCGTCCGGCGAGCGAGGCGACGTTCACCACGTGGCCGCGGCCTCGGCGCAGCATGCCCGGCAGGAAGGCCCTCGTGCCGTGCAGCACGCCGAGCAGGTTCACCTGCACCACGCGGTCGATCTGCTCGTGGGTGAGGTCGATCAGGTCCCCGCCCCCGGGGAGCCCCGCGTTGTTCACCAGGACGTCGGCGGGCCCGTATGCCTCCTCGACCACGCTGGGCAACCGGTCGAGCTGCTCGTGGTCGGTCACGTCGCAGCGGACGGCGAAGGCGGTTCCTCCGGCGCTCTCGATCCGCCCGGCGAGCTCCTCCAGGCGGTCCAGGCGGCGGGCGGCGAGCACGACCTTGGCTCCGCGCCGGGCGAACGCGGTGGCGGCGCCCTCGCCGATCCCCGAGGACGCGCCGGTCACCACGACGACCCGTCCACGCAGCTCCATCCACCCTCCCCGTAGGCTTGACCGGATGACCTCCGACGTTATCGAAGCCCACGTCCGGCGACTGCCGCGGGTGGACGAGGGCTGGATCCCACGGCCGGTTCCGCGGGCAGAGCTGGAACGGGCGCTGCTGGCCGGGACCGTGGCCGGATTCGCCTCGCACCCCCTGGACAACGTGCGCGGCAACGCACTGATGCTGTTGGACCGCGACCCCGACAAGGAGTTCGGCATGCGCGGCCTGCAGGAAGGGATGGATCTGGAGCGGGTCCTCAGCCTCGTCGAGACCGCCGCGGGCGCGCCGATCGACCGCGACGCCCGGTACGGCCCCGTGGACATCCGCCCCGGGCCGATCGTCGAGGCCTGCACGCCGGCGGGCGAGCGCCTTGCGCAGGCGTGTGCGCGAGGTGAGACCGTCGTGCTCGCCACCGGTCACCCCACCGGCCTGGCGCACCTGTACCACGAGCTGGCGGGGTTCCTCCGCGCCCGAGGGGCCCGGATCGTCGAGCGCGCGCACGGCGCTTCCTGGCGCGACGGTCACCTGGGGCATGCGTGGTTCGTCGACCACTGGGACGGGGTGGCGATGCTGACCGACGGCCGCGAGCCCCGGCACACCCACTGGCCCCACGCGATGCATCGGATCTTGGAAGACGGAGCGCCGGACCTGGTGTTCGCCGACCACGGGTTCGCCGGAGCCGCGATCGAGGCGGGCGTCGAGACGATCTCGATCGCCGACGTGAACGACCCCGCCCTGCTGGTGGCCAAGGCCCAGGGCCGCACCGAGCACGTGCTGGTCTTCGACGATCACGTCGATCCCGCCGCATACTGGCCCGTCTTCCAGGCGTTGGTCGAGCCAGCGCTGCGGGCCACCTGACCTGGGGCGACACGCTCGGGGCTCGACACGGGAACCACCGGGCCCCTACCATCGCGCCACCGTGATGGAACGACCTTTCACCGAGGCCCGGCTGTTGACCGTGAACGAGGTCGCTGACCTCTTGCGCGTATCCAGGATGACCGTCTACCGGCTGATCCGCGAGGGCCACATGGGCGCCCTGCGGGTCGGTCGCAGCTACCGACTCCGAGAGGACGACGTCAACTCCTATCTGAGCCAGCGCTACACCGAAGCCGGCTAGCGCGGCGCGCCCGCGGCAACCGACAGGCCCTCCGGTGGACTCGGAGGGAGAAGATGAACGAGCACGACCGGCTCGTGGACCGGGCGGCGCGCCATGCGCACACCGTGCTCTTCCTGGGCGGGATGGACGCCGGAAAGAGCACGCTCGCCCGCGCCACCGCCGCCTTCGCCCTTCGGATCGGACGCACGGTGGCCTACGTCGACGGCGACATCGCGCAGAAGACCGTTGGCCCGCCGGCCACCGTGGGCCTGAAGCAGATCCGGGAGCCCGACGACCTGACCCTGGAGCGGATGGCCCAGGCCGACGCCCTGGGATTCGTGGGCTCGACCTCGGCCCAGGACCACCTGCTGCCCCTGGTGGGGGCGCTCGGACGCCTGCGGGACCGTGCCCGCGCCCAGGGCGTCGACCTGGTCGTGGTGGACACCGGTGGCGAGGTCGGCGGCATCCGCGGACAGCTCGTCAAGTACTACAAGGTCGACGTGCTCGAGCCGGACCTCGTGATCGGGTTGCAGCGCGGCGAGGAGCTCGAACCGATCCTGGGCATCGTGCAGCGGTTCTTCGGGGCCGAGACGATCTCGGCCCGGGTGCACCCGGGCGTCCGGCTCTCCAGCGTCGAGCAGCGCATGGAGCAGCGCGAGCGGGCCATGGCCCGGTACTTCGAGGCCGCCCCCCTGCAGCGGTTCCGGGTCAAGCCCACGGTGTTCATGCCCACCCTTCCGCCGCTGTTCGACCTGCGTGAGCTCGACCGGCTATTGGTGGGCCTGTCCGACGGGGCCGGCGGGTTCATCGGGCTTGGGGTGCTCGAATACGTTCCGGAGGACGGCGGCCTGCGGCTGATCTCCCCGGTGGCAGAGGCCCCGAAAGCCCTTAGACTTGGCTCCGTCCGTCTGGAGGCCAGCTACCGCGCGAAGCGTGTGGACCTTCGGAACCTCTTCGGATCCGAGTAGGGAAAGGGTGGTCGCTTGCCGTCGCTGATCAAGAAGCGCCGCAAGAAGATGCGCAAGAAGAAGCACAAGAAGCTCCTGAAGCGCACGCGGCACCAGCGGATGAAGCTGGGCAAGTAGGGCGCTCCGTGGGCGCGTTCGGACGCCGGCTGGGCATCACGGCGATCCTGGCCGCCGCGATCCTGGCCGCCTCCTGCAACCGCAAGCAGGAGTTGCGCCAAGAGGCCGTCACCGCGTCCGCGCCCGTCTCGTTCGATACCTCCGACGGCATCCACCTCGAGGGCCGGTTGTTCGGATCGGCCGACGCCACCGCCGGCGTCGTGCTGGCGCACATGCTCCCCGCCGACCAGACCGCCTGGTACACGTACGCGCAGCGGCTGGCCTCGACCGGCTACCGGGTCCTGACGTTCGACTTCCGCGGGTACTGCCCTGGCGGTGACGGCGGCTGCTCCGGGGGCGAGAAGGACCCCGGCCTGGCGGCCGTCGACCTGAACGCGGCGCTCGCGTTCCTGCGCGACGACGGCGTCCAACGGGTCGGCCTGATCGGCGCCAGCATGGGCGGGACCGCGGCCTTGGTGGTGGCCTCGCATGAACAGGGAGGGATCCTGGCAGTGGTCACGCTGTCGGCGCCCGAGGCGATCGACTCGCTCGGCGCCGGGCCCGAGGTCATGCAGACGGTCAGCGCCGCCAAGCTGTTCATCGCCGGGCTCGAGGAAACGACGGCCGCCGACGCCGCCAAGGCGTTCTACGACGAGAGCCTGCAGCCGAAGCGCTACGAGATCTTGACGACGGGCGACCACGGAACCGACATCTTGGAGGGCAACCAGGGCGAGCGCGCGAAGGACCTGATGTCGGCCTGGATCGCGCGGTACGTGCCGCCGACGGCACCGACCCAGGCGGGCGGATGACGCGGCCGATCGTGTTCTGTACCGACTACGGGACCGCCGACGAGTTCGTCGGCGTGTGCCACGGGGTGATCGCGCGCATCGCGCCGGCGGTCCGGGTGATCGACCTGACGCACGCGATCCCCCGACAGGACGTGTTCCGGGGGGCGCTTGTGCTCGGCCGGGCCGCCACGTTCATGCCCGCGAACGCGGTGTTCGTCGCGGTCGTCGACCCGGGGGTCGGCTCCGAACGGCGCTCGATCGCGGTCCGGGCGGGCGCGGGCGCGTTGCTGGTGGGCCCCGACAACGGCCTCCTCTCGCTCGCGTGGGGGGCCCTCGGCGGAGCCGCCGTCGCCCACGAGATCACGGATCCCGAGCTGTCGATCCAGCCGGTCTCGCGCACGTTCCACGGTCGCGACATCTACGCGCCGGCGGCCGCCCACCTGGCCGCCGGGGTCGCACTGGAGTCCGTCGGGCCCGCCGTCGACGTGGCCGATCTGCGAGTCGTGGAGCTGCCGGAACCGATGCTTGCGCCCGGGGTGATCGGCGCGCGGGTGATGGGCGTCGATGGCTTCGGCAACGTGCAGCTGAACGTCACCGCCCAGCACTTGGGCGACGCCGGCATCGCGGGGCGCTTCTCGATCGGCGAGCACGAGGCGCCGTTCGTGGGGATCTTCGCCGACCTGCCCGAGGGCGCCCTGGGCGCGATCGTGGACTCCCAGGGATACCTGGCGCTCGTGGTGAACAAGGGCAGCGCCGCCGAGCTGCTGGGCCTGCACGAAGGTTCCTCGGTGGTGCTGGAATCCGGTGACGAAGGCCCCTCAGGTCCTCCCCGCCTCCAGTCCGTCGAGTAGCTATCCGACTCGGAAGCTCTCGAGCGCGGCTGTGACGTTCGCGACCACATCCGGGCCCGCGTCGGGCCCCAGGGCGACGTGAACGACGAAGGCGCGGCCCCCGAGCGACCAGCCCTTCACCCAGACGCCCGATCCCCTTCCCGCGGGCTCGCCGTTCCCGACGCACGGTGACGAGTCGGCGACGAAGGTAGAGGCGTCCCAGACGACGCGGTCGGGCCACGGTGAGAACTCGAGGTCGCCGGGCGCTCCACCCCGATAGGTGTCGATCCACACGAGGGCGCCGTCGGCGGGGAGCCGTTGCAGGGCCGGGAGCGGGCCGCAGTAGCCGCCGGGAGGGAACGCCCACGAACCCACGGTCAACAGCGACTCGGGACGTTGCATGCCGGCGACGGTTCCGTTCTGACCGGACCATCCCGCCGGGACGTGGATCGATGCGTTGAGCCAGCCGGGAGACAAGGTTCGGATCTCGGTGTCGGCGGTCACGTCCAGGTCGATATCGCCGTCGTAGATCGCGCCGACCACGTTCGTCCCGGGCTCGGGCGTGACCACGACCGCGGGATCCGTGAGCGGCTCGAGCCTCAGCCCGGCCAACACCGTGTTCACCTGATCTATCGATGCCTGGGTCGGCTCTGACCCGAACTCCACGTAGAGGTCGAACGGGGCTCCGCCATACGTGAACGTGTGGTTGAACAGGACGTGGCCCGGCGCCGAGATCTCTCCACCGTCCATGACCTCGCAACCGTCACACCGATCGTACGGGCCGATCTCGAACGGTGGTTCGTCGGGCGCCCAGAGCTGGGCCCGGATGTACCAATCCTCGCGGGAGAGCACGATCGCGACGTCCGTCGGCGAGAGCGAGCGCCGCATCACGGGTTCGTCGAACGGATCGTCGATGGGCGCGGACGACGCCACGAGGTTCGCATCGAGACCGAAGCTGTAGAGGAACCCGTCCCAACCGGCCGGAAGCGGGAGCGCGATCCCGAACCGGTCGAGCGCGTCCGTCGCGGGCGGCGTCGGGACGACGACGAGCCGGTCCAGGGCATCCTGTGCCTCGCGCCGGAGCTCATCCGTCACGTCCAGGGTCCCGAACCAGACGTGGACGAAGATCGGGCGACCCATCACCGAAGCCGAGAGAGACGCTTGCGTGAGATCTTCTCGTGCAAGACCCTCCTGCCCTCCGCTCGACAGCTCGAACTCGTCGAGCCCCAGGGTGAGATGGTGCGCCGGATACGTGCCGGTCCGCTCGATGGGGTTGCTGGTGAACAGCGTCTGGGAGGCGGCGACCACGATCCCGCCGGCGGGCAGCGCGGCGATCTGATCGTTCGAAGGACCTGCGGGATAGGTGTTCGTCGGATCGCCCGGGGGAAGGTCCGCGTTCGTCGTCCACGCGGCAACAGGAACGTCGCCCGGCGTGGCGAAGCCGTCCGAGACCGGCGGGGTGTCGACCTTCGTCTGCCACCCCTGGTCTGGAAGGAACGCGACACTCCCGCCCAGCGACGCTGGCGCGTTCATGAACAGGTCGTCGAGCCTTGTCTGCGCGGCGGCGAGTTGCTCTGAGGTCGGGTCCTGCCGACCGAAGTACACGCGCACGTCGAGCCAGCGGTGAGCGACCGTGCCGAGGAGCAGGTACTGGGGGATGTCGGGATCGGGCTGCGTCTCCCAGTTGTGGTCGATGCGTGCGTCCTGGAGGCTGATCGGAAACGAGCGCTCGGGGAAGTTCCCGTTCGGCTCCTCCCATCGGTACGGGCCGCTCTCGATGAGGACCGCCATCACGATCCCGTCTGGGCTGAGCGCTCCAGCGGTCGCCGTGCAGAACGTCGATTCGCCCGGATCGCCCGGGCTGTCGCTCGACGCGAAGGATTCGGTTGACGTGCACACGTTCACGTCGTTCTTCTGCAGATCGGTCCAGCCCTGGCGCGGCACGAACCCGGCCCGCCCGTCGCCGAACACGCTCTCGGTCGTCGGTTGCGGCGACCGATCCTGTTCGCCCAGGTGGCGCAGCCCCGAAAGGGGGAGAGTGATGGCGGTCACGGTGATCGCCGTGGCGAGCGCCGCACCTGCCACGCGGCGCGCGCGCAAGATGCGAGCGCGCCGCGACACCGGCCCCAGTGTGGGCGACGGTACGGGCGCGTCCGCGGCGGCGCGCAGACGCTCCTTCAGCGGGGTCTCGGACATCGTGCTCAGCTCCTCACGTCGTTCGCGTCGTTCAGGTCGGGTTCGTCCAAAGCTCGGGCCAGTGCGTCGCGGGCTCGCGCCAGGTGCGTCTTGACCGTGCCCTGGTCGACGCCCATCGCCGCGGCGGTCTCGGCGACCGGCATGTCCAATAGGTAGTGCAACGCCACGGCCTCTTGCTGGCGAGGCGGAAGCTCCCGGATGGCGGCGCGCAGGGTGAGCGCCTCATCCAGGTCCGCCGTTCCCGGGTTCGCTCGCTCGATCGACGGACGCCCGCGAAGCGCGCGTCGGACCGTGTTCAAAGCCGTCGTCGTGACCCAACCGCCGGGGGAGGGGTGCGTGCGCAGCCTCCGCCACCGAGCTAGCGCCCGGGCGAACGCCTCCTGGGCGGCATCCTCCGCCAGCTGGCGATCGCCGCACAGCAGGAAGGCGGCGCGGAACACGAGAGGGAACTCCCGCTCGTAGAGCTGCCGGAATCCGGGGTCGACGGTCACGCGCGCTCCCTCACGCCCGTTCCAGTCACGGGCGACACCGAAAGGTTGACACGAACCGGACCGGCGGCGGCTCCCGTCGCGGGATCAGGGGCTCTGGGGAAGCGGCGTGCCCGAGACGGGCCCGGGGAACGGCTGCGGGGGTTCGTCCACGGTCAGCTGCAGGATCGCCGCCCCCACCAGCAGCAGGAACAGGATCGCGAGCATGATCGCGGTTTGGCGTCGCACGGGTGGCAGGCTAGCAACCTAGCCGACGGGTCCGTTCAGGTGTGCCTCCGCGCGCTCGCGCATCGAGACCATCACTTCGCGCAGCCGCACCGCGTCGGTCAGGTACTTGCGCAGGTCGACCTCCAGGGAGACGGACCGGTCGTAGCCGCTTGCCACCAGATCGTCCAAGAACGCGTCCAACGGCAAGATGCCCTCGCCCGGCGGCAGGTGCGAATCCCATCCCTTGCCCGCGTTGTCGGACAGGTGGACGTGGCGCAGCCGCGAGCCGAACCGCCGACGCACGTCGCTCGGGTCGTGCTTGGCCACCGCCGCGTGGCTCGTGTCCAGCACCAGATGCGGGATGCCCTCCAGGTCGTCCAGGTCCTGGTTGGCGTGGAACATCAGGGGCCGCGAGCCGATGTGCAGCGGGAACATGTTCTCGATGGCCACGGTCACGCCGGTCCGCTCTTCGGCCTTGGGGAGATCGGTTTCCAGCCACCGGCGGTAGCCGCGCTGCCATCGATAGGGCGGGTGCATCACGACGACCGGGATGTCGGCGTCGGCGGCGACCTGCACGGCCCTGTCGATCTTGCCCAAGGGATCCACGCCCCAGACCCGGCGCGTGATCAGCAGGCAGGGCGCGTGCAGCGCGCCCACGATCAGCCCGTGCTCGGCCGCCAGCTTCCGGATCGCTGCCGGGTCCTGGCTGGCGGGATCCTTGGTGACCATCACCTCGACGCCGCCGAACCCGACCTCGGCGACCAACCCGAACGTCACGCTCAGGGGACGAGCGAAGAAGGCCGCGGACGAGAAGAGCAGTCGGGGACCCACGACCCAAGGCTACCCCGGCGCCGCGGGACCTTCGTCACGACGGCGGCCCGTATGCTGGGGCCTATGTGGGCAGTTCCGCTCCTGGCCGCCGCGGTCGCGTGCGTGTTCGCCGTGCTGCTGGGGGGTCAGTTCCTCGAGCGCCGGCAGCCCTATCAGCTGGCGTGGTCGCTCGCCCTCGTCATGTTCGCGGTCGCCTCGCTGGCGGTCGTCCTGGGGGTGGTCAACGGCTGGTCCCGGCTGGAGTTCCAGGTGTATTGGGCGCTGGGAGCGGTTCTGAACGTGCCGTTCCTGGCCGCGGGCGAGGCGCTCCTGCTCTTGCGTCGCCGGACCGTCGTGTGGGCGGTCGCCCTGGTCCTGGTGTTCGTGATCGCCTACACCGTGGCGGTGCTCCGAGGAGCGCCCATGTCGGCCGCGGCCCTGGCCGAGCGGCTCCCCAGCGGCAAGGACGTGTTCGGCGACGGCACCGCCGCCCACCGCCTGCCCCAGCTCATCTCCTACCCCAGCTACTTCATCCTGCTCGCCGGCGCCCTGTGGTCCGCCTGGCGGATGCGGGGGCGTCCCGAGCTGAAGGATCGGTTCGTGGGCACCTTGCTGATCGCCCTGGGCGCCACCGTAGTGGCCGGCGGCGCCACCTTCGCCGCCCTGGGGCAGCTCCCCGGGTTCATCGTCACCCTGGTCGCCGGCATCGCCCTGATGTTCTGGGGATTCCTGCGCGCCTCGCGCCGGTCCGCGCCTGCCGCGGCCGCTCCCGCATCCCCCTAGCGCTCCCTCCCGATCTCGCCGACACGCTCCCGTGGATCGGGTGATCCGGTTCGTCGATGCGCGCGAAGCACGTGCGGACCGCCGCCCGAGGAAGGGGGGATGCATCCGGGGCCGCTCGCGGGAGGGCCGCGCGGGCCGGGAGGCGGCGACGTCGTTCCCTACGCAACGGAAGGAGCTCGCCTTGAATCTCCGCACCAAGGTCATCGCGGGTTCGGCCGCGCTGGCGCTGGGGGCCGGTCTGTTCGCAGGCCTGGCGCCCACCGCCTCCATCGCGTCGAGCCACCGCGAAGCCCCGCTGGTGGCGGCCGACCCGCAGATCGACAACACGGACCTGTACGTGTTCCGGTCTCCGGACGCGCCGAACACCGTCTCGTTCGTCAGCTCGTGGATCCCCTTCGAGGAGCCCGCGGGCGGGCCCAACTTCTACCTGTGGGCCGAAAACACGGACTACAACATCAACATCGACA
>Ga0214473_10010403_pt1 | contig 10942 bp, 9 predicted proteins | sample RVTome_7_FD_203509 | JGI IMG/M metagenome (GOLD analysis project Ga0214473, IMG submission 203509) | Soil microbial communities from uranium-contaminated site in the Upper Colorado River Basin, Wyoming, United States - RVT98D197 | ecosystem: Environmental > Terrestrial > Soil > Contaminated >... | reverse complement strand
CCGCCAGCGGACCCAGGCGAGCGTCCGGCCTCCAGTTCGGCAATCCGTTCCCGGCAGCCTGCCGGGTCGTGGCGCAGCAGCCACTCCATGCGCCCTCAGCCGACCGCCATGAAGTGGCGCCACTCCCCTTCCGGCCGTTCCGGCGCGTACCCCATCAGCAGCAGCCGGTGCTCCACGCACCAGCGCGCCGCTTCGCGGATCGCCGCGCGCGTCGACGCCTCTCCCACCGTCCCCGCGGCGGCCGCGAGATCGCTCTCGGCGCGGGCCCGATCGATGCCGAGCCGCAGCCGCGCCCCCTCGAGAAAGCCGGCCCGCAGCACGCGGGCCCACGGAGCGCCGCCGCGTGCGGCCCGGTCGATCTCGTCGCACTCGCGCGGAGAAAGATATTCCAGCATCGTCGGTTCGCACCGCATCTTATGAGGACGCGCGCGTGCCGATCAAGCCGGCGGAGCCGCCCGCCGCGAACCTGTTGCGGATGGTGGGAATGGAAGCCGTTATGCCATCCGCCGCCGGGGGTCTGTTGTTGTTACACCATACCTTTCCGATAAATATTGCGATTTCAGTATTGACCCCAAACCCGTGCGCCACCTAGACTTGGGGGCATGATCGCCGGCCCGCCGGCCGGCTTCCAACGATCATCCAGGTGGAGGATTCGATGCTCGTGCGGCCCAGGGTCACGCTTCTGACCGAGACGGAAGTACGTCAGATTCACGAGGCGTCGATCGAGATCCTCGAGAAGACCGGCGTGCTGTACGACACCAAGGCGGCGCTCGACGTCCTCGCCGCCCACGGCCAGAAGGTGGACTACGACTCCGGCATCGCCTGGATCAAGCCCGACCTGGTGGAACGCTGCATCAAGAGCGCCCCGCGACATTTCGTCCTGGCGTCGCGCGACGGCCGGAACGACGCCGTCATCGACGGCACGCAGATGCATCACATGACCGACGGCCAGGCGTCGTTCACGATCGACGAGAAGACCGGCGAGCGCCGCTCCTCGACCCTGCACGACCTCTGCCTCAGCACGCTGCTGGCGGACGCGCTGACACCGGTCAAGATCATGTGGTCCACCGTCTTCCCGACCGACGCCTCCACCGACTACCGCGCCCTGTTCGAGATGGCCGCGAGCTTCATGTGGTCCACCAAGCACTTCCAGATGGTCGGCGGCGTGCAGGACCCGGACGATGTGCCGTACCTGCTCGACATGCTCGACGTGGTGTACGGCGACCGTCGCAAGCAGCGCGACCGTCCGTACTTCTCGATGGTCACCTGTCCGGTCTCGCCGCTGAAGCACGACACCGCGATGACCGACGCCTGCATCGCGCTGGCGCGCGAGTGGGTCCCCATCGTCTTCTGGCCGATGCCGCTGCAGGGCGCGACCGCGCCGATCACCATGGCCGGCACGCTCCTGCAGACCAATGTCGAGTTCCTGAGCGGTCTGGTTCTCTATCAATGCGTGCAGCCCGGGCTGCCGATGATCTACCCGGCCGGACCCGAGACCCTCGACATGAAGACCAGCCTGGCGTCCACCGCCTCGCCCGAAGGGATGATGCTCAACCTGGCGTTCGCCCAGATGACCGATTTCTACCAGGTGCCGTACATGGCCGGCGGCATCTGCTCCGACGCGAAGATTCCGGGGATCCAGGCGGGCTACGAGAACATGGGGACCGGCATGAGCGCCGCCCTGTCGGGCTGCGATCTGCTGGTCGGCATCGGCATCCTGGAGGACGGCAATACGCTGTCGCTCCCCCAGATGGTGATCGACGAGGAAATCTGCAACATCCTCACTTTCATCCGCAACGGGATGGAGGTCTCTCGCGAGTCGATGCTGGTGGACGAGATCCACCGCGTCGGCCATTCCCCGAACCACCACCTGGCGGAGCCGGCCACCATGGCCTACCTCAAGTCGCCGCAGGCCTTCTGGCCGACCATCGCCTTCCGCGGCACCTACGGCGACTGGAAGCGGCGCGGCAAGGACGAGGTCGCGCTGGCCCGCGATCGGATGAAGGTACTGCTCGACAAGCACGACCCCGCATCGCCGCCGCCCGAGGCGCAGAAAGCGCTGCGGCGGCTGCTGGCGAAACGGACCGGCTTCGCCGACAACGACCCGCGGATCGAGCGGGTGTTCCGCAATCCCTGGAAGGACCGCGACTGACCAAGGCCGGGACCGGAGCCCCAAGGGGCCGGGGCCGCGGCCGTCCGCCTCACTTCAGTCTGAACTCCACCAGGATGGTGGCGTGAACCGCGACGGGCCTGCCGTCGCGCATCGCCGGACGGTAGCGCCACTGCCCCACGGTCTCGACCGCGGAGGCCGTGAGCTCCTCCAGCCCGGGGTCGACGTTCACCACCATCGGCGCGCGCACCCTCCCCTCGATGTCGATCACCGCGTCGAGGACGACATTCCCCTGTCGGCCTTCCTCGAGGGCTCGCGGTGCGTAGCGCGGTTTGACCTGGTCGATCGGCTCGGGATTCGTGACCGGACCGCCGGTCTGATCAGTCGGCGCGCCGCTCGTGACGCGCGCCTCGGCGGCGGCGGGGTCAAGGGTGGTCACGGCGAGGACCAGCCATTCCCCTTCAACCGGCGAGGGAGTCACGATGGCAACTGTTCGCTCGGAGGCCGAGAGGACGCGCGCCTCGGCGAGCGGCTCGCCGCCGCGCGACGGGGTGATCGTGAGCGTCAGATCGTGGGCAAGGTCTGGCGACGACGGCGCCCGGGCGGAAAACGTCAGGCCGACCACCGCCGCGCCGGGATACACGGTCCCCTCGAACCAGGCCCGGCCGTCCCGGTCGGGCAGGACGATGAATCCGGTCACCGCGTCGGCGCGCTCGCCACCCAGCGCGCGCGCCAGGCCGTCGAGCTGTGCGGGCGTGCCCCACGCCTCCTCGGCGGGAACCACGATCGGCCGGCCGCACGACCGCCCGCAGCCGAGCGCCGCGCCCCGGTAGTCACCCGCGCCGGCGACGCGCACGAGCCGCAAGTGATAGGCGAAGCGGGGAGCGCTGCCCGGGCCCCCGGTTTCGAGCCGGCCGACCGAGGAGGACCAGGCTCCGAGGAGGACCAGCAGGATCGCTGCGGCGGCGGCCGCACCAGGACCCTTCGTCCGTCCGCTCATCGTAGGCCTCCTTCCGAACCCACCAGCACGCCCACGGGCCGCTGCATGTCCCTGCGGTCAATCGCCGGCGCGATCACGACCGTACCGGCCCGGGCCGCCTCGAACACGCGCACCTCCACGTCGAGCCCCCGGACACGCAGAAACTTCACTTCGACCCCCAGGCTCGCCGGGGACACCGGCCGTGGCAGGAACCGGTAGGTCGCAATCGCGGCGGCCACGATCACGCCGGCCGCGACCGCCGCCCAGGAGACGGCCCACGTCCTGCGTCGCGGGTGGCGCTCCGGCAGGCGGTCCGCCAGGTCGTCGATCGCCCGGCGCAGTGTGTCGATCCCTTCATGTTCGTCGCTCATGACCTCTCCTTCCCGGTCCCCGCGGGGCGGCGCGCTTCCTCGGCGAGGCGTCGCCGCGCGTCGCGTGCGATGGAGCGCACGCCCGCCGGGGTGAGCCCGAGGACCTGCGCGGTCTCGGCGGCGTCCAGCTCGCCGATCTCATTGAGTGCGACCACCTCGCGTTGCGAGACGGACAGGCAGCCGAGCAGGCGCTCGACGACGAGGCGGGCTTCGAGGCGATCCAGGGCCTGCGGGGATCGCGCTGCCACCGGCAAGCCGATGGTGCGGAACAGTTCGAGAATGCGCCACCGGCGGCACCTGGACCGCGCCAGGTTCCGCGCTCTGCGGACCAGGATGGTCCCCAGCCACCCTTCGAACGATCCCGCCCCCGGGTCAAACCGCCCGAGCGCCCGGTGCGCCGCGAACAGCGTCTCCTGCACGACATCGGGGACGTCGGCCGCGGGGACTCCGAGCGACAGGGCGATCCGCACGAGGCGCGGGCGCACGACCTCCCAGAGCCGTTCCTCCTCGACTCCGCGTCCCGCCCGTGCCGCCAGTGCAAGCCGCACCAGGTCCGGAGATGTCATCGCGGCCTCCAGACAGATATCCATCGTCGCCGATCCCCCACTGACTACTACACCGCGAAGGGGGGCGGCGTGCGGACGGCGGCTCCTACCAGTCCCACTTCAGGATGGCCTGCGGCAGCGAGACCGTCTGATCGCGGTGGTCGTGGTAATACCACTCGATGCCGGCATGGAACCGGTTCGCCGGCTGACCCATGAAGACCCCGATGTCGGTGACCACCTGGACCAGGCTGAAGAAATCGGTGCCGACGTCCTCGCTTCCGGCGGCATAAATGTAGCCCTCCGTGGTGATCGTCGTCGGGCCGGCCCGGAACGGACGCACCCACCAGAACGTCGCCTGCGCGACCGGGGAGGTGAGACTGTCGTCCCGCCGGTAAACCGCCATTCCGAGATAGGTGAACCCGGGGGCCCGGAAATCCAGGCTCAGGCCGATCGACGCCGAGTCGAACCCGAGCCCCGTCGCCAGCTCGGCGGCGACGTACACGTCGGCGATCGGCCCCCAGGAAAGGTCTTTCTTCGTGGCCCGGGAAAGACTGAGACGCGGCCACCACGCGGCGTAGGACTCCACCCGACCCCGGCGGTCCGACGGGTCATCGACCTCCACGAAACTCCCCACGTACACGCCGAGCCAGACATAACTGTCGCCGTAGTCCCAGGACCGCCAGTGCCGACCAACGAGGCTCACGATCTGCTCGTCGGCGGTGTTGAGCTCGTAGTAGGTGTCGTCGAACCCGTTGCCGTAGAGGAGCCGCAGGCTGGACTCCGGCTCGGCCTCCGCGGCCCGGCAACGACCCGGTCCCAGCGTCAGGGAACCAATCGCGACCGCCATCACCGCCGCCGCCAGTCCCGGCCGCAGCCAGGTCCGGACGCAGGCGCTCGGGCCGTACGCCGGGAGGGCCACGCGGTCCGCCGCGCCCGCTAATGCTTGGCGCGCGCCGCGCTCTCGGCGGCGATCGCCTCTTCGAGGATGTCCATCCCCTGTTCGAACAGGGCGCGCGGGATGTTGAGGGGGGGCTGGATCCGGACGAACCAGGAGATGTTGTCGTAAATGAAATACAGCCCGTTCTTCAGGCAGCGGCGGTTGATCGCTGCGGCGACATCGAAGTCGCGCTCCTTCGACTCGCGGTCCTTGACGAACTCGGCGGCGAGCCACAACCCCTTCCCGCGCACTTCGCCGATGATCGGGTATTTCTCCTTCATCTCCTGGAGCCGCTTCAGCCCGTACCCGCCGACTTCGTTGGCGTAGTCGAACAACCGGTCGCGGTACAGGATCTCGATCGTCTTGAGCCCGGCGGCGCAGCCGGCGGGATGCCCGGCGTAGGTCCCGGCGACGAAGGCCTCGGCCCGGTCCATCATCGCCCCCTTGCCGGCGACCGCGGCGATCGGCATCGAACCGCCCGACAGTCCCTTGCCGATGACGATCAGGTCGGGCACGACGTTCCAGTGCTCGAAGGCCCACATCTTCCCGCACCGCCCGAACCCGCTCTGCACTTCGTCGATGCACAGAATCCAGTCGTGCCGGTCGCACATCTCCCGCAGACCGGGCAGAAAGTCGTCCGGCGGGATCCAGACGCCGGCTTCGCCGACGACCGGCTCGACCATGATCCCCGCGATACGGTGCGGCGGCACGCCGTAGAGCAGGACGTATTCGTTCAGGAAGTCCAGGGTCGCCTGTCCGGCGCCGCCGCTCCGCGATCGCAGCAAGGTGCGGAAAGCGTAGGGGTACGGGACATGGATGACGCCCCCGACCAGCGGCGCCACGTCGTCACGCATGTTCGACTCGAGCGGCCCGACCGAGAGCGCCCCGTAGGACAGACCGTGATACTGGCCGTAGAACGAGATCACGAAGGGCCGCTGCGTGGCGCGCCGCATGATCCGCAGCGCCGCCTCGACCGCCTCCGTGCCGGTCGTCAGGAACACCGTCTTGTCGATCCCCTTCGGACAGGTCGCCAGGAGTTTCTCCGCCAGCAGCAGCCGCTGGACGCTGTTTCCCGCCGCGGTCCAGCAGACGACGCCGGACTCCTTCATCGCCTCGGTGACCGCCGTCACGATCTCCGGGTTGCAGTTGCCGACGTTGTTGGTCGCCCACCCGGATCCGAAGTCGATGAAACGGTTGCCATCGACATCCTCGATGAGCGAACCTTCCTGACGTTTCGCGATGAAGAAGCGGTCGTTGAAATCCCCGTAGGCACCGCGCGGGAAGAGCGACCGTTCCTTCACGCCCAGACGGCGGGTCTCCGGGCCGGGTGGCGGTGTTTTGATTAGTGAAACTCGATCTTTGGGGAGCATGTCCGGACTATAGGCCGACCGTCGAACCGGGTGTCAAGGGGGAGGGGCGCCGGGACCCGGCTGCCAGGAGCGCCGGGTGTCCCGCCGGAGCCAGGCGTCCACCAGGTTCTCGAACGCCTGCACGCGCCCGGTTTCGGCGGTTGCGAGGTCACGGGTCTCGCCGGGGTCCTCGACGACATGGAACAGGGCATGGCGCCCGTCCGAACCCCAGTGAATCTTCCAGCCGCCCTGGCGCAGGGCCACCAGTTTGCGGTCGAATCGCGACAGGTCCTGTCCCGGGAACAGATCTTCGAGGACGTCGAGGAACTCCACCGGCGGGCCGACGAACTCGGCGACGATCGGACCCGCCGGGTCGCGCCCGGGGGTCGGGACGCCGGCGCCGGGGAGCGGCACCGCCTCGATCGGGGTCGCCGCCGGCGGCGGCACGCCGGCGAGGGCGAGGATCGTCGGATGGAGGTCATGGAGCTGCACCGCCGCCGGCACGACCTGCCCGGGCGGCACCCGCGGCGGATAGCGCAGCAACAGCGGCACGTGCAGCAGCGTGTCGTGGACGCTCAGCTTGTGGTCCATCATCCCGTGGTCGCCGATGTTCTCGCCATGGTCGCCGGCCACGGCGATCACCGTCCGGTCCAGGATGCCGAGTCCGCGGAGCGTGTCGAGGATCTCGCCGACTTTGCGATCGACGTAGGCGATCTCGCCGTCATAAAGGGCATTGAGCAGCGCCAGGTCCTCGCCATCGAGATCGGAGATCCCCATGATGAAGCGCATCTCCTCGGGGTGGCTGAGACGGCTGAGCCGCGCCACCCGGCGTGGATCGGCGCCGGGGCCGATCAGACGCGTCCGCTCGGGCTCGGGCGGGTGGTACGGCAGGTGCGGCTCGAAGTAGTTGATGAACAGAAAGAACGGCTGGCGGCGCGCCTCGCGATTCTCCTGCCGCCACCGCAGCCAGCGGATGACCCGCTCGTTGGTGATCGTCGCCCCGGTGTCCTCGCTCTGGTCGGGGACATCACGCCAGGTCTCGACGTAGGTGTCGAAGCCCTGGTGGAAGTTGTATCCCTTGCCGATCCAGGGATTGGCGGTGTAGCCGATCGTCCGGTAACCGGAGGCGCGCAGCGTCTCCGCCAGCGTCGCCGCCTCGTCCGGCAGGCGGAGCGAACCGCAGTCGGTCCGGTGCAGCGACGGATACTGCCCGGTGAACAGGCTGGCGTGGGCGGGAACGGTCCACGGCCCCGGCGAGAACGCCTGGGTGTACACCGCGCCGTCCCGCGCCAGTTCCGCGAGACGCGGCGCGGTCGGTTTCGCGTAACCCTGCCAGGGGAAGCGGTCGGCCCGGGCGGTGTCGAGGATGACCAGCAGGATGTTCGGCCGGTCGTCGCGCGCGCAGCCGCCCGCGAAGACGCCGGCGGTCAAGGCCAGCAGGACGGGCAGGGCCGCCGGGCGGACGCGGGGAGATCGGGCTTCGGGCCGAGGACGCGCCATCCTTGACAGTCTAGCGCCACTCCCTCAGAATTCGTGTGCGCCCCACAAACCGGCGTTGCGCGAGGAGAAACACCCATGGCCCGTTCCCCGTTTCCGCCCGACTACTCCGGCGAGTACCCCCGGATCGCCACCCCCCTGCCCGGCCCGAAGGCCAAGGAGTTCATCGCCCGCGACGCCCGGAGCGTGTCCCAGAACCTGACGAAGGACGTGCCGCTGGTGGTGGCGCGCGCCCAGGGAATGGTCGTCGAAGACGTGGACGGCAACCGCTTCCTCGATTTCGCGGCCGGCATCTCGACCGTCTCGACCGGCCACTGCCATCCCGAGGTGGTGCAGGCGGTGAAGGACCAGGCGGAGAAACTGATCCACATCTGCTACACCGACTTCTATTACCCGGTCTACATCGACCTGTGCGAGACGCTGACCCGGATCGCCCCGATCAGCGGGCCGAAGCGGGTGTTCCTGACCAATTCCGGCGCCGAGGCGGTCGAGACCGCCATCAAGCTGGCCCGCGTCCGGACCGGGCGGCAGAAGATCGTCGGCTTCTTCGGGGCATTCCACGGACGCACCTTCGGCGCCATGTCGCTGACCGCCAGCAAGCCGGTGCAGCGCAAGGGATACGGGCCGATGGTGCCGGAAGTGCTGCACACCCATTACGCCTACTGCTACCGCTGCCCGGTCAACCGGACCCCCGACAGCTGCAAGGTCGAGTGCCTGAACCTGCTGACCGAGGACTATTTCCATCACACGGTGGATCCGTCCGAGGTGGCGGCCGTGATCGTCGAGCCGATCCAGGGTGAAGGCGGCTTCATCCCGCCGCACCCCGACTTCCTGCCCCGCCTGCAGCAGATCTGCCGGCAGAACGGCATCCTGCTGATCGCCGACGAGGTGCAGTGCGGCATGGGCCGCACCGGCCGGATGTTCGCCCTCGAGCACTACGGCATCGACCCCGACATGATCATCCTGGCCAAGGGGATCGCATCGGGGATGCCGATCTCGGCGGTGATCGCGCGCGACGACGTCATGAAGTGGAACGACGGCGGGCACGGGTCGACCTTCGGCGGCAATCCCCTGTCGTGCGCCGCGGCCCTGGCGACGCTGCGTCTGCTTCAGGACGGTCTGGTGGACAACGCCGGCAAGGTCGGCGCGCGCCTGATCGAGAAACTGAAGGGGCTGCAGGCGAAGCACCCGGTGATCGGCGACGTGCGCGGGAAGGGCCTGATGGTCGGCGTCGAAATCGTGCGCGATCCGCAGACCCGCACCCCGGCGCCGGACATCCGTCACCGGGCGATCGAGATGGCCTTCGAGCGCGGTCTGCTGACGCTGCCGTGCGGGGCCTCGACCATCCGTCTGTCGCCGCCGCTCGTGGCCCGGGACGCCGACGTGGACAAGGCGGTGTCAATCCTCGACGCCGTCTTCACGGCCGTCCGCCAGGGGAGCCCCGCCACGGCGCGCGCCTGAACCGGACCGCGGCGCCTTCCGCCCGTTCCGCGCCCCATGCGGCGTCGCGTCTCAGGCGGCGCCGGACGATCGATTCTCCTCGTACATTTCCTCGATGAGGGGACGGTAGCGCTCCTCGATGACTTTGCGGCGGAACTTGAGGGTCGGCGTCATCTCGCCGTTCTCCTGGCTGAACTCCTGCGCCAGCAGGCGGAATTTCTTGACCTGCTCGTAGCGCGGCAGCTCGGCGTTCACCCGGGTCAACCGCTTCTCGAACAGCCCATGGATGCGGGGATGACCGACCAGATCGCGCGGGTCGCCGAACGGGATGCCGCGCGCGCGCGCATAGTGCGCCAGCTGGTCGAAAGCCGGGACGATGAGCGCGGCGACGAAGCGCCGGCCGTCGCCGATCACCACCGCCTGCTGGACGAAGCGATCGGATCGCAGCAGGTTCTCGATCGGTTGCGGGGCGACGAACTTGCCGCCCGAGGTCTTCAGCAGCTCCTTCTTGCGGTCGGTGATCGTCAGGTAGCGGTCGGCGTCGAGCCTGCCGATGTCGCCGGTGTGGAACCAGCCGTCGCGGATCACCTCCAAGGTCGCGGTCTCGTTGCCGAAATAGCCCCGCATGACCGACGGGCTGCGGGTCAGGATCTCCCCGTCTTCGGCGACCCGCACCTCGACCCCGTCGACCGGCTGCCCGACCGTCCCGAACCGGAAAGCCTCCGGCCGGTTGAGGGCGATGACCGGCGAGGTCTCGGTCAGCCCGTACCCCTCGAGGACCAGCACGCCGGCGCCGTGAAAGAATTCGGCGATCTCCTGCTGCAGCGGCGCGCCGCCCGAGATGAAGAACCGCAGCCGTCCGCCGAGACGTTCGCGCAGCGTGCTGTAGACCAGCCGATCGGCGGCGATCCGCTGGGCGCGCAGGGCCGGCGGCAGGGAGCGGCCGGGACGGGTGGCGGCGCCGCAGCGGCGCGCGACATCCACCGCCCAGGCGAAGATGGCCCGGCGCGGCCAGGGAAGGCCGAAGCCGGCCTCGAGCGTCCGCTTGTAGACCTTCTCGAGCACCCGCGGCACTCCGCAGGTGATGGTCGGGCGGACCTCGCGCAGGTTCTGGGGGACCGCTTCGATCGATTCCGCGTAGGCGATGCTGGTGCCGCGGTACAGGTAGCAGAACTCCACCAGCCTCTCGTAGACGTGCGCCAGGGGGAGGAACGACAGGCAGACGTCGGTTGAACGGAACGGGATGGCGGCGCAGCAGGCCTTGAGGTTGTGGACGAAGTTGCCGTGGGTGAGCATCACCCCTTTCGGGGCGCCGGTCGTCCCCGAGGTGTAGATCAGGCTCGCCAGGTCGTCCGGCCGGACACCGGCGCGGCGTTCCTCGAGCGCCGCGTCCGGCTGCGGTGCGCCGAGCCCGACGACCTCGTGCCAGCCGCGCGCCCCGTCGATCGGCACCCCCCCCGCGTCCATGAAGATCACGTCGCGCAGCGCCGGCAGTCCGGAGCGGACGGCGCGGATCTTCTCCAACTGGTCGCGAGTCGAGACCACCACCGCCACCGCGGCGGCGTCCTTCAGGATGAAGGCGATCTGTTCGGGCAGCAGGGAGGTGTAGATCGGCACGCTGACCGCGCCGGCGGCGAGAATCGCCTGGTCGGTGGCGGTCCACTCGGGCCGGTTCTCGGAAAGGATCGCGACCCGGTCCCCCCTGCCGACCCCG
>Ga0214473_10010402_pt1 | contig 10942 bp, 9 predicted proteins | sample RVTome_7_FD_203509 | JGI IMG/M metagenome (GOLD analysis project Ga0214473, IMG submission 203509) | Soil microbial communities from uranium-contaminated site in the Upper Colorado River Basin, Wyoming, United States - RVT98D197 | ecosystem: Environmental > Terrestrial > Soil > Contaminated >... | reverse complement strand
CCTGTCCAGATTTCCCCGAGCGTGAACACGTCAAGCTGCTCCCGCACCTTCTTGCTCTCCAAAAGCCGTCGAACCGAAATCGACCCATCCGATGCTTTCCGGCAGAGCGTCACTTCCTCGGGCTTGAAGAGATCAACCACATAAGGCGAGTGTGTGGTGAGAATCACCTGGGTATGGGATTGCTCCGAAACGAGCTCGCGAAGAATCTTGAGCACGTCCTGGAGGCGCTTGGGATGAATGCCGTTTTCCGGCTCCTCCACTAGAAGGACCCGCGGGGGCTTGGGCAGGTAAAGAACAGCGAGGTAGGCCAGAACGAGTAAGGCGCCGTCGGATGTCTGCGCTGCGGAAACCTCCGTCCCGCCGGTTGTAAGCCTGAAGTAGATTCCCTTGCCATCCGCCTTTGTAAGCATGTCAACCTGCTCAGCGGCATCCGTTGGCGCTTTGTACGCCATTTCGGGGTTGAGCATGATCGCCTTGAATGCGGGGAATATCTCCAAAAAACGCTTTTCGAGTGAATTGAACCGCTCTCGATCATAACCCAGAATGTCGTCGAGGCACCGCGCTAACCCGAAACCCGATGGTTCCATTCGATAACGAACCTTAGAATCCGGCGCGACGGGCAGCGCAAGCTGACTCGGAACCCATCGGTAATACTGAACCCCAAGCAGAGCATCGCGTACGGCGGTGGCTGCGCTCCGAAGTTCATCGGATGTTCTGTTTCCTTGGAAAGGTACCGTGAAAACGCCTGATTGAATATGGTTTTCAGACTCGAATTTCAGAGGTTCCCTTTCGACCGTATACGAGAATACCTCTCGCCAAACTTTGGCTGTTCTGCCCTTCGGCGGAAAGCGACAATCCAATTCGTAATTGAATTGAGCTTCTCCATTCGTGACGGTAGCTGTCAACGCCACGGTCATGTCCGAACTTCCGCGCCAAACCAGATCGTTCCCATCCCAAGAACCGGTGAAGGCTTCACGTAACTCGTGATCCACGCTTCGACAGAGAGTAAGAATGGCATGGAGGATGCTGGACTTACCCGTGTCGTTCGGGCCGATGAGGACATGGATCGGTGTCAGGTCAAGCGTTACGTCTTTAAGGGCCTTGTAGTGCACGACCCGAAATCGCGTGATCATCCGTTAGCCTCGCTCATGACGATAATCGGACGGCGTTTGATGTTCTAGAATCCTACGCCTTTAGCATCGGGAAAGCCAGCGTTCGAATCATGCCCCGTTTGAGCCCATGAGTCGTCAGACGAGTCTCTTTGGTTCAATCGCCCATTCGTCCAGGCTCCCGTCCTTTGGCCTTCCCTCCGGTCCAAGACCGCGGGCACTCCACGTCGCATCGACTTCATGATTCGAAAGCTCTGGTCGTTTCCTTCGGTCATTGCCTCATCATCATCAGGCGCTCGCAATTGCCGGTGTTTTTGCGCGCGCCTGCGACGTTCTTTCCTCGGAGGAGTCCGCGTCATGACCCACTATTCATGCAACATCGATCGTCTCACCCCGCTCCGGGAGTGCGCAAAAGAGCGCCCGTTGCTCACCTCAAAATCTGCGAATCTTTCGGGCAAATCAACAAAACGCCGTTTCAATACCTGCCAAAGGGCGCGCTGCCGCGCGACTCAGAATCCGCGAATTCATCGAGAAAAACCGCCAAAATCAAGCGCGACGGCGCGCCAAATAGCGCATTTTCGCGCAACCGAAAATCCGCGAATCTCTCGGAAAAAACCGCAAAAATGGACCTCGAAACCTCAGTCTTGCGCGAAAAAACGTACTTGCGAAACCAACCCATCTGCCAGTCGCACTTTACATTCGCCGGTCAACCCCAATTGCCCCGTTTCCTACACCGACCACACCCCTTCACGACCTTCGACGCGGGAATCGCCACTCCCGGTGCTCCGCAGTCCTTTCAGCATTCCGAATTCACCATTCGACATTCCGCATTCATCATTCGCCATTCTCTACTTGCTCGTTTCCATGGCCTCGTTTTCGCGCTTCACCCAGGTGTAATGGTAGTCCTTGTCCTCGATGGCGCAGGCCGCGGAGGTGAGGCGGAGCGGCTTGAAGGTGTCGCACATGACGGCCAGTTCGGACGTGCGGTCCTTGCCGATGGATTTCTCATACGTCCCGGGGTGCGGGCCGTGGGGCACGCCCATGGGGTGCAGGCTGATGGACTGCGACTCGATGCCTTTGCGGCTGGTGAAGTTACCCTCCACGTAATAGAGAATTTCGTCGCAATCGACGCTGGCGTGGCCGTAGGGGCAGGGGATGGCCTTCACGCCGTCGCGGTCGAAGTAATCCACCTTGCGCGGGACAAAGCTGCAAATCACGAAGCCGCGGCCGGCGAAGGTAATGTGGATGGTCGGCGGGAGGTGAATGCTCGCGGTGCGCGGCTGATAATCGTGAATGTTGAAGGCCACGGGATAGACCGTGCCGTCCCAGCCGGCCACTTCCCAGGGGAAGTGTTGGAATTCGTGGACGGTCAGCTCATTGCCGAGCTTGACGATCAGCGGATACGGTCCGGATCCGTGCCTGCTCTTGTCGAAGCGGACCAGTTCCTGCGGCACGCGGAAATCACGGTGACAATATGGAGCGTCCATGGTGATCTGGCCTGACTCGTTGCGGAATTGTTTGGGCAGATCAATGTGAGAGTCGGACTCAAAGGTCAGAAAGACGCCCTTGCAGCCTTCGGGGTGAAGGCGATAGGGCGTGCCCTTGGGAATGATGACGTAGTCGTGTTTTTTGAATGGCAGGAGGCCGTAGACGCTTTCCAGTGTGCCGCCGCCGTCATAGGCGAACCAGCATTCGTCGCCTTCGCCATTGGAAAACCAGTGGTTGGCCGGTTGATTGACTTTGGCAATCCCGACGCGGATGTCGTCGTTCATGAGCAGGGTGCGGCGGGCGGTGAGAAAGTCGCCGTCGACTTTGAGGTCTTGTGTACGGATGTGGCGGCGATGGAGCGGTTGATCTTTGACCGGCGCAATCGGACAGAAGCCGGGAAGTTCCATGGAACGGACGGCGCATTCGTCCGTCGGCGGCGTTCGGTAATAGAGAATGCTGTAGGTGCTGTCGAAGCCGATGCGGGTCATGCACTGTTCCATGAGGAGTTTTCCGTCCTCGTAGTGCGTGACGTGGTGTTTGGGAGGAACGCTGCCGAGTTTCATATAGTGAATCATATCTATAGCGCCCTCTCATTATCGGGCCACATTTGTCTGTTCTCTTTTTCTCGAAGTTCCAGATCCCTAGCGAAAGTCCAACGGAGTGCATGCTCGTCCGCTAACTTCTCGAACTCCGACCATTTGTTCCTGTCTCGTCGTGTGGATAACACTTTTCGCTGTGCGTAATCAAAGGCATGTCCGAACTCATGAGCAAGTATCCCCCGTTGCGCAGGGATCGTGAATCTATTAAGATCATACACATATACGCGAATATGCCGATCCTTTGGGGAAAACGCAGCGATCTGGCTGCCTCCGTCCCAAAAGACGACTTTGTCGCATACCGATTCAATCCGATCCTGATCTTCGTGAGGTATTTTGGACCATACATCCTCCGCGGTCGCCTTAAGCACATTTATCCTATCAAACTTGCTTTCGTTCGTACAAAACTGCATGTTACAACTCAATTGTGAACCAATAAACAAATACTCTGAAACTGCCCTCAACGCACATGGTATTGTCAAATAGGACCGTTGCCTGCGGGACCTATTTCTTTAACACTTCACTTGAAATCTCATCGCCGAACTTATTCCCTAGCCATGCTCCCACATAAAAAGCAAACACGGCCTTGAAGAAATCCAGCAAATCGTAACCGCGCCACACTCTTCGAGAAGAGTAATCGAACCAGGACTTTCCGGGAACTCTCTCATAGTCATAATTCGCGTCCACGAAACCGAAAACGAATGCAGCTACGACAAACACTGTTCCACCGACGATTGCACAAATGATGCGAATGATCGCGCGCTTATCAACTTGTTCCGTCATGGGAAAATCCCAAATGTTTAAGCCGACATGCTATCCGGCACTTGAGCTGACACAAAAGATCAGTAGCATATTTTAATCACGTTTTGCACGCCAATTCATCCGCTTTTCGATTTCTTCCTTGCATAGTTTCTCGCGCTTGGCGGCGATGCCCCAGCGGTAGCCGAAGGGATCGCACACGCAGCCGTAACGATCGCCCCAAGGCGCGTCGGTCATCGGCGTAATGACCTCAGCGCCGAAGGCCGCAGCGGCGCGTTGGAAGACCGCGTCGGGGTCGGTCACGTAGAGATAGAGCCAGACCGGACTGATATCCCGACCCCGGGGAATCTGCGTCTCGGGCGCCAGGGCGATATCCGTGAGATAGAGCTTGGAATCGCCGATGTCGAGTTCGCAGTGGCGGACGCGGCGCCCGTCGGGATCGGTCAGGCGCGAGCGTTCCGTGGCGCCGAACGCGCGCTTGTAGTATTCGATGGCGGCGGGGGCATCATGGACGACCAGGTAAGGCGTGATGGTGTGGAATCCTTCGGGGATGGGGTTGACCGGATTACTCATGAGCTTGACTCCTGGTTGGGTGGCGAAACGGTACGCTCCGTGGGTTCAAAGGTTCCCCCTCAACGCCTGTTCCCGCTCAATGCTGACGAACAAGGCCTTGAAGTTGCCGAGGCCGAAGCCGCGGCTGCCGTGCCGCTCGATGACTTCGAAAAACAGCGTCGGGCGGTCCTGCACGGGGGCGGTGAAGATTTGCAGCAGATAACCGTCGTCGTCCTTGTCCAACAGAATCCCCAGTTCGCGGAGCTTGTCCCAGTCCTCGCCCACCTCACCGACCCGCTGACGCATGTAGTCGTAGTACGTATCCGGCACACGCAGGAAGTCGATGTCCCGGCGGCGCAGCTCCGTCACCGTCTCGTAGATGTTGGCGGAGTTCATGGCGATGTGCTGCACCCCCGGACCGTAGTAATAGTCGAGGTACTCTTCAATCTGGCTCTTCTTTTTCCCCTCGGCCGGTTCGTTGATGGGAAACTTGCACTTGCCCGAGCCGTTTTCCATCACCTTGCTCATCAGAGCGCTGTATTCCGTGCTGATGTCCTTGTCGGAAAAGTGAAGGAGATTCGAAAAACCCAAGACCTCCTCGAACCACTTTGCCCAGTGATTCATTTCGCCCAGATACACGTTGGTCACGATGTGATCGATGGCCGCCAGTCCCACGGATGTCGAACCCTGCGCGTCGATCGCTTGGAATCCCGGGGCGAACGGACCGCGGTACTTGGTGCGGTCGACGAAGCGGAAGACGGTATCGCCCGCGTACTTGATTTCCGCGGTCACCAGGGTGCCGAGTTCGTCCTCTTCCGCCGTCGGCTTCCGGAGCACAGTCGCGCCGCGCGTTTTCGTCTCGCGAACGGCGGACTCGACGTCGTTGACACTGAGGGCGATGGCCTTGACCCCGTCGCCGTGCAACGCGCAATGGCGGGTGATTTCATGATCCGGGCCGTACGCGCTGCTCAGCACCAGGCGGATGTTTCCTTGCTCCATCACGTAGCTGGCCCGGTCGCGGCAGCCGGTTTCCAAGCCGCGCTTGGCCAAGGGGCGAAAGCCAAACGTCTTGTCGTAAAAATGGGCGGCCTGCTTGGCGTTGCCGACGTAAAACTCGACGTGATCATACCCCTTGACGGGCAGAAAGTCGCGGCTCATCGTGCTGCTCCTGTTCTTCACCGGCGCCAAAACATGCGTCCTCTCCGGATGAGGCGGGCGTCTTTCTGAGGGCGGGCGGACGAGCCCCGCGAACGCTTGAGCCTGCGGCATTATAGCAGATGGCGGAAGACGGCTCCACCGCGCCGGCTCAACCCGGTTTCACGAATGCCATCAGCGTGTGGGCCAGCAGCAACGGGCGGAGATCGGGGCGTCCGAAGACGTGCTCATCCACCGCCCGGCGTACGCCCGGATCGGTGTCGGGCTGGGCGTTGTGATTGCCGAAACCGTAATCATGAAAGAGAAGACAGCCGCCGGGCGCGAGCAGGTCAAGGTAGTTGCGAAAGTCGGCGATCACCTGCTCATAGCCGTGATCGCCGTCAATAAAGATCAGGGAGGCCGTCTCGCGGCGCAGCAGAGAATGCGCCCGGTCCGACGCACAGGGGAATTGAACCAGCCGCGCGTCCTGCCCGATCTGCCGCAGTGTCAGACGCACGTGCTCCGCGTTAAGCGGATACGCGAGATGGGGATCGATGGAGATGAGCAGCGAGTCGCTGCCCACGCCGCCCAGCGCCAGGGCGATCATCGCCAGGGATCGCCCTCGGAATGAGCCGATCTCGATTACGCATCGGCCACGAGTATGGGTCCATTGGGCCAAGGCGTGCAGCACACAGCCTTCAAGCGGTTCGTGCCAGGGAACATGCGCGACGAGCTCGTCGAGGTCGCGGGGAGGCAGTGCCGCCCAGGGTACATTCACCGCGGCGAGTAGCCGCTTAGCGACGGATTGATAATTGGTCCAGCGCAGTGGCGAGGCGGGCCAGTCGTCCGCGGGCATGGTCTCAATGGGGAAGAACAACTCCCTGAGATTGCGGTTTGGATCGTGAGTGAAAGGCCGGTAGGATTGCGGCTGCGTTGCGCCGCGGGCGAAGACAAGCCGCCCCATGATCACGTTGGCCTCGACGAAGCCGCGGGGGTGATCGAAAAACGCCGCAGGGCGGATGGTGCATCGCTGCGGCAGGGTTTGTTGGGGTGCTACGACAATCGCGGTGTCCGTCGGTTCGAGCCGGAACCAGCCTGCGGCCTGACCAACCAACATCGCGGGAGTAGTTGGGGAAAAGTAGCGCGGACCGGCGGGGCCACCTTTCCTTGCCGGTTCCATTGCCCACGTCGCCGGCTTCATGCGATCAACTCCGATGGCCTGCCGCGGCAAAGTGTTGTCCGTTCCCTACCTTCGGTGCGCGTCAGGCCTCACGATGATATCGGTCGGCCGCACCGTTTTCGGCCAGGGTGACCCCGCCATCCCGGCGGACGGCGACTTCGAGATACCCGCGATCAAACGATCCCCGCGTATTGATCCAAGGCCTGCGGGTGTTGGAGAGCGTCTCGATTGGGGACGCTCTGGCCGTGGATCATCTGCTGGACGGCCAATTCCACCTTCTTGCCGCTGATGGTGTAGGGGACGGCGGAGACCTGTTTGATGTAACGCGGGACGTGCCGCTTAGTCGTGCCTTCCGTAATGCGCTGTTTGATTTTCTGGATAAGGGCGTTGTCGAGAAAGAGGCCTTCGCGGAGAACGACGAAGAGGCAGACCTCCTCGTCGCCGTCCGGGATTTTCTTACCGACGACCACACTGTCGACCACCTCTTCAAGGGATTCGACCTGACGATAGATTTCGGCCGTGCCGATGCGCACGCCGCCGGGATTGAGCGTGGCGTCGGAGCGGCCATAGACGATGACGCCGCCCCGTTCGGTCATCTCGATGAAGTCGCCGTGCCGCCAGACGCCGGGAAAGTGCTCGAAGTACGCAGCGCGGTATTTCTTCCCGTCAGGATCGTTCCAGAAGCAAACCGGCTGAGAGGGGAATGGAGAGCGGCAGACCAACTCTCCTTTTTGACCGATGACGGGCTTTGCCTCAAAGTCATAAGCGTGAACGTCCATACCCAGACCGAGGCATTGGATTTCACCGGCGTGAACGGGGAGTATGGGATTGCCGAGCATGAAACAACTGATGATGTCCGTCCCGCCGGAGATGCTGGAGAGCTGCAATTCCGGCTTCACCTGGTCATAGACCCAGCGGAAATTGTCCGGAGTGAGCGGGGAGCCGGTGGAGAGAACGGCTCGCAATTTCGACAAACCGTGCTGCTTGCCGGGTTCCAGTCCCTCGTTGGTGCAGGCGGATATGTATTTGGGACTAGTGCCAAAGACGGTAATGCCCAGTCGTTCCGCCATGTTCCATAAATGATGGGGATCGGGGTGGAAGGGACTGCCTTCATAAAGAACGACGGTGGCGCCGACTCCCAATCCGCTGACCAGCCAGTTCCACATCATCCACCCGCACGTAGTGAAATAAAGAATAGCATCGTCGCGACGGAGGTCGCAATGCAACATGAGTTCCTTCATGTGCTGCATGAGCGTGCCGCCGTGGCCGTGGACGATGCACTTCGGAATTCCGGTCGTGCCGGACGAATACATGATGTAGAGGGGATGATCGAAGGGTATGGGCTCGAAGGTTAGAGAATCAGGTGTTGGGCCGCGACTGGAGTCCGAGCCGCAGGCTTCAGCCTGCGCGACGCCGGGCGCGTTTTGTAAGCCGCGGGAACCGTCCCGGGCGGCGGACCGATCGGCGGTGAACGAATCCCACAACACGGCGTTCGACAGCTTATCTATGGACGGCGTGTCGCTGACAAACGGGACCACGATCACGCGTTGGATGCTGGGGATCTTTTCCACGATGCCGCGGACGCGCTCCAGCGAGTCGATGGTTTTGCCGTGGTAGTTGTAGCCATCCGCGGCGAAGAGCATTTTCGGCTCGATCTGGCCGAAGCGGTCGAAAACGCCGTTGATGCCGAAGTCCGGCGAACACGAAGACCAGATCGCGCCGATACTCGCCGTCGCCAGCATGGCGATGACGGCCTCGGGTATGTTGGGAATGAACGCGCCCACGCGGTCACCCTTTTTCACCCCGGCTTCGCGCATGGCGGAGGTCAGCCGGGTGACTTGCAAGTGCAACTGATGGTAGGAGATGGATCGGGTCCGGCCGCGTTCGTCCTCGGCGGCCAGGGCGATGTGCTCATCGTCGAAGCGAAGCAGATGGGCGGCGAAGTTGAGGGTCGCACCGGGAAACCACGTCGTGTTGAGCATCCCGTCTCCGATCCGGGTTCTTGTGGGCGGGTGGATGAATCGGATGCCGGCGATTTCGCGCATTTCGGACCAGAATTGATCGGAGTGCGTAACGGACCAGCGGTGCAGGGAAGGCCAGTCCGGCGGGAAGCCGTATTTTGGACTCACGCGCGACAGGAAGGTGTATATCTGCGATTGCTCGATACGATCGCGCGAAGGTCGCCAGAGAAGTTCGCCACGCGATTCGGACATGGTTTCAACCTTGTCATGAAGAGTGTACTTTGGTCCGATGAGTCTTGTCAAAATCCTTCGTCATAGATCGTTTCGCGGCCTTCACCCCGAACGAATGACCGTTTGCCCGCCAATCGTTCGCCGCGATCGGGGCTCGCCGCGTCCGTTTTACGGAAGCACTAACCCGGAACGCGGCATTCGAAGCGGGTGCCGGGGAGCTGTCGGACAAGACCTTTCAGTTGCAAAGAGGTTAGGGTGGCCATCACGCGAGACACATTAAGTTCGGTCCTGTGCGCGAATGCATCCGGTTCGGCAACGCCTTCGCGCAGTAGCCCGAAGATCAAGCGTTCGTCTTCGGAAAGGTTTTGGATGGGGATGTTGGATGCACGCTCCGTTTGATCATCCTGAACAGAGGCGGCGCCCACGTCGCGGGCCATGATCTGGCCGACCTGGCCCAGTTCGTCGAGGACATCTTCGAGGCAAGTGACCAACTTGGCTGCGCCGTCGCGGATGAGTTTGTTAACGCCTGCGGTTTGTTCGGGATGATCCACCCGCCCGGGCAGGGCGAAGACTTCACGGTTGTACTCATTGGCCAATCGCGCCGTGATCAGCGCCCCGCTCTTCCGACCCGCTTCGACAACGACCACGCCCAGCGACAGTCCGGCAATGATGCGGTTGCGGCGGGGGAAATTCTCCGAAGCGGGCTGCACGTCGAGCGGGATTTCGCTGATGAGGGAACCGCAGGCGACGATTTCGTCAGCCAATGCCTCGTGTTCGGAAGGATAGATTTGCGGCAGGCCGTTGCCCAGCACGGCGATCGTCCTTCCCCCGCCCCGAATCGCGCCACGATGCGCGTAGCCGTCGATCCCGCGGGCCAGTCCGGAGACGATGGTGAATCCGGCACGGGCGAGGATTTCGCCGAAGCGAATGGCTTGTTCCCGCCCGTATTGCGAGCATTTTCGGGTGCCGACGATGGCGACGGCCACGGCGTCCGTCGGTCGCCAGATACCTTTGATATACAGGCAAATGGGCGGGTCGGGAATATGGCGGAGCGGTTCGGGATAATCGTCGTCGCCGTAAGAGAGAATGCGCAGGCCGCATTCCCCAGCGCGGTCGATTTCCTTCTCGACGGCGCCGTTGCTTCGGCTTTTGAAGATGGATTCGGAGATGACCGGGCCTATGCCTTCCACGCGTTGCAGTTCAGTCATGGAGGCGCCGAGGACGGCGTCAATCGAGCCGAAGTGGTCGATGAGACGGCGCGTTCGGATCGGCCCCACGTCGCTGCAAAGCTGAAGTTGCAGGAAGGCGCGGCCGGCGGGGGAGATGACGGAGCTTACGTCCATAAGTCTTTACCGGCAGAAGCGCGCCGCGCGCTTCCGTCCGGGCGTCTCCCGACCGGCAGGCTTCGGCCCCTGCGGCCACAACAAGTTCGAGCCATCTCCGATCAACTGACGATGGCATGGGCTGAAGCCCGCGGCGCCGGCCAAGTTCCTGGCGCCATTGTAATCAGTTTCCCTTCAGATTCGACAGCGCCTGCCGGGCCTGCTGGTTCTTGGGATCGAGCTTGAGGGCGACCTCATAGGCGGATCGAGCCTCGTTCATCCGACCGGCGCGCTCCAAGGCCTGTCCCAGCGTGAGTTGTACCTGTAGGTTGTCCGGCTTAAGCCGAGCGGACTCGCGAAACGTTGCGACGCCTTCCGCCAGCGCGCCGCTGCGGAACAGGGCTAGGCCGAGGTTGAAATGAGCCTGCCAGAATTCCGGATCAAGCTCGACGGCTTTTCGGCAATGGGGAAGGGCCTGCGCGTCACGCTGTAGCTGATAAAGCCAGGCGCAAAGGTTGGAATGCGATCGCGGTTCTTCGGGATTGTGCTTGACCGATTCGGAGGCAGCGTGAACGGCCTCGTCCAACTTTCCGATTTCGGCGTAAGCGGC
>Ga0214473_10010400_pt1 | contig 10942 bp, 6 predicted proteins | sample RVTome_7_FD_203509 | JGI IMG/M metagenome (GOLD analysis project Ga0214473, IMG submission 203509) | Soil microbial communities from uranium-contaminated site in the Upper Colorado River Basin, Wyoming, United States - RVT98D197 | ecosystem: Environmental > Terrestrial > Soil > Contaminated >... | reverse complement strand
CCGGCCGGAAGAGCAACGACCCCGGAGCGCTGGCTCCGGGGTCGTTCTGCACGTGGGACCGCCGACTCAGGTCCGCACGACGATGAGGAACTTCGACGGCAGCCAGAACTGCTCCGGCTCCGCGATGCGGATGGCACCCCGCACCCGGCCCTTCTGCTTCTGTCTGCCCGCCTCGGGCTCCGGGCTTCCCTGGTAGGCCGGCCCCTCCACGGGCATCGCGGCCGCGAGGGGTTGCAAGGCCTCGAGGTTCTGCCGCGACGCGATGAGGTACTCCGCGGCCGAGTCAGGCAACGGGATTTCGGCCACCTGCCGGATGTCGATGGCGGTGAACTGGCTGGTGTCGATGTTGCGGGCCGGCACCAGCGTTTCACCACGTCTGCCGAAGATGAAGAGGACGCGCGACCCGCCCTCCTTGGTGATGATGCCGCGCTGGATGAGCTCGTCCTTGGTACCCACCACGTAATACGCGGTGTTCTCTTCGGCTTCCATCGTGGTGATGGTGTCCCGCAACGCGAGGTTCTCGGTCTCCAGGGCGCTGACCCGATCGGTCAGGGCGGCCACGGTGGTGCGTTGGCTTTCCAGTACCGCCTCGAAGTCCGCGACCATCTTCTCCAGTTCGGTGACCCGTCCGGTGAGCGAGTCACTGGCCTTGCTAGCCGCCCGGATCTGGCGGTGGCTCTGGGCCAGGCGCTTCTCGGTGTCGGCGAGCCTGCTGGTGACCTCCCGGACTTGGTGGAGCAGCCGCTCCCGGGTGGCGCTGGCCGGCGACTCCACCGTCCCCGAGTCGGGCTGGGACAGCCCCTCGACCTTGTTCAGCTCTTCGCCAATCTCGTTCAGCAGCCGCGCGTTGTCGGCAACTTCCGCGAACAAGCTGTCGCGTTGGGCGCCGATCGTTTCGAGCGGGGCTCCGACGGCTTGGGCGTCGTCGGCGGCGGGGCCGGTACAGGCCGGCGCCGCGAGCAGCGTCAACGCGAGCCAGGTGAGCGGTGACAGTCTCTTCCCACGCATGGTCGAAATCCTCCGGTTCTCGTTTGGACGTGACCTACAGGCCCGTTCAACCTGCGACGGCCGCGTTAGACCTCCGTCGCCTGGGTCGGGTCCGGCCGTCTAACGGGGCGCGACGCCCCCGACGACGCCGCTCTAACGGGCCGGCGCTAGCCTGCACCAACGAATGACCGGGGGATGTCGGGGACGCGCTGTCCACCGACCGGTCTTGGTCCGCCGGCCGTCCCCCGCCCGGCGGGCTCATAGATCCCGCGCATCACATTCGGAACGCCCGGCCCGTAGCGGGGTCTTCGTTCAGATGGCCCGCTATCGCCTCAAGACGCTCGGGGGGCTCGCCCTGGTCCGGTGTGACGACCCGTCCCAGGACGCCGCGCCGGCCAACTCCAAGGCCCTGTTGATCCTGGCGCTGCTGGCCACGCGCCCGGGGTTCACCGCGCGCCGGGCCGAGCTGGCCGAGCTGCTGTGGCCCGACGGCGACCGGCCCCGCGCCCTTCGCGCCCTCCGCCAGGCCCTCTTCTTCCTGTCCGGCTACGCCGACGACCTCCTGATTCGCACCGACGAAACGCTGGCATTGGATCCCGAGGTCGTGGCCGTGGACCTGTGGGAGTTCGATCGCGCGATCGCGAGCGAAGATCACGCGACCGCGCTGGTCCTGTACGGCGGTCCCTTCGCCGACGGGGTGGAGCGGAAGGTCGGGGTCGAGGTCGAACATTGGATCGAGGCTCAGAACGCCCGCCTGGCCGTGGGGCTCGAGGTGGCCTACGCGCGGGAGATCGCGGCGGCGCTCTCGGCGGGAGACGGGGCGCGGGCCACGTCGCTGGCGCGCGCCTTCGCGGCGCGCAATCCCCTGGACGAGGCGCGGCAGCGACTGCTGGCGCGCACGCTTGCCGAGGCGGGCGAGCGCGTGGGCGCGCTGCAGGCGCTGGAGGAATACCGCAAGCTCGCTTCCCGGGCCCTGGAGGAGGAACTGCCGGCGGAGCTCGAGCAGCGCATGCAGGCCATGCGCGACGAGCTGCTCCACGTCGAGCCGGCGCCCGCCTCCGCGGGCCCGACCGAGCCGGCCCAGCCCGTGTCGGAGGCTGTTCCGAATGTCGGACGCCTCGGATCCCGGACGGCGGTCCTCGCGGTCGCGGGCGGGGGCCTGGTCACGTTCGCGGTGATCCTGCTGCTCGCCGGGCCGGGGAGCTCGCGGGGGGTGGGCGAGCCGCTGACCGGACTCGAGGCCCACCTGCTGGCCGTGTCGCAGCGCGGGACCGAGGAGCACGTGGTGGAGCTGGCCATTCGCGGTCTCACGGTCGCGGTGGTCGATCGGACCGACGTGCTGCCGACCGATCTGCCGGCCCCCGACGGGCAAACGGTCGCGAGCCTGGTCCAGTCGGCCGACGGGTGGAACCTCTCGATACGCACCGGGACCGACGCCGGGCATATGGCCACGACGGCCGCGGGCGACGAGTATCCGATCGCCTGGTCGCCCGACAGCCGATACCTGGTGTACGCCGAGCGCCGCCTGCCGGCCGATGCCCGGACCCACACCCACACGCTGGCGGTCTACGATCTGGCGCGGGACACGGCCTGGTCGCTGGCCCCGCTGGCGAGCGAAGAGCGGCCGGCCGCCGACTGGTCGCCGGACGGCACGCGGATCGCGTTCACCGCGGACGTGCGGGGCACGCCGGACGTCTTCGTGATGGACTTCAACGGTGCCAACCTGCGGAACCTGAGCGGGCATCCCGACTGGGATGGGTACCCCGCCTGGTCACCCGACGGCGAACAGCTGGCGTTCGTCTCCCGTCGTGGCGGCCGGACCGACGTGTATGCCCTGCGCCCCGACGGCGGCGACCTCCGGCGGCTCACCCGGACCACCATGGAGAAAGGCCAGCCCTCCTGGCTGTCGCCCACGGTGCTGGCGTTCGTGGCCGGGCCGGAATCCCAGCGCACGTTGCAGGTGCTGGACGCCTTCGGCGGCCAGGTGCGGGAGCTGCCCGGCGCGCCGGGACTGGTCGCCCTGCTCGGCCGGCGCGAGGGGCGGCCGGCCTGGATCGAGCGCCTGTCGGTGGAGCCGCGCGTCGAGCTCGCGAGCCCGGGACAGCATCTCGCGGTCAGCGCGGTGGCGCGCGATGCGCGGGGCGATCCGCTCACGGTCGGCGCCCTCCCGGTCACCTGGTCGGTGACGGATTCCGGCGTGGCCCGCCTGGACGGCCCGGGACAGGTGCGGTTGCTCCGCGCCGGGCGGGTGAGCGTCGTGGCCGACGTGGCGGGATGGCGAGCCGATACGCTGACGCTGTACTCGGTGCCGATGCTCGAGCGGGCTCGCACGCCGATATTCCTGGAAGACTGGCGGGGCGGCATCGATTCCGCCCGCTGGCGGGTGTTCGGCGATCCGCCCCCCGCCACCCGTCCCACGGGCGGGCCGAACCGCTCGGGCACCTTCGTCAACCGGGGGGACGAGTTCTTCACCAGCGGTGCCATTACCGCCGCCGAATTCCCCCTGGCCCAGGGATTGGGCGTGGAGGTGGACGGCCGGATGTCGTTTACCGGGAAGCTGCACCAGGAATTCGGCATCGCGCTCTACCAGGGAGACCTGCCCGACAGCGTACTGATCGGGGGCCGCGCCCCGGCCCTGGTCGAGTTCCGCGTGCTGGGGTCGTCCGGCGCCGCGCCGGGCGAGGCCTGGATCGCCACCCGGGAAGCCCGGTACGCGCTGCCCCTGCCGCCCGCCCCCGACGACTGGCACGCGTACGGCCTGCAGGTGCTCGAGGATGGGACCGTCGAGTTGATCCTGGACGGGCTCACCTACTGGCGCTCGGGAACGCCCCTCACCGAACACACCGGCGGTGTGCGGATCGGTCTCGGGTTCCAGTCGTTCGAGACCGAGATCCTGCATGGCCGGGTCAAGGTGTACGGGCCGCCGCGGTATCAGCTGCCGGACCTGGCGATCAAGCGTTCAGGCGGCTAGGCGGTCAGACCGTCTCCTCGATGGCGTACTAACCCACAGTGCCTTGGCCGCGAAGGAATCCGGGCGTAAGTTACCCGCCCGACCGTCCCGGCGTTCCGAGGTATCCCTATGATTCCGGATGTTCTGCGTGACGTAAAGTACGCGATCCGCTCGTTCGCGAGGAGGCCACTCTTCACGGGCGTGATCGTCCTCACCCTCGCGCTGGGCATCGGCAGCAACGTGGCGATCTTCAGCGTGGCGAACGCCGTGCTGTTCCGACCGCTACCGTTCGCGGACCCGGAGGAGCTGGCCTTCGTGTGGAACCGCCTGCCGGCGACCAACGTCGCGCGCTCCCTGGTATCCGGACCCGACTTCAAGGACTACCAGACCGAAACGACGCAGTTCGAGGGCTTTGCCGGGGCCGTGGCCATCACCGGCACGCTCACGGGAGACGGACCGCCCGAGCAGATCACCAACGCCTACGTCACCTGGAACCTGTTGGACCTGCTGGGCGTCCGGCCGATCCTGGGCCGGGCCCACGCCGCGGAGGACGCGTTCGCCATCGATCCCCAGCAGTTCGGCAGCCCCAATCCCGACCTGCCCCCGGGCAAGGTGGTCCTGAGCTACGGCCTGTGGCAGCGGCGGTTCGGCGGCGACCCCTCGGTCATCGGTCGCACCATCCTCCTGGACGGTTGGGGCTCGGTCGTCGTGGGCGTGCTGCCGCGCGACTTCCGCATCTACCTGCCGGCGGACGCCGCCATGCCCACCAACATCGACGCCTGGGGCGTGCTGCCGAGCAACATCAGCGATTTCGAGCGGCAGGCCGCCTGGCTCACGGTGGTGGCCCGGGTCAAGAACGGCGTCACGGTCGAGCAGGCGCAACAGGACATGGACCGACTGGCGGCCCGCCTGCGGGAAACCCACCAGTTCCATGCGACGCAGAATCTGCAGATCGTGGTGGCCGGCATGCATCGCGACGTGGTGAGTCACGCGCGGCCGGCCGTGCTGGCCCTGCTGGGGGCGGTGGGCTTCGTGCTCCTGATCGCGTGTGCCAATACCGCGAACCTGCTCCTGGTGCGGGCGTCGGTGCGCGGCCGCGAGATCGCCGTGCGGGCGGCCATCGGCAGCGCGCGCCGCCGGATCGTGGCGCAGATGCTCACCGAGAGCCTGGTGCTCGCCGCCGGGGGCACGGTCCTGGGGCTGGGGCTGGCGTGGCAGGGGATCCGCGTGATCAAGGCGCTCAGCCCGGCCAACCTGCCCCGGATGGAAACCGTGGCGATCGACGCCCGGGCGTTCCTGTTCGCGGCGGCGGTCGGCGTCGTGGCCGCGGTCGTATTCGGGCTGGCACCGGCGCTGCGCGCCGTTCGGGGCAACCTGGCGGACGGGCTCCGGGACCGAGGCACCGATACGGGCGGCGTCCGGGGGAACAAGCTCCGCACGGTGCTCGTGGTAAGCGAAGTCACGCTGTCGGTCGTCCTCCTGGTCGGCGCCGGGCTCATGGTGCGCAGCTTCGCGGCGATCCAGAAGGTCGACCCCGGGTTCGACGCGCAGAACGTCGTGACGTTCAACGCGCCGGTGCAGTTCCTGAGGTACCTGACGTCGCAGTCCCGCGCGACGTTCGTGAATCAGCTGGGCGACCGGCTGGCCGGCATCCCGGGCGTCGAGGCGGTGGGCGGCGTCACCCCGCTGCCCCTGGCCGGCGGCGAGCAGTACTCGGTCGGCTCGTACGGCCGGACGGGCGACGCGGACGACGTGTATCGCGCGAACAAGGCGGACTACAAGGCGGTGCTGCCGGGGTACTTCGAGGCGATGCGGATCCAGCTGGTGTCGGGCCGCACGTTGGTCCGCTCGGACAACGAGGCGCAGGCCCTCGATGTCGCCGTCATCGACCTGAAGCTCGCGCGGCGGGTGTTCGGCGACGAGAACCCGCTGGGGGCGCAGCTTCTCATGGACCACTTCAACGAGCAGACCTTCTCGATGGAGCGGCTCCCCGTGACCATCGTCGGGGTGGTGGCCAACGTGCGATCGGGGTCGCTGGCGGCGGAGTCTCGCGAAACGATCTACGTGCCGTACGTCTTCCAGGCGTTTCTGCCGCTCACGTTCGTGGTGCGCACCGCGGTCGATCCCGCGAGCCTGGTCCCGCGGATTCGGACCGAGGTCAACGCGCTGGATCCGGACGTGCCGGTCGCCGGGGTGGCGACGCTCGAGTCCTGGGTCACGAAGGCCAGGGCGCAGACCAGGTTTCTGCTCGCGCTCATCACGACGCTCGCCGGCCTGGCGCTGGCCCTCGCCGCGCTCGGCCTGTACGGCGTGATCTCCTACTCGGCGCGCCAGCGCACCCGGGAGATCGGCGTGCGGGTCGCGCTGGGAGCCACCGATCGAGACGTGGTCCGGCTGATCCTGGGCCACGGGATGACCGTCGCGGGGATTGGCATCGCGCTGGGACTCGCCGCCTCCGTGGCGCTGACGCGCGTGGTGACGCGCTATCTCGTGGGCGTCACTGCCACGGACCCGATCACGTTGGCCGGGGTGCCGGTCGTCCTGCTGGCGGTCTCAGCCGTGGCGTCGTACCTCCCCGCCCGGCGAGCAAGCATCGTCGATCCGGTCCACGCGCTCCGCGAGGAGTGACGGGCGCTTCGTGACCGCGTACCGCTCAAGCTGGGTGTGCAGAGCGGTACGCGGTGAGCGTCAGAGCATCAACAACCGCAACTCCGTCATCTCCTCGATCGCGTACTTCACCCCTTCGCGCCCGAGGCCCGAGCCCTTCACGCCGCCGTACGGCGCGTGGTCCACCCGGAAGCCCGAAATGTCATTGAGGGCAACCCCGCCCACCTCAAGCGCCTCGAACGCGCGCCAGGCGGTCTTGACGTCCCGGGTGAATACGCCGGCCTGCAGTCCGTAAGGCGAGTCGTTGATCGTCGCGACCGCCGCGTCGAAGTCGTCGTAGGGCCGCACCGTCACCACCGGGGCGAACACTTCCTCGCAGTTGACCGGCATGTCGGACGCCGTATCCAGCAGCACGGTGGGCTCGAGCACCGCGCCGCGGCGGGTACCGCCCACCGCCAGCGTCGCTCCTCGGCGCACTGCGTCCCGGACCCACGACTCGGCCCGCTCGGCCGCGGCCTCGTCGATCATGGAGCCGAGGTCGGTCTTTTCGTCCAGCGGGTCGCCCACCGTGAGCGCCCGAACCCGCGGCACGAAGCGCTCCACGAACCGCTGGTAGACGCCGCGCTGCACCAGGATGCGCTGTACCGAGATGCACGACTGGCCGGCGTACCCGAAGCCGCCCGTGGTGCAGCGGGCCGCGGCGTGATCCAGGTCGGCGTCCGCCTCGATGATGACCCCGGCGTTACCGCCCAGCTCGAGCGCCACCTTTTTCCGGGCGGCGCGCTGCCGGATCTGCCACCCGGCCTTGGCCGAGCCGGTGAAGGTGACGAGGCGAATGCGCGGGTCGTCGAGCAGCGGCGCCGCGTCTTCCACGCTGCAGTACACCACGTTCACGCCCCCCGCCGGATAGCCGGCTTCCCGGATGATTCCGGCCAGCACCAGCGTGGCGAGCGGATCCTGCGGCGGGGTCTTGAGCACGATCGTGGCCCCGCACGCGATGGCCGGGGCGATCTTATGGGCCGTGAGCAGCAGCGGGAAGTTGAACGGCACGATACCCGCGACCGGCGCCAGCGGGAACCGGCGGGTGATGCCCCAGCGTCCCACGCCATGCGGCATCCGGTCCAGCGGGATCACCTCGCCCCCGATCCGCATGGCTTCGGCGGCGGCATCCTTGAACACGAACAGGGTGCGGTCCAGCTCGGAGCGCGCCTGGGTGATCGGCTTCCCGGCCTCGAGCGCCAGCAGCGTGGCCAGTTCGTCCCGCCGGGCGGCCGCGAGCGTGTGGATCCGCTCGAGCACCTCGGCCCGCTGGAACGCGGGCAGGGCGCGGGCCTCGGGGGCGGCCCGCGCGGCCGCGTCGATGGCCCGCACCACGTCCTCCCGGGTCGCCACCGCGGCGTAGCCCACGGTGCGGCAGTCATAGGGCGCGGTGATCGGCGCCGGCGCGCCCGACCCGGGCACCAGGGCGCCGTCGATCAACAGCGGATACGTCCGTTCGGCGTCGGGGACCATACTCCGTGCTTCCTTCCCGCGGGTGACCACGTCACCCGCTCCGTGAACGAAAAGCCCCCGCTCCCGGCCGGGCAAGCCGCGCGGTCTTGCGCGGGTCCGGCCGCCGGGCCAACCTCTCCCGCCCCAATCGGAGGGACTCATGCGCCTGGCCGTCGCGACACTCGCACTCCCCGCACTCCTGGGCACCCCGCTGGCGGCGCAGCGCGGGCCGTTCACGGTCGGGACCGTCAGCGCCCGCCCCGGTGAGCGCGCCTCCGGCTTCCTGGAAGTTCCGGCCGCCGGGGATTCCGGCACCCGGATTCCCATCACGGTGATTCACGGCCGCGAGCCGGGCCCGGTGCTCGCCCTGATCGGCGGGACGCACGGCTCGGAGGTGGCGCCCATCCTGGCCCTTCACCGGGTGCGGCGCGACCTCGACCCCGCCCGGCTCCGCGGCACCGTGATCATCGTGCACGTGGCCAACCTGCCGTCCTTTCAGAAGCGGACCATCTACTACAGCCCGATCGACGGGAAGAACCTGAACCGCGTCTACCCCGGCAAGCCCGACGGCACCGTCTCCGAGCGGATCGCGCACCGGGTGACGACCGAGGTGATCGAGCGGGCCGACTACCTGGTGGACATGCATGCGGGCGACGGCAACGAGGATCTGTTCGCCTACAGCTATTGGACCACCCTGGGGCTCGACCGCCGCGCCGATTCGGTGGGCCGGGAGATGGCCGTCGCGTGGGGCAACCACGGGATCGTGATCGACACCGCGCGGCCCCGCGACCGGAACGCCTCGGTCTACACCCAGAACACGGCGCATTTGCGCGGCAAGCCGGCCATCACCACGGAGGGCGGGTACCTGGGTCTTCCGGTGCCCGCCATGGTCCAGCGGAACTACGACGGCGTGTTCCGGATGCTACGCTACCTCCGGATGTGGCCCGGCGACGCCGATCCGGTCGAGCCGCCGGTGTGGTATGGCCGGACCCAGGTGCTCCAGAGCCCCGAGACCGGCGTGTGGTACCCGCTGGTCGAGCGCGGGCAGTTCGTGCCGCAGGACGAGCTGCTGGGATACGTCACGGACTATTTCGGCGACCGCGTGGCCGAGATTCGGGCGCCGTTCGCGGGCGTCATGCTGTACGTGGTCGCGACCCCGGCCATGAACCGGGGCGAGCCCGTGGGGATGGTGGCGGTTCCTCAATCCCAACCCTAGGCTCCCACGGGATGAGGGGATGAGAAGTGCCGCCATCCCGTTATCCCGTTATCCCGTAGCGGGTTATCCCCATCGCGTGGGCCCCATCACGCGTCCCGGCGCCCCCACGTCACCGCCCTCCCTGCGGGGTCGCGAGTAGCTTGCCCTCACCTCAGGAGGGTGTGCCGATGATTCGGTCTCTGGTTCGATTGACCGCGGGCCCCGTGCTGGCGGCGGCCCTGCTCGCGTCCTGCTCGGAAACGACCGGCCCGGCGGAAGGCCTGCTCCAGGTGCGGGGCATGTCGCTGGACGAGATGGGCCGGCGGTTCGGCGGTGGGGCGGCGCGGGTGGAGATCACCATGCGCGAGTCCGGCCTCGTCGCGCAGCGGATCGTGGTGAAGACCGGCGACGAGCTGGGTGAGCCCGAGGCGCTGGTCGGATCCGTGACCGGCATCGCGGTCGAAGGGGACCGGGGCACGCTGACGCTCGCGCTGGGCGTCGAGATCACCTTCGACGTGGAAACCGACTTCGCCGGCGTGGAGGGCGACGGGGTCGGGTTCGATGGGTTCGTGGCCTCCGTGACCGAAGCCCTCTCGCTGGGCCGCGAGCCGCGCGTCAAGGCGACCCGGCGGCCACCGGAGGCGCCGCAGGCCCCCGATGACCCCGCGTTTCACGCCGGCCTGCTCCGGCTGGTGGACGAGCCCGCGGGCGCGCGGTTCGTCCTGAACGTGGACCGCGACAATCTGACCATCGTGGATCAACCGCCGCCCGACGCCATCCTCACGGTCCTCGGCCTTGGGCTCGAGATCCGGGTGAGCGAGGGACTGACCCAGCTCATCCTGGACGAAGACGAGCGGCACGAGGTGGCGTTCGAGGGGCTGGTGGGCGGGGTCCGGGTGGACGCGGGAGTCTTCGTGCTGGTGCACGGGGAGCGGGAGTTCCTGGTCCGGGTGGCGGACGGCACCCGGCTCATCCTGAACGGCGACGAAATCGAGTCGCTGGCCCCGGTGGCCCGCGCCCGGGAAGCCGGGCTGGCCGTGGCGGCCGTCGGCGAGGGCGTGGTGCGAGAGGACGGCGACGCCGTACTGGCGCTGGTCGTCCGGTTCAGAACCCGTGACGGCAGCGAGGACGTGAGATTCGGCGGCCGCGTACGGGAGCTGGACGTCGGACGCGGGATCATCGTGTTGGCCGAGGGGCCGGTGGTGAAGGTCGGCGCGGACACGCGGCTGGCGGTCAATGGCGAGCCGGTCGAGTCGCTGGCGCGCGTGGCGGAGGCCATGGAAGCAGGCCGCGCCGTGTACGCCTTCGGCGAGGGCACGGTCGAGGCGGGGTCGGACGTGGTGCTCGCCGCCTTCGTCCGGTTCGAAATCGACGGCGGGAGCGATCGGGTCGAGTTCGCCGGCCGAGTGGCGTCGGTGAATCTCGAGGCCGGCACGTTCACGCTGATCGAAGGCCCCACCATCCAGGTGACCGGCGAGACGGTGTTCGCCGAGCGGAGTGCGGTGACCGGGTTGGCCGGGGTGGCCGAGGCAGTGGCGCAGGGCCTGGCCGTGTACGTGGAAGGCTCGGGCACGCTGGTGACGGAGGAGCCCCGGGTCATCGCCGCGGCGATCGTGGCGTTCCGTATCGCAGACTGATCGGTCGCTGATTTCTTAACGCGCCGCGGGCGCGGCTCCGGAGCCATCGGGGTCGCGCCCGCGGTTGTTTCCCCC
>Ga0214473_10010399_pt1 | contig 10943 bp, 11 predicted proteins | sample RVTome_7_FD_203509 | JGI IMG/M metagenome (GOLD analysis project Ga0214473, IMG submission 203509) | Soil microbial communities from uranium-contaminated site in the Upper Colorado River Basin, Wyoming, United States - RVT98D197 | ecosystem: Environmental > Terrestrial > Soil > Contaminated >... | reverse complement strand
TTTTCTGAGATCCTCCTTCTCACGGCGGGAGACAAGCGATATATGGGGAATCCGACGATCAAAGGGGCTCAGGTGAAGGCTGAAGTTCTCCGTCATGGCCGGGACGATAAACAGATCATTTATAAATACAGGAAACGGAAAGGATATCACCTGAAACAGGGCCATCGCCAGGACTTTACGGAGGTCCGAATCGTGTCGATCGTGACTCCGACGGAAAAGGGCAATTGATATGGCACACAAAAAGGGAATGGGAAGCTCGCGGAACGGGCGAGATAGCGCCGGGCAGCGGTTGGGCATCAAAAAGTATGGTGGTCAGCGGGTCACTGCCGGCAACATCCTCGTCCGGCAGCACGGAACCAAGATCCATCCGGGGATCAACGTCAGGATGGGATCGGACTATACGATTTATTCGGTCTCGGAAGGCACCGTGACTTTCGAGCGGATCAATCGAAGAAAAAAACGCGTCAGCGTATATCCCCTGTAGGGCGCTATCCCCTCTATCGTCGTTTCCCCTTCTTTTTCCTATTCGTAACTTCAAAACCTTATCCTTCCAGCGGATAGAGGAGGAGATCAGCTATGAAAGCCACCGTGATCGGTGCCGGAAACGTCGGGGCCACCACTGCTGTTAAACTGGCGGAAATGGACCTATTCTCGGATGTCTATCTGCTCGATATCCTCGAGGGGATACCCCAGGGCAAGGCTCTGGACATGTGGGAATCCGCGCCGGTTGAAGGCTTCGATACAGCGGTTCGAGGCGTCAACACCTATGAGGAAACAGCGGATTCCGATTTTGTGGTCGTTACGGCCGGTCTGGCTCGTAAGCCGGGGATGAGCCGCGATGACCTCCTCATGAAGAACATGAGTATCATCCGATCCGTGAGCGAGGAGGTCAGGAAGACTTCTCCTCAGGCGATCGTCATCATGGTCTCGAATCCCCTGGATGTCATGGCGTATCTCGCCATGAAGGTGACGGGGTTTCCGCCGCATCGGGTGATCGGGATGGCCGGGATCCTCGATACGGCCCGATTCCGGTCCTTTATCTCGATGAAGCTGGGGGTCTCCGTCAAGGATATCCAGGCTATGGTGCTCGGCGGGCATGGCGATTCCATGGTCCCGCTCCCCAGGTACACGACGATATCCGGGATCCCGATCACCCACTTTCTGGGCGAGGCGGAGCTCAAGGAGATCGTCGAGAGGACACGGAACGGAGGAGCGGAGATCGTCGCTTTCCTGAAGACCGGGAGCGCCTATTACGCCCCTTCGTCGGCCGTGTACCAGATGGTCGAGAGCATGGCGAAGGACTGGAAGATGATCCTCCCATGTTCGGCCTACCTGAAGGGTGAATATGGCCTGAAGGATGTCTTCATCGGGGTGCCGGTAAAGCTCGGCCGGAAGGGAATCGAGGAGATCGTTGAGATCGAGCTGACTGAGGAGGAGAAGAGCGCCCTTCATCGTTCAGCCGGCCATGTACGATCCACTGTCGATCAGATGAAGCTGTAGCCGCTTCAAACCCGGCACCTCCCTGGACGCTCCGGGATCAAGAGGGCCCAGCGGGGGTGGGGATGTCTGTGGAAAGATCGCCACGGTGAACCCACTTTGGCGATTTTTCTACGTTCACCAGTGAAGAACACGGGGAAGGATAATCGTGAAATTCAACCCTTATATATTCAGGGAATACGATATCCGGGGAGAGGTGGTGAACGATCTCCCCCCGTCGTTCGTCGAGGAGCTGGGAAAGGCATTCGGGACCCGGCTCAAGCGCTCGGGCGGGAAAGTCGCCCTCCTGGGACGGGATTGCCGTCTGAGCTCGCCGCATCTGAGCGAGTCGATCACCCGAGGAATCCGGGCGACCGGCATCGACGTGGTGGATGCCGGCTTGATCACTACCCCTTGTCTCTATTTCGGGCTGCATACCCTGGATGTGGATGGCGGCATCATGGTGACGGGGAGCCATAACCCGCCTGAATACAACGGCTTCAAGGTCGCCCTCGGGAAATCGACGCTCTATGGTAAGGAGATCAAACGACTGGCCGAGCTTCTTCGTTCGAACGACTTCGCCGAGGGCTCGGGAGGTCTCGAGGAGATCGATCTCTTGAGCGCCTACAGCGCTCACCTGACGAAAGCGATGGAAGTCGGCCGGAAGTTGAAGGTCGTGGTGGACTCAGGCAATGGGACGGCCGGCCTGGTCGCTCCCGGCGTCTTTCGCCGGGGCGGATGCGAGGTGATCGATCTCTTTTCGAAACCGGATGGGAGATTCCCCAACCATCATCCTGATCCGACCGTGGAATCGAGCCTGAAGGTGTTGATCGAGACTGTCCGGGCGGAGAAGGCCGACCTCGGGATCGGTTTCGATGGCGACGCGGATCGGATCGGTGTCGTCGATGAAAAAGGTTCGATCATCTGGGGAGATCAGCTCCTCATCCTCTTCTCGAGGGAGATCCTGGCACGGGGACCTGCAACCATCGTCTTCGAGGTCAAATGCTCACAGGCCCTGATCGATGATATCCGCAAGCATGGGGGCCGGCCGGTCATGGGCAGCACCGGGCACTCTCTGATCAAAAAGGCCATGAAGGCGGAAGGGGCTTCCTTAGCCGGCGAGATGAGCGGTCATATCTTCTTTGCCGATCGTTATTTCGGGTACGACGATGCAATCTATGCGGCGATCCGGCTCATCGGGATCTGCTCGCGGGCCGATATGCCCCTTTCGAGACTCCTCGCGGATGTCCCCCGCTATTTCTCCACACCGGAGATCCGGATCGACTGCCCGGATAACCGGAAGTTTGAGGTCGTGGAAGCCGTCAAGCGCCACTTCCGACGAAATCACGAGGTCATCGATGTGGACGGGGCGAGGATCGTCTTTTCCGGCGGTTGGGGCCTGGTCCGTGCTTCCAACACACAACCCGCACTCGTCATGAGATTCGAAGCCTCGGATGAGGCGAGACTGAAGGAGCTTCAACGCGAGGTCTACCAGATCCTGCGGGAAGAGGCCGGGGTGGATGTGCCCGAACCTGACGATGAGCGATGAGCGGGTTCGAGGGCCTGCGTCCGATCTGAGGGAGAAGGTCTCTCAGCTGATGCTGGCGTTCCGCCCATCAGTGGAAACTGGGAGGAAGAGATAGGAGATGAACACAAAACGAATCCAAACGGTCATCATGGGAGCGGCTGGAAGGGATTTTCACAACTTCAATTGTTATTTCAGGGAAAATCCCCTTTACGAAGTCCTTGCCTTCACGGCCACGCAGATCCCCAACATCGAGGGGAGGCAATATCCTCCGTCCCTGTCCGGCGTTAGCTATCCTGGAGGGATACCGATCCTCCCCGAGGAAGAATTGACCGAATTCATCCGGGAGCGGGGCGTCGAGTTGGTTGTCTTCTCTTACAGCGATGTGTCGCACGAATACGTCATGCACTGCGCGAGCAGGATCATCGCCGCCGGGGCGAATTTTATGCTTCTGGGGGGAGAGGCCACCATGTTGACGCCCTCCAAGCCGGTGGTGAGCGTCTGCGCGGTTCGTACCGGATGCGGGAAGAGCCAGACGACCCGGCGCGTCGCTGCTATCCTCAAGAGGAGGAAAAAGAACGTCGTTGTGGTCCGGCATCCCATGCCGTACGGCGATCTGAGCCGGCAGGTGGTTCAACGCTTCGGATCGCTCGAGGATATCGAACGGCATAAGTGCACGATCGAGGAAAGAGAGGAATACGAGCCCCACATCGATAATGGAACCGTCGTCTTTGCCGGAGTCGACTACGGCGAGATCCTGAAGGCAGTCGAAAAGGAGGCCGATTTCATCATCTGGGACGGGGGGAACAACGACCTGCCCTTCATTCGACCCACGGTTCATATCACGGTGGTCGATCCTCACCGGCCCGGACACGAGCTCATGTACCATCCGGGGGAGACCAACCTGAGGATGGCCGATATCGTGGTCATCAACAAGATCGATACCGCGGACTACGAAGATGTCTTGCTGGTCTCCGAGAACATCCGGGAGGCGAATTCCAGGGCATGGATCGTCGAGGCGGCCTCGCCGATCACGATCTCGGATCCGTCTCTGGTCATGGGAAAGCGGGTACTGGTCGTCGAGGATGGGCCGACGCTGACTCACGGCGAGATGGCCTACGGCGCCGGCGTCATCGCCGCTCGCCGATATGGGGCCGCGGAGCTCGTGGATCCCCGCCCCTATCTCGCCGGTACCCTGAAGGAGACATTCGATCAATATCCGGATATCGGTCCCCTCATACCCGCGATGGGGTATGGCCCGCAACAGGTCGCCGATCTGAACGAGACGATCAACAACACGGATTGCGACCTCGTGCTCATCGCCACTCCGGTAAACCTGGCCAAGATCATGGACATCCGGCACCCCCACATCCGGATCCGGTACGAGCTCCAGGAAATCGGCCATCCCACTCTCGAAGACCTGCTGAACGAGATGTTGAAGTGAGGTGCCCTATCATCCCCTCCCGCCTTCCAGGGAAAGAGGGAGAGTAAAAACGTGCCGATCAATAGAGTGGCCGTTGTGGCCCTTGGCGGGAACGCGATTTCCCCCCGGGGAGAGCGCGACACTATCCCCAACCAATTCCGGCATACCCGCGAGAGCCTCGCCAGCATCGTCGAACTCATCCGCGGGGGGTACCTCCTGGCCATCACCCATGGAAACGGCCCTCAGGTGGGATACGCGATGCTCAGAGTCGAGATGGCGCGCGGAAAGGTTCCGGAGCTTCCGGTCGGGATCTGCGTGGCGGATATCGCCGGGGGCATGGGATACATGATCGAGCAATCGCTCCAGAATCGGCTGCACCGCGAAGGGATCCGGCGGGAGGTGATCACCCTCGTCACTCAGGTGATCGTCGATCGGGACGATCCCTCGATGACGAATCCCCGGAAATATGTCGGCGCCTACTATTCGGAGCAGGAGGCTGGACGACTGATGGGGGAGACGGGCTGGAAAATGAGTCCGGACGGCAAGAAGGGGTGGAGGCGGGTCGTCCCCTCGCCGGCCCCCAGGAAGATCGTTTCGGCCCATGTCATCCGAAGGATGGTCGAGGAGGGCATTATCGTCGTGACGGCGGGGGGTGGCGGGGTGCCGGTCTGCGTGGAAGCGGACGGGACATACGAGGGAGTGGATGGAGTGGTCGACAAGGACCGGGCTTCGGCCGTGCTGGGTACGGAGATCGGGGCAAGCCTTCTGGTCATCCTGACGGAAGTCTCCCGGGTGGCCTTGAATTTCGGAAAGCCGGGACAGGTCGATCTCGACAAGATCACAGCCGCCGAGGCCTCCTCTTATCTGAAAGAGGGGCACTTCCCGGCCGGGAATATGGGGCCTAAGATCGAGGCGGCGATCGATTTCCTGGGACATGGAGGCGATCGGGTCGTCATTGCCTCGATAGAGGAAGCCTTCGAGGCGGTCGAGGGAAGGGCAGGCACTCAGATCGTCCCCGGAAGACCCCGGATTGCACATGGAATCGGCTCATCCGTGAGTCGAGAAAGGACGGGCAGGGAGGAATGAAACTTTATGAACACCAGGCTCGGAAACTGCTGTCGTCTTATGGGATCCCGGTACCGGCGGGGGAAGCGGCTGGCACGATCCAGGAGGTTCAAGCGGCCGCTCGCCGGCTGAGCGGGAGAGTGGTCGTGAAGGCTCAGGTCCCGACGGGGGGCAGGGGCAAGGCCGGCGGCATCAAACTGGCAAAGGACGCGGAAGAAGCCGAAAGGGTAGCGAAGGATATCCTCGGGATGGAGATCAAGGGATACCGGGTCAACGAGGTCCTCGTCACCCGTGCCGTCGACATCGCCCGGGAATACTACATCGGACTCCTGATCGAGAGGGAGTTCAAGGGGCCCATGTTCATCACCTGCCGGGAGGGGGGGATGGACATCGAGGAGGTCGCTTCGAAGAGCCCGGAAAAGATCAGGAAATGGATGGTCGACCCGAGATATGGCATCCTGCCGTTTCAATCCCGGTCGATGGCCGATCACCTGAGCAGCGACCCGGGTATCGCCCGGCAGATCGCTCGCGTCCTGGAGGGAATGTACCGTTTGATGATCGAAGAGGACACCTCTCTCGTCGAGATCAACCCCCTCATCCACACGCCAGCGGGGGAGATCTGGGCCATCGATGCCAAGATCACCATCGACGACAACGCCCTTTACCGGCATAAGGAACTCCGAGCCCTGCGGGAAAAAGAAGACCTGACGATCACCGAGAAGATGGCCAGGGAGAAGGACCTCAGCTATGTGAAGCTGGACGGCCGTGTGGGCTGCATCGTCAACGGGGCCGGGCTAGCGATGGCCACGATGGACCTGATCAAGCACTACGGCGCCGAGCCCGCCAATTTCCTCGATATCGGAGGGAGTTCCAGTCCCGAAAAAGTCGTTACCGCCCTTGAGATCATCTGTTCGGACAACGCGGTAAGGTGTGTCCTGATCAACATCTTCGGCGGGATCACCCGATGCGATGACGTCGCGATCGGCGTCAGGGAATATCTCGCCTCCCGGAAAATCGAGGTCCCGATCGTTATTCGGCTGACGGGGACGAACGAAAAAGAAGGGATCGAGATCCTGCGCGGTCTCGGGCTTCCAGCGACGAATTCCATGAGCGAAGCAGTTGAGAAAGCAGTTGAGTGCGTTTCATGAACTTGATTATATAACAAAGGATTAAGGCGGATAATCGGAGGCCAATGTGAGCATATTCGTTAACGATCGCACACGTCTCCTCGTACAGGGAATCACCGGACGGGACGGCTCGTTTCACACCCGGCAGATGGTAGCATACGGGACGCGCGTGGTGGCCGGAGTGACGCCGGGTAAGGGGGGAAGCGAATTCGAGGGAATCCCGATCTACGACACGGTTGTGGAAGCCGTGGAGAGTTCGGGGGCCAACACGTCGATCATCTACGTCCCCCCGGCATTTGCTGCAGACGCCATCTACGAGGCAGTCTCCGCAGGTATCGAACTTCTGGTCTGCATCACGGAAGGGATACCGGTCCTCGACATGACGAAGATTTATCGATTCGTCAAGGAGAATGGCTCCAGGCTCATCGGTCCCAACTGTCCGGGAGTGATCAGCCCCGGAAAATCCAAAGTCGGTATTTTGCCGGGGCACATCTTTCGACCGGGATCGGTCGGGGTTGTCTCTCGGAGCGGTACCCTGACGTACGAGATCGTTTTCCAATTAACCTCGGCCGGCCTCGGCCAATCGACTTGTGTCGGGATCGGGGGAGACGCGATTATCGGGACCGATTTCATCGATTGCCTTGAACGGTTCGAAGCGGATGAAGAGACCCGAGCCGTCGTCCTGATCGGAGAGATCGGAGGAAACGACGAGCAGCGGGCCGCCGAGTTCATCGAAAAGTCGATGGAGAAACCCGTGGTGGCTTTCGTTACGGGGCAGACCGCTCCGCCCGGCAGGCGGATGGGTCACGCGGGCGCCATCATCCAGGGCTCCGGGGGAACAGCCCGGGAGAAGATCGAGGCGTTCGAAAAGGCCGGTGTCCAGGTGGCGCAAGTCCCGGCTGAGATTTCCCGTCTCCTGGCCATGAAACTCTGAGTAGCCGCTCATGAAGCTCGTATCGCTGCTCGTTGATCGTCTGATCGCCATCTCCGCGGAGATCTCGCCCGTCGCGGAGGTCGTATCGGAGCTCCTGGGAATGGTGATTTCTGATCAGGATCTCGATCGGAGCAGGACTGTTTTACTCGAAAAGCTCAACCCGCAGACTCGGAGGGGGGGGTTGAATGTCGGGGGGAAGGTCTCCCTGTTTCATCTGGCGATCCCGGAGATCGGAGACTCCCGACTGGCGGTCAAGGCGATGGGCGGGGAAGGAGGAAGCCTGTTATTTTTCCTCTCGACTCCTAGTCCTTCACCGAAGTTCTACCTCCAGGTGGCGGGCGCGTTGCGCGCGATGGCGGCCGACAAGGATCTCCTCGGCCGGGTGAAAGGAGCCCGGACTCCCCGGCAATTCCGGAAGGTCCTCGATCAATCGGGTATCGTCTTGAACCCACGGATCGAGGTCGGCGACGTCATGAGCCGGGATCTCCCGGCAATCGACAGCGAGGAGAAACTCAGTACGGTGATTGAGCAGATGGTGCTGCGGGACCGGGGAGGCATCGTCGTAACCGATCCGAGCCAGAAAGTGCTGGGCGTCATCACCGAATTTGACCTGGTCGGGATATTTCTCCCGGAGCTGATGGCGACTCTCGGCGAATCGGATCAACGGGACGGGGAACCGCGCCCCCAGGATGACATCGGAGAGCGGTTCCGGGTCAAGGATTTCATGTCGAGAAGCGTGATGTGCGTATCGGAAGATACTCCCATCACGGAGGTGGCGACCTTGATGGTCAATAAGAATGTCAGGAGGCTTCCGGTAGTCCAGGAGGGGAAGCTTGTCGGGGTCATCTCCCTTCGAGATATCATCCGGGAAATCCTGCGAAGCTGGTTCGTGTGAGCCGCGCATGGAGAGGAGTTCGCGGAAGGAAAGACGATCCCCGTTTCTCTCTCCTGCGGGAGGTAGCGTATGGTAGAAAGGACTCTGGCACTGATCAAGCCCGATGCGGTCAGCCTAAATCTCGAGCAGGTCATCCGAAAACGTCTCGAAGGGGCGGGATTCAAGATACTTCAGGCGAGAAGGGAGCAGCTCACGCGGGACGAGGCCATGGAGTTTTACCGGATTCACGCGGGAAAACCTTTCTATGCATCATTAGTAGAATTCATGTCGAGCGGATCGATCGTGGTCCTGCTCCTGGAGAAGGAAAACGCCATACGGGATCTCAGAGAGGTGATCGGCTCCACGGATCCCAAGAAGGCCGGAAAGGGGACCATCAGGGCGGATTATGCTTCCAGCGTGGAGAAGAACGCTATTCACGCCTCGGATTCGCCCGAAACAGCCAGGGAAGAAATATCGTTCTTTTTCAGTAAACTCGAGGCGCTTCGACTCAGTCGATCTTTTCCCGACCGGATCCATAATCTTGACAAAACCATCGAACAGGTGTAATTTTGCGCGGCATGCTCTCATTCAACCTGCTCGGTCTCAAAGAGGGGATCAACCCGCTCGAGATAAAGCTTTCGGGGGAACTTCCCCTCTTTCGTCAACTCGACGTGGATCTGGCCGGCACTGGGACCCTTTCAGGAACCATTGACAAGAGAGACGACAATCTCTACCTCCTCCATCTGAGCCTTCGGGTTCCCGTTTATTTTGCGTGCCGAAGATGCCTGGAAACCTTCGTTGAAGAGGTCCGGTCGGATTTTACGGTCGTCGCCATGAGAAGGGGAAGCCGGGATGACGAGGGATTCGGTGAGGAGGATGTGATTCTTCTGGAACCGAAAAAGAACGAGCTGCATCTCGAGGAGTATGCAAGGGAGTTCTTTCTCCTCAACCTGCCGTCCTTTCCGCTTTGCCGCGAGGATTGTCGGGGGATATGCGCGGGTTGTGGGGCCGATCTGAACAAGAACAACTGTAGCTGCGTGGGATAACGATGGCTGTACAGAGACGAAGAAGATCGAAAAGCAGAAAGCGCATGAGAAGGGCCTATCAGCGCCTCTCCGCACCAACCACCTCTCTGTGCTCTCAGTGCCAACAGCCGAAAGAGCCTCATAGCATCTGTCCCCATTGCGGGTATTACCGGGGAAAGCTGGTCGTGGAAGTGGAGGAGTTCGCTTAGCTTCACTGTTGGCCGGTAAGCTCTGTCAGGAGAAGCCCGCCAGAGGTGATCAGGATGAGGATTGTCCTGGATGCGATGGGTGGTGACCGGATACCGGAGACTCCCGTCGAAGGGGCCATTGAGGCGATCGAGGTACTGGAGAGGGATTTCGAGATCATCCTCGTGGGGGATCAGGAGCGGATCGAGCGGGAATTGAAGGCCAGGACCTTCTCCGACCCGCGACTTTCCGTTATGCATGCGCCTCAAGTCATCGGGATGAGCGAGCAGCCCTCTCAGGCCCTGAAGAAGAAAGACTCTTCCATTTCCGTCGGGCTGAGGCATCAGAAGGAAGGGCTGGCCGACGCCTTCATCAGCGCGGGAAATACCGGAGCGGTCATGGCCCAATCGCTCCTGACCCTGGGAAGGATCCGAGGCATTTCCCGCCCGGCGATTGTGACGATCTTCCCGACTATGAAGGAACCCTGCATCGTCCTGGACGTCGGGGCGAACGTCGACAGCAAGCCGGCGCACCTGCTCCACTTTGCGATTATGGGGCACGTGTACGCTCAGGAGTTCCTCGATCGCCCGAAGCCGAAGATCGGGCTCTTGAATATCGGCGAGGAACCGACGAAGGGGAATGAGCTGGCGGTCGCCGCCCACGCCCTCCTGCGGGAAAGTCCGTTGAATTTCGTCGGAAACGTCGAGGGAAGGGACATCGTCAGGGGAGTCGCCGACATCGTCGTTTGCGACGGTTTCGTGGGGAATGTCATTTTGAAACTGAGCGAAAGCGTCATCACCCTCGTCATGTCGATGATCCGCAACGCGACGAATGCGAGTCTCGTCAGGCGGTTCGGGGCGCTCCTGATGAAGCCGACCTTCGATGTGTTGAAGAAAAATCTCAATTACGAGGAGTATGGAGGCGCCCCTCTTCTGGGAGTCGACGGGGTCTCCATCATTTGCCATGGCGGTTCCTCGCCGAAGGCGATCCGAAACGCGATCGATGCGGCGAGGCTGACCATCAAGCGGGAGATCAACGAACGCATCCGTGACCAGCTGAAGGAGTTTACCGAGTCATGAAGAGAACCGTGTACGGAGCGGGAATCCTTTCTCTGGGAATGGCCGTGCCCGATCGGGTTCTGACGAACCACGATCTGGAAAAAATGGTGGACACCTCCGATGAGTGGATCCTTTCGCGGACCGGCATCAGAGAACGGCGGATCTCGGACGAATGGACAGCGACCTCCGATCTTGCGGCTGAGGCGGGAAGGATGGCCCTCAAGGAATGCGGGCTGTCGAGCCGGGACGT
>Ga0214473_10010398_pt1 | contig 10943 bp, 9 predicted proteins | sample RVTome_7_FD_203509 | JGI IMG/M metagenome (GOLD analysis project Ga0214473, IMG submission 203509) | Soil microbial communities from uranium-contaminated site in the Upper Colorado River Basin, Wyoming, United States - RVT98D197 | ecosystem: Environmental > Terrestrial > Soil > Contaminated >... | reverse complement strand
GTTCATCGTCCGGATGGGCGCCAACGCCATCGCCATCCTGCTCATTACGTACCTGCTCCCGTCCGTGATGTCGGCCGACGGCGCGCTGGCGGCACTTGCCGCGGCGTTCGTGCTGGGACTGGTCAACGCCGTCGTCCGCCCGATCTTCGTGCTGCTCACCTTCCCGATCACGGTGGTGACCCTGGGAATATTTCTCCTCGTGATCAACGGGCTGCTCCTGTGGCTCGTCACCGCCGTCGTCCCCGGTTTCCACGTCGGCGGGTTTTTCGGAGCGATCGCCGGCTCGCTCCTCCTCAGCGTCATCTCCTGGGTCCTGACAAGGGTGGTTCCGTGAGCGTCACCGTCACGTTCCTGGGCGGCGTCCGGGAGGTGACCGGCTCCTGCATCCTCGTCGAGACCGCCGGCAAGCGGTTCCTCGTCGACTGCGGGATGTTCCAGGGCGGATCCGAGAGCGACCGGAAGAATGCAAGGCCTTTTCCGGTCCCGCCGTCCTCGGTCGATTTCATCCTCCAGACGCATGCCCACCTCGACCACTCCGGGCTGCTGCCACGGATCGTCCGGGACGGCTTCCGGGGGCCGATTTATGCGACATCCGCCACGGCCGACCTGCTGGGGGTGATGCTTCCCGACTCGGGGCACATCCAGGAGCGCGAGGCCGAGTGGCAGAGGAAGAGGGCGAACCGCTCGGGAAGGAAGGACGGGGAACCGCTCTACACGGAGGCGGATGCCCTGGCGGTGCTGCCGAGACTGAAGCCGCTGTCATACGGCGCCGAGACGGAACCTGCCCCGGGAATCCGGGCGCGATTTCTGGACGCGGGACATATCCTGGGATCGGCGATCGTGTCTGTCGCCGTCAAGGACGGGGCGCGGGAACGGACGCTCGTCTTCACGGGGGACCTCGGGCACCGGGGACTTCCCATCGTGCGGGACCCGGCGCCGGTCGCGGACGCCGACGTGCTGGTCATGGAGTCCACCTACGGGAACCGGGTGCACAAGGGGATGGAGGAGACGATCGAGGAGTTCGTCCACGCGCTGACGGACACCCTCCAGCGAAAGGGCGGCAACGTGATCATCCCCGCCTTCGCCGTCGGGCGCGCGCAGGACATCCTCTACTTGCTTGCGGACCTCACCCGCCAGGGGAGACTCAAGGGGTTGACGCTCTACATCGACTCTCCGTTGGCGGCGCAGGCCACCCGGATCACCCTCCGCCACCCGGAGTGCTTCGACGAGGAGGCGCTGCGGGTGATGAAATGGAGTGCGGAGCATCCCGACGCCTTCCGCGTGGTCATCACCAGGAGCGCCGAGGAGTCGATGGCGCTCAATTCCCTGCGGGGAGGGGCGATCATCGTTGCGGGGAGCGGGATGTGCGATGCGGGCCGGATCAAGCACCATCTCAAGCACAACCTGTGGCGCAAGGAGTGCAGCATCGTCATCGTCGGCTTCCAGGCGGAGGGGACGCTGGGCCGCAAGATCGTCGATGGCGCGAAATGGATCCGGATACTGGGCGAGGACATCACGGTGGCCGCGGACGTCTACACGATCGGCGGGCTTTCCGCCCACGCCGACCGGGACGACCTTCTCGCCTGGGCGGGGAATTTCCGCACTCCCCCCGGACGGGTCTGCGTGGCCCACGGCGAGGAGTCCGTCTCCCTCGGATTCGCGCAGACGCTGCGGGACCGATTCGGCTGGAACGCCTATGTCCCCGTTCCCGGGCAGCCGATGGAGGTCTGAACGCCGCGCATCCCCTGGAACCTTTGGAAATTTCCTTCATCTACCGGTGATGAACGGAGGATGGGGCGGGATGAAAGCAGCGATTCTGATCCTGGTCGCATGGGTCCTGACGCTCCCTTCGGCCGTTGCGCTCGGGCATGAAAAGGAGACGCCGGACGATATCCTGAAACAGATCGGGGTCGACGAGAAGCTTGGGGTACAGGTTCCCCCCGGGCTCCTGTTCCGGGACGCGGAGGGGAGAAGCGTCCGGCTGGGGGATTCCTTCGGCGGCGGGCCGGTCCTGCTGACCCTCAACTATTACACCTGCCCCATGCTTTGCCCCCTGATCCTGCGGAACCTCCTGGCGGCGACGGACCGGATGGGGGGGATCTCCCTCGCGCGCGACTTCCGGATCGTCACGGTCAGCATCGACCCGGACGAAAGGCCCGGGTCGGCCCGTGACCGTGCGGGCGAGATGCACGCGATGATGAAAGGGACGAAAGATCCGGGCTCGCGGTGGCCTTTCCTTCTCGGGGGGCGCGAGGAGATCGGGAAGTTGGCCGAAGCCGTCGGTTTCCGGTACCGCAAGGTGGAAAACGAATTTGCCCATCCCAACGTCGTGGTGGTCCTGACCGCCGACGGGAAAATTTCCCGCTACCTGTACGGGATCGAGCAGGAGCCGCGGGACCTGAAACTTGCGCTCATCGAGGCCGCCGGCGGGCGGATCGGCGAGTCCGAAGCGGTGAACCGCGCGCTCCTGTTCTGCTTCCACTACGACCCGGTGCAGAGGAAATACGCCCTGTACGCCAGGAACATAATGAAGGCGGGGGGCGTGTTGACCCTTGTCTTTCTCGGGGTGTTGTATTTAGCCTTATGGAAGCGGCGGAAGCCGCGCACGCATTCCGAAGGTGAAGGGGGGTAGATGACGAACGCATTCGCCGCCGCCGGCGCGGCCTCGCCGTCGGCCTGGAAGATCGACGCCGTCTTCCTTTTCATCACCGGGGTCTCGCTCTTTTTCTTCCTCCTGGTCGAGGGGCTGCTGATCTACTTCGCGATCCGGTACCGAAGGAGGAAAGCGTCGGAGGACGCCGCCACGTCCGACGTGAAGAGCAACACCGTCCTCGAAATCGTGTGGGTGCTGGTCCCCTCGCTGGCGGTGCTCGCCTTTTTCACGTACGGCTACATGGTCTACCGGGACGTCACCGCCCCGCAGCCGGGCGCCGCGGACATTAACGTCACCGCGGGGCAGTTCCTCTACGAGTTCAAGTACCCCGACGGCCGCACCGCGATGAACGAGCTGCGGGTCCCCGCGGGCAGGCCCGTGAAGCTGATCATGACCTCCCGGGACGTCATTCACGGGTTCTTCATCCCCGACTACCGGATCAAGCAGGACATTCTCCCCGGGCAGTACACCTATCTCCATCTCCAGCCGGACCGGGAAGGGACGTACGACATCTTCTGCACCCAGTATTGCGGGGTGGGGCATTCCACGATGCGGGCGAAGCTGATCGTGATGTCCGCCGACGCCTACGCCGCCTGGATGGCGCGGGGGGAAGGGGTAAAAGCGGCGATGTCGCTTCCCGAGAAAGGGAAGGCGCTCCTGGAAAAGTTCGGCTGCCTGGGTTGCCATTCCACCGACGGGACCGTGAAGGTGGGCCCCTCCTTCAAGGGTCTGTACGGCAGGGAGGTGCATCTGGAGAAGGGCAGGGAAACGATCGCGGACGAGGAATATATCCGGGAGTCCATCTTCGATCCGGGGGCCAAGGTCGCCCGGGGGTTCCCCAACATCATGCCGACCTTCAAGGGGTCGATCGCGGACGACGACGTCGCGGCGATCGTCGCCTATATCAAGACGCTGAAATAACCATAGAGATAGAGGACGGACGCAACCTTATTTCCCCCGGCGTCATCGCATAGGGTGACGGCGGAATAATGGCGGGGGATAAGGAATGACGGAAACCACGGCGAACGGATTGGCGGTGCCGGAAAACGGCCGTTCCCGCGGATACCTCGATGAGAAGGGGTTCCGGTCCTGGGCATTGACCCTGGACCACAAGCGGATCGGGGTGTTGTACCTTTACACCACCCTGTTTTTCTTCCTTCTGGGAGGTATCTTCGCCCTCCTTATCCGGATCAAGCTGATGTACCCCGGCCAGGCTATCTTCAGCGACCAGACGTACAACGTGCTGTTCACACTCCACGGCTCCGTGATGATCTTCCTCTTCATCATTCCGGGGATCCCCTCGGGGCTGGGGAACTTCCTCATCCCGCTGCTGATCGGGGCGAGGGACGTCGCCTTCCCCCGCCTGAACCTTGCGAGCTACTGGATCTTCGTCGCGGGGATCCTCGTCATCCTGGGCTCGCTCTTCCGGCCGATGGACACCGGCTGGACCTTCTACACTCCCTACTCGGCGAAGACCGGGGCGAACATCGCCTTCCTTTCCTTCGGTATCTTCCTCGTGGGGATGTCCTCCATCCTCACGGGCTTGAACTTCATCGTCACCGTCCACAAGTTGCGGGCGCCGGGGATGACCTGGCACAGGTTGCCCCTGTTCATCTGGGGGATGTACGCCACGAGCATCATCCAGGTCGTGGCCACCCCGGTCGTCGGGATCACCTTCCTGCTCCTCGCGATGGAGCGGCTCTTCGGGGTCGGGTTCTTCGATCCCGCGAAGGGAGGGGATCCGCTGCTCTTCCAGCACTTCTTCTGGTTCTACTCCCACCCCGTTGTGTACGTGATGATCCTGCCGGCCATGGGGGTCATCTCGGAGGTCATCCCGGTATTCTCGCGGAAGCCCATCTTCGGGTACCGGGCGATCGCCTACTCCTCGCTGGCCATCGCGTTCCTGGGGTTCCTGGTCTGGGGCCACCACATGTTCGTCAGCGGGATGTCGAAGACGGCGAGCATCATCTTCTCCTTCCTGACGTTCTTCGTGGCGGTCCCGACGGCGGTCAAGGTCTTCAACTGGATCGCCACGATGTACAAGGGATCGATCACCTTCGAGTCGCCGATGCTGTACGCTCTCACCTTCATCTTCCTGTTCATCATCGGGGGGCTCACCGGGATGTTCCTCGGGGCGCTCGCCACCGACGTCCACCTCCACGACACCTATTTCATCGTGGCCCACTTCCACTACACGATGATGGGGGGGACGGTGATGGGGCTCCTGGCCGGGCTGCACTACTGGTGGCCCAAGATGACCGGCAGGATGCTCAGCGAAAAGATGGCGCGCTGGGGCTGGCTGCTGACCTTCATCGGCTTCAACCTCACCTTCCTCGTCCAGTTCTACCTGGGGTTCAAGGGGATGCCGCGGCGGTGGGCGGAGTACCCGCCGCAGTACCAGTTCCTGAACATCGTGTCGACGGTGGGGTCGTGGATCCTGGCGGGGGGGATCCTCGTCATGTTCTCGAACTTCATCCGCGGGCTTTTCCGGGGAGATCCGGCGCCCGCGAACCCCTGGAAGGGGCTGACGCTGGAATGGCGGACCGCTTCCCCGCCGCCGACCGAGAACTTCGAAACGGTCCCCGTCGTCACGGACTGGCCCTACGGGTACGCGAAGAGGAAACCGGCGGACGATGGCTGAGGATACGGCGCATTTCGCGGGAGAGGAGGGCGGGCAGGCGTCCGGGCACGTCAGCCCCGCCGTGGCGTACGAGGCCGCCAAGCTGGGGATCTGGACGTTTCTCGCCACCGAGGTGCTGCTGTTCGGCGGCCTCTTCACCGCCTACATCGTGTTCCGCCTCAAGTTTCCGGAGATGTTCCACAAGGATTTCGTGCATCTCAACCGCCTCCTGGGGGCGGCGAACACGGTCGTCCTCATCACCAGCAGCCTGACCGTGGCGCTTGCGATCGCTTCCATCCGGAAAGGGAAGCAACAGCTCCTGAAGCTTTTTCTCTCCCTGACGATACTCCTGGCGGGCGTCTTCCTCGTGATCAAGTACTTCGAGTGGACGGAAAAGTTCGCCCACGGCCTGTTCCCCGGCACGGACATCTTCTTCTCGCTCTACTTCATGATGACGGGGCTGCATGGGCTGCACGTCCTGGGTGGGATGCTGGTCCTCGGGGCGATGCTCTTCCTGGCGGGGCGAGGGAGGTTCTCGGAGAGCTACCATACGCCCGTGGAGATTTCGGGGTTATACTGGCATTTCGTGGACCTCGTCTGGATCTACCTGTTTCCGCTGTTGTACCTGATCGGGTAGGGGAGCCGATGGAGAAGGGGCGCGGCGCGGGATACGGAGTCTACGTGGCGGTCTTCGCGGCCCTGCTGGTCCTGACCGGCGCGACCGTGGCGGTCTCCTATATCGACCTGGGGCTTTGGAACGTCGCGGTGGCCCTGCTCATCGCCTCGGTCAAGGTATCCCTGGTCGCCCTGTTCTTCATGCACCTGAAACACGAGGGCGGGCTCGTGTGGACGTTTGCGCTGGTCCCCGTCCTCTTTCTCGTTCTTATCATCGCCGGGACGCTCTCGGACACCCTGTTCCGTTAGTACTGATGACGTACCACTGGAGGGAACGATGCTCGGCAGAGTGACGGTCGGCCTGTTCTTCCTGCTCCTGGTCTGGGGGAACCTCGTGGCGGGCCTCAAAGCGGGTCTTGCCTGCCCCGACTGGCCCCTGTGCCACGGCAAGGTCCTCCCGCCGTTCCGCGTCGACATCTACATGGAATTTCTCCACCGGGTGATCGCCGCCGTCGCGGGCGTCTTCCTCGTGGGGCTTTGCCTCCAGCGGTTCAGGGATTACCGGGGCGCGGCGAGGGCCGTCCCCCTCCTGGCGGTCGGTTTCCTGGCGGTGGAGATCGTGCTCGGCGGCGCGGTGGTTCTCTTCCGCATCCCGGTGCAGCTCACCACGGTGCACTTCATGCTGGGCATGGCCGTGTTCCTGCTGGCGGTCTACATGGCCTCCTTCGACGGCGTCCAGGATCCGCCCGCCTTCTCCCTGTCGGGCCGGTCGGCCCTGTTTTTCGGAGTCGGCTCCCTGGTGTTCCTGCTGGCGGGCCTTGGGGCGTATGTTCGGCACGCCGACGCCGGCCTTGCCTGCGCGGAATGGCCGCTCTGCCCGGACGGCCTCTTCCCGAAGGTCCTGACGGGCCACGTGCTGATCCACTTTTCCCATCGCGTGCTGGCGGCCCTCGTGTTTCTCACCGTCATCGCCTTGTACGCGGCGGTCGCCCTCGACCGGCGGCTCGGGGAGAGCAAGGGCCTTGCCCGGGCGCTTCTTCTGCTGGCCGCCGGACAGGTCGCCGTCGGTGGGCTGGTGGTGCTGACGAAGCTGTACTTCCTTGCCACGGGGCTGCACATGGCGATCGCGCTGGGGATGCTGGTCGTGCTCTTCCACCTGTGGGCCCGGGAGGTCAAGCGCGGGGAGGCGCTTCCATGGACCCCGTGACGGTTGACGCAAGGGCCGGGGCCGTTGCCGGGCGGGAATCCCGCTCCGATGGCGTTGCGTCATCCGCGCTGCTGATTTCGAAGCCGGGGATCGCCGGCGGGGTGACCCTGGCGGGGCTCTCGGGGATGGTGCTGGCGGGGCGGGGCCTGCCTCCGGCCGGACTCGGCTTCCTGTGCCTGGCCTGCATCCTGATGGCGGCCGCCGGATCGGCGATCGTCAACGGCCTCCTGGACCGGGAGATCGATTCGCGGATGCGCCGGGTGGCGGCAAGAACGGAGGCGCTGGAAAAGGTCGGCAACAGGGGAGCGCTTCTCTTTTCCCTGGCCTTGATCGCCTGCTCCCTGGCGCTTTCCGTCCGTTTCCTGAACCCCACGGCGACGCTGCTTCTCCTGGGGGCGGTCGCGGGCTACGCCCTGCTGTACACCTTGTACTTAAAGAGGCGCTCTCCCTACGGGACGGTGCCCGGCGGGATTCCCGGGGCCCTTCCCGTCCTCATCGGGTACGCCGCGATCGAGCCGCGCATCGGGGCGGACGGCTTCCTCCTCTTCCTGCTGATGCTGATGTGGCAGCCCCCGCACTTCTGGGCGCTGGCCCTGAAGTGCCAGGAGGAGTACAGGTCGGCGGGCGTCCCGGTCCTGCCGGTCGCGCTGGGGGAGCCGTACACGAAGATCCTCGTCTTCCTTTACGCCGCCGCGCTCCTGCCGCTCTCCCTCTGCCTGTGGTGGCTGGGGTACTGCTCGCCGTACTTCGCCGCCGCCGCGCTGGTCCTGGGGGGTGGCTTCCTGTTCTCCTGCTACCGGAACATCGTGGCGACCCGTCGTTTCGGCAAGGCGTTCGGCGCCTCCATCCTCTACATCCTGGGTCTCCTTTTCGCCGTCATCGTCGACGTTTCCGCCCGGTCGGTACGATAGCGGCAACAGGCGGGTTGCGTTATCATGGGCCATCGAAGAAACGCATGAGGAGAATTCCGCAATGAGCCTTCTGGTCGTGGGTTCGATGGCGTTCGACAGCATCAAGTCCCCCTTCGGGGAGGTGGAGCGGGTGGTCGGCGGCTCGGCGACGTACTTTTCTTTGGCCGCCAGCTATCTGACTCCGGTCCGGCTCGTGTCGGTGGTGGGAAAGGACTTCCCGCGGGAAGTCATCGGGATGCTTTCCTCCCGCTCCATCGACACCCAGGGGCTTGCGATCGCCGACGGGAAAACGTTTCACTGGAAAGGGTATTACGAGTACGACCTGAACACCGCGCACACCGTCAAGACCGAGCTCAACGTCTTCCAGGAGTTCGCACCCGTCCTCCCTGAGGAGTACCGCGACAGCCCGTACGTCTTCCTCGGGAACATCGCCCCGCGCCTCCAGATGGACATCCTCGACCAGGTGAGAAAGCCCCGGCTGGTCGCCCTGGACACCATGAACTACTGGATCGAGAACAGCCCGGGCCCCCTGCGCGAGGCGATCGGGCGGGTGGACATCGTGGTCTTCAACGAGAGCGAGATCCGGGAGATCTCGGGGGAGTACAACCTCGTCAAGGCGGCGCGGACGGTCATGGGTTGGGGGCCGAGCCGTGTCGTGATCAAGCGCGGGGAGTACGGGGTCCTGCACCTGTCCGATGGGACGATGTTCGCCGCGCCCGCCTACCCGCTGGAGACGATCTTCGACCCGACCGGCGCAGGGGACAGTTTCGCCGGCGGTTTCATGGGATATCTCGCGTCCCGGGACGGGTCCGAGCTATCGGACATGGACTACCGGCTGGCGACCATGTACGGGAGCGCCATCGCCTCCTTCACCGTCGAGGCGTTCAGCACGGAGCGTCTGCAGAACCTTACCCCCGAGGAGATTTCCGAGCGGGTGGACGCCTTCCGCACCCTCACCGAATTCCGGGTCTAACCCCCCCCCATTCCGAATTCTATCCCTGGCGCCGGCCGTATTTCGCCGGATCATAGGGGGAAATCCACCCGCAACGTGGAGGAGCTGTTCAAATGGGAAAAGATATTGATAACAAAGATGAATTTAACAAAATAAAACAAATGATATTCATCGCCGTTTTTCCGATAATAAAGAATGTGAGAGGCGGTTCTTCCGGCTCCTGACTCTTTTAATAGAAGTCCGGATCGACGGTCGCGTCTTGGCTGGGGGTATCGGATGGCTGCGGGCGGAAGGTGGAGTTCGATCAGCACCCGCATGGTGCTCATCGGCGGACTCGCGATCACCATCCCGCTCGTCGTCACGGCGTTTCTACTGACCTTAAAAGCAAAAACCACCCTGGAAGCGGAAGCGCAGGACCGGTTGGCGGGGATCACCTCCAAGGTGGTCCAGATGTGCCGGATGAACGAGGAGTTCGCCCAGGGGAAACTCGGCAAGGACGCCATGGTGCTTCGGGAGAATTTCGACCGGGCCGGTCGCGTCATCCCCGAAGAGGGGAAGGATTTCTCCGTCGTGGACCACACGAGCAACTTGACCGGATCCCTTGCCACCATCTTCCGGATGGCCGATACCAACATGCTCCGCGTCGCCACCAACGTGCGAAGGCACGACGGCTCGCGCGCGGTCGGGACGACGATCGATTCGGACAGCCCGGTTTTCCAGGCGAACCGGGCGGGAAAGATCTACCGGGGCCGCAATAAAGTCGTGAACGATTGGTGCGCGACGCAATACGATCCGATCTTCGTGAACGGGAAGGTGGTCGGCGTCCTGTTCGTCGGCGTGAAGCTGCAGGACTTGAGCTCCCTGCGAAACGTCCTGGCGGGGATGCGCGCCTGGACCACCGGCTTCACCTACGTCATCGATTCCGCCGGAAAGATCGTGCTTCACCCGAAGGCGTCGGCCGACGAGGATGGCTCCCGGCACGCGCCCGTGGCGGAGATCCTGAAGAATCGGGAGGGCTCGATCCGGTACTGGTGGCAAGGGACCGACATCATCGCCTCGTGGCAGTACTTCGAGCCGTGGGACTGGTATATCGTTTCCCAGGTCCCCGCCCGGGAGTGCTTCTCCCCCGTCCAGTCGATCATCCTGTTCTCGGTGGTCGCTCTCCTCGGATGCCTGACGCTCGGCCTTGCGACGATGTATTCCTATTCCAGGAAAGTGCTGGGTCCCGTGACCAAGCTTGCCGATGCCGCCGACCGCCTTGCGCAAGGCGATCGCTCCACGCACGTCGAGGCCAGGGCGAGCGGCGAGGTCGCGTTGCTGGTGGACAGCTTCAACCGGCTGGCCGTGGACCTGGAGAACACCACGGTTTCCAAGAACTACGTGAACAACATATTGAACAGCATGATCGACACCCTCCTCATCGTCTCCCCGGACGGGGCGATCAGGAACTGCAACGCGGCGATCTGCTCCCTCCTGGGGTACGAGGAGAAGGACCTGATCGGAAAGTCCGTGGAGTCGATCCTCGGGGGGGACGCGAACGACCGGGGCTCGATCGTGGAGGAAGTGAGAGAGAGAGGATTCATCAGGAACCGGGAAATCACCTACGCGACCGTGCAAGGGCAGGAGATCCCCATGCTCCTGTCGGCTTCCCCGATGTACGGCGGAGCCGGCGATTTCGAGGGCGTCGTCTGCGTGGCCCAGGACATCACCATACGGAAGCAGGCGGAAGAAAATCTTGCGCGGCTGGGCATGGCCGTCGAGCAGGCGGGGGAGGCGGTCGTCATCACGGACCCGGACGGGACGATCCAGTACGTCAATCCTTCCTTCGAGCGCCTCTCCGGTTACGGCAGGGACGAGGTCCTGGGGAAGAATCCGAGGATCCTCAAGAGCGGAAAGCAGAGCCGGGAATTTTACCAGTCCATGTGGAATACCATCAAGCAAGGCAAGGTATGGTCGGGAAAGCTCGTCAACAAAAACAAGGAGGG
>Ga0214473_10010396_pt1 | contig 10944 bp, 6 predicted proteins | sample RVTome_7_FD_203509 | JGI IMG/M metagenome (GOLD analysis project Ga0214473, IMG submission 203509) | Soil microbial communities from uranium-contaminated site in the Upper Colorado River Basin, Wyoming, United States - RVT98D197 | ecosystem: Environmental > Terrestrial > Soil > Contaminated >... | reverse complement strand
GTTCGTGAAGCTCGCGGCGACGGGCAACATGTCGACCGGCGGCATCTCGATCGACCGGACGTGGGAGGCGCACGAGGAGAACGTCGAGATCGCCGAGGAGGCCGCGCGCGTCGTGGGCTTGGACGTCGCGGGGATCGACTTCCTCGTGCCGGACATCACGAAACCGGTGCGCGAGACCGGCGGCGCGATCGTCGAGGTGAACGCCGCGCCCGGCCTCCGGATGCACACGCACCCGACCGAGGGCGAGGCGCAGGTCGTCGCGATGCACGTCGTCGACCTGCTGTTCCCGACCGGCACGCCCTCGCGGATCCCGATCGTCGCGGTGACCGGCTCGAACGGCAAGACGACGACCGTGCGGATGATCTCGCACATCTTCAAGGGCATGGGGCGCTCGGTCGGGTTCACGTCGACCGACGGCATCTACATCGACGGACGCCTGGTGAAGCGCGCCGACGCGAGCGGCCCGAAGTCGGCGCAGATGGTGCTGCAGAACCCGCGCGTGGACTTCGCCGTCTTCGAGACCGCGCGCGGCGGCATCCTGCGCGAGGGGCTCGGCTACGGCAACAACGACGTCGCCGTGGTGATGAACGTGACGGGCGACCACCTGGGGCTGAAGGGCATCGACACGCTCGAGCAGCTCGCGGCCGTGAAGCAGGTCGTCGTGGAGGCGGTCCCGAAGACCGGCTGGGCGGTGCTCAACGCCGACGACCCCCTCGTGCTCGAGATGCGCAAGGCGTGCAGCGGCAGCGTGCTCCTGTTCTCGATGGACCCGGACAACGCCTTCATCGATCGGTGGATCCGGCGCGGGCGCAAGGCGGTCGTGCTCGAGAAGAGCGAGCGCGGCGAGATGATGGTGATCCGCGAGGGCCGTCGCACGATGCCGATCGCGTGGGTGCACACGCTGCCCGCCACGTTCGAAGGCCGCGCGCGGATGATGGTCCAGAACGCGATGGCCGCCGCCGCGGCCGCTCACGTCGCCGGTGCGCACCTGGACGACATCCGTCAGGGTCTGCGCTCGTTCACGACCTCGATCTACCAAGCACCCGGACGGCTCAACGTGTTCGACCTGCACGGCCGGAAGGTGCTCATCGACTACGCCCACAACGCCGCCGGGCTCGAGACCCTCGGCGACTTCGTCGAGCGTCTCACGTCGGACGCGCCGTCCGGCGGGCGCCCCGGCGAGCCCTCGTGGTCGGCGAACCTGCGCGTCGCGGTCGTGGCGACGGCGGGGGATCGGCGCGATGAGGACATGCGCCAGCTCGGCCGTGTGGCCGCGAAGTACTTCGACGACGTCATCGTGCGGGAGGACCGCTCGACCCGGGGCCGCGAGCGCGGCGAGACGGCCGGGCTCATCCTCGAGGGCATCCGCGAGGCGATGGCGCAGGGCGCCCGGGCAGGCCACGTCGAGATCGTGCTCGACGAGATGGACGCGACGCGCAAGGCGCTCGACCGTTCGCGGCCCGGCGACCTGGTCGTGCTGTGCGTGGATCATGTGACCGACGTCTTCAAGGAGCTCGAGGCGCGACGCTCGCTCGCCGCGCCTGCGGTGCTCGGGGACGACGGCGATGGCGCGGTCGGGGCGGAGGGCGGCGACCCCGACCTCCTCGACATCTGAGCGACATGGGCCACGACGACGTTCGCCCCGTGCTCGAGTCCACGCGCGACACCCTCGTGGCAGAGCTCGCGGAGCTGACGGCCGCTCCTCGCGACCCGATGGCCGCGGTGTCCTTCGGCAAGCGCGTCGGCGAGGGCACCGCGCAGGCCGTCGAGCGCATCACGCAGGTCGACGCCGCAAGGAAGCTCGACGCGAAGCTGCATGACGTCGAGCGCGCGCTCGCGAAGCTCGACGAGGGGACCTACGGCGTCTGTGACTCGTGCAGCGAGCCGATCGCCCTCGAGCGTCTCGAGACGATCCCCTGGGCGGTCCTCTGCGTTGCCTGCGCCAGCCGTCGGTAGGGGCTACGCGTTCGGCGACCGCGCCGAGCGGACGATCCGCTTCACGCGCGCGGGCGTGAGGCGAGACGCGCCGGTAGCATCGAGCCAGGTGAAGATCTCGGGCCGCATGCCGAGGGCCGTCACCGCGACCACGTCGCCTCGGCGCGCGAGGCCGAGCATGTGCTTGAGGGCCGCGAGCTCGTCTGGGAAGACGTCGAGCTCCTCGACGCCGCCGTCGAGCGCTCCGGCGCGGAGGCGCGCGACCACGTCCGCACGCTCGCGCCCGCGCAGGTAGCGGTCGAGCTCGGCGATCGCGACGTGGTCGGCCCCGCGCGCCGCACGGTACGCGAAGGCGTGGAGGATCTCGTCCGTACGGTCGCCCGCGGTGCAGATCGCGAACCAGATCTGGCGGTCCTTGCGGCGCAGCCCGTCACAGAGTTCCACGAGCCCTTCCATTCCGGCTTCGTTGTGCGCGTAGTCGATCACGACGATCCGCCCGTCCATCTCGAACAGGTTCGCGCGACCCGGGTTCCGCTCGGGGTCGAGCACGAACGTCCTGAGCCCGCGAACGACGGCGTGCTCGGGCAGTCCGATCGCGAGCGCGGCCGAGGCGGCGCCGAGCGCGTTCCGCACGTTCGGCGTCGAGACGCCGGCGATCGTGACCGGCACGTCCTCGAGCCGCACGAGCGGCAGCGTGTCCGAGCCATCGAGCACCGTGAGCCATCCGTCCAGCACGGTCGTGGCTCGGCCTCCCTCGGCGAGGACCTCGCGGAGGGCGGGATGGTCGGGATCGGTGGAGCAGAGCCACGGCCGACCGCTCGCGCCGCGGCGCATCGCGAGCGCCCGCGGGTCGTCGGCGTTCAGCACGGCCCAGCCGTCCGGCCGCGTGATCTTGGTGACGGACGCCTTCACCTCGGCGAGCTGATCGATGGTGTCGATACCGTGCATGCCGAGGTGGTCCTCGGACACATTCGTCACGACCGCGACGTCGTTGTGGAGCACGCCGATCCCCCGGAGCAGGATGCCGCCGCGAGCGGTCTCGAGCACCGCGACGTCCGGCTCCTGCGCGAGCGCGCGCGCCGCGCCCCCGAATCCCGAGTAGTCGCCCGCCTCGACGAGGACGCCGTCGTCGCGGTACACGCCGTCGGTCGATGAGTAGGCGACGCGCTTTCCGGCGACTCGAACGAGGTGCGCGAGGAGGCGCACCGTCGTCGTCTTGCCGTTCGTCCCGGTGACCTGGATCACGAGGACCGCCGGATCGGGCACGATCGGTTCCTCGCCCGGCTCGGCGGCCTCGATCCGCGCCGCGGCCGTCGAGAGGGCACGCTCGGCCGATCGGCGCGCGTCGAGCAGCGTCTCGAGCATCGACACGATCTCGTGGCCGAGCGCCTCGGCCGCGCCGCGCCGTCGCCACGGGTACGCGACCACGATGCGGTCGGGCTCGGGGCCGGGGCGCGCCCGGACCGCGAGGCGAACGTCCGCCGCGCTCGCGAGGCGCCGCGTGAGGTTCGAAGCGAGCCGCGCGACGGCCCGGCGACGCTGCTGCGAGCCCGGTCGCCCAGGTCGCCCGCCGTTCGCGCCCGCGGCCGCGGTGAGCCGTGTGAAGCGCTCCTCGGTGAGCTCGAGCCAGCCCGGCACGGCGAGGGTGAGCTTGACGGCCGGCCGCGGGAAGTACAGGTTCGGTCCCTCGAGGACGCGAAGCTCGATCAGGGTCACACGCTCCGCCATCAGCCGAGCATAGTCAGGCCGGGTCGCCGGCGCGGTACCGCCGGAACGCTGGCACGCGCCACGCGACGAGCGCGGCACCGGCGACGCACAAGAGGCCGCCAGAGACGACCGAGACCGTGGGTGTGAACGCGGCGGCGACGAGCCCGGCCTCGAGGTCGCCGAGCCTCGGCCCGCCGGTGACGACGAGGATGTGGATCCCCGAGAGCCGGCCTCGGAGAGCGTCGGGCACCGTGAGCTGCAGGATCGTCGAGCGGAACACCGCCGAGATGACGTCTGCCGCCCCCGCGAACGCGAGGCACAGCAGGCCGAGCCACAGCCGGTCGCCGACGAGCCCGAACGCCGCGATGCCTACCCCCCACAGCCCGACCGCCCAGGTCACCGCCCACCCCTGCCGCCGGACGTGCTTCACCCATCCGGTCGTGACCGCGCCGAGCAGCGCGCCGACGGCGGGCGCCGAGAAGAGCAGCCCGACGACCTCGGGGCCGGCGTGGAACTGCGTCACCGCGAGGAGCGTGAACAGGGCTCGGGGCATCCCGAACACCATCGCGACGATGTCGATGACGAACGTCGACTGCAGCACGCGGCGACCGCGCAGATAGCCGAAGCCCTCCTTCACCGCCTCCCAGCCGCTCGGGGCGCCCGCGGCGCGCTCGGACGGCATCGGCCGGATGGAGAGCGCGGCGGCCAGCATCGCGCCGTACGTCACGAGGTCGATGCCATACGCCCACGACAGGTTCGCCTTCGCGATGACGACGCCGGCGAGCGCGGGCCCGAGCAGGCCGGTGCCGTTCCAGATGACCTGGTTGAGCGCGAGCGCCGAGGGCACGAGCTCGCGCCCGACGAGCCGCGGGGTCATCGCCGAGCGCGTGGGTCCCTCGACCGCCGAGACCATCGCGATGATCGCGACGCCCGCGTACACCAAACCGACCGGCGGGTGGCCGTGGAGCGCGCCGGCGAGCAGGAGCGACGACGCGCCGATGTAGCCGAACTGCGACCAGACGAGGAGCGTGCGCCGGTCGAACGCGTCGAGGATCGAGCCGCCGATGAGCGCCCCGATCACGAGCGCGAGGAACCCGACGAGCCCGATCATGCCGACCGCGGCCGCCGAGCCCGTGAGCTTCGTGACCTGGTAGTAGGTCGCGACGAGCGTGAACTGGTACCCGAGCTCGCTCACGAGGAGCCCGCTCCAGATCACGCGGAAGTCGCGCGAGGCACGCAGCGGCGTGATGTCGGCCGCGATGCGGCGCAGCAGCGAGCGGCGAGGTGGTGCGCTCGGCGGCTCGGGGACGCTCACGGCGCCCCCGACGGTAGCAGCCCGTCCGGGCGGGTCGCTCAGCGCGTGAACTGGCTCGCCGACGCCTACCCGACGGAGCCGATCGCCTCGTCGAGGACGTCCAGCCCGTCCTCGAGCAGGGTCTCCTCGATGTTGATCGGCGGCAGGAGACGGACCACGTTGCTGTACGTCCCGGCCGTGAGGACGACGACACCGTTCTGGAGGCACGTGCGGGCTATCGCGCCCATCTTGTCAGCCGCGAGCGGCTCCTTCGTAGCGCGGTCGGCCACCAGCTCGAGCGCCCACATCGCACCGCGTCCGCGGACGTCGCCGACGATCGCGTGCCTGGCCTGCATCTCGCCGAAGCGGCGCGAGACGATCTCGCCCGTCCGGCGAGCGGCCGCGAGCAGGTCCTCGCGCTCGATCTTGTCGAGCACGGCGAGCGCCGCGGCTGCCGCGACGGGGTTGCCGCCGTAGGTGCCGCCGAGGCCGCCGACGTGCACGGAGTCCATCAGCTCGGCGCGACCGGTGATCGCGCTGATCGGCATGCCGCCGCCGAGCGACTTCGCGATCGTCACGATGTCGGGCACGACGTCCTCGTCCTCGATCGCGAACCAGCGACCGGCGCGGCCCATCCCCGCCTGGATCTCGTCGGAGATGAACACGATGCCGTTGGCCTGGCAGAACTCGGCGAGGCCCTTCAGGAATCCGGGCGCCGGCACGATGAAGCCGCCCTCGCCCTGGATCGGCTCGACGATGACCGCGGCGATGTTCTCGACGCCGATGTGCTTGCGCATCTCGTCCGTCGCGTAGCCGAGCGCCTCCTCCGTGCAGTGCTCGGGGCCGGAGGGCCAGCGGTAGGGGTACGCGAAGGGCAGGCGGTAGATCTCGGGCGCGAAGGGGCCCATGCCCTGCTTGTACGGCATGACCTTCGCGGTGAGCGACATCGCGAGGAGCGTGCGCCCGTGGAACGCGTGGTCGAAGGTCACGATGGCCTGACGCTTCGTCGCATAGCGGGCGATCTTCACCGCGTTCTCGACGGCCTCGGCGCCCGAGTTCGCGAACATCGTGCGCTTCTCGAAGTCGCCGGGCGCGAGCGCGTTCAGGCGCTCGGCCAGGTCGAGGTACGGCTCGTTCGCGGTCACATGGAAGCACGTGTGCGTGTCGAGCTCGAGCTGCTTCTGGGCGGCCTCGACGACCTCGGGCGCGGTGTGCCCGACGTTCAGCACGGCGATGCCGGTGGCGAAGTCGATGAGCCGGTTCCCGTCGACGTCCTCGATGATCGCGCCCGAGGCACGGGCGGTCACGATCGGGTGGATGTTCGCGACGCCGGCCGGGATCGCGGCCTTGCGACGCTCGAACAGCTCTCGGGACCGTGGGCCGGGGATCTCGGTGACGAGCTTGCGCTCCTGAGGGATGTCCACGTCTCCTCCTTCGCACGCAACCCAGGCCGCGGTGCGGCCAGCACGAGTCTCACCCGCGGCCGGCGGGCGTGTCAGGGGTTTCGCGGACCAAGCCCGCGAGGACCCTTTGTACGGCGCGTCCATGGCATGGCGCAGAGGGCCGGGGGGATGCCCGTCCTTTGTACTCCCCGTACAATCGAGCCATGGCCCTCACCATCCGGGACATCCTCAACGCGCCCGGCCTCGCGCTCCGGCTCGTCGCCGGCGAGGCGAACGCCGGAGGGCCGGTGCGGTGGGTGCACGCGAGCGAGCTCGAGGACCCCACCCCGTGGCTGAAGGGGGGTGAGCTGCTGCTCACGACCGGCCGGGGGATCGGGGAGACGGCGGCGAAGCAGCGCGCCTACGTCCAGCGCCTGGCCGATGCCGGCCTCGCGGGGCTCGGGTTCGGGCTCGGGTTCGGGCACGACAAGGTGCCGAAGGGGCTCGTCACGGCGGCCGAGCAGGCGGGGTTCCCGCTGTTCGAGGTGCCGTACCCGGTGCCGTTCATCGCGATCACCGAGGCCGTCTCCACGCGCCTGCTCGCCGAGCAGTACGAGGCGCTGCAGCGGGCGGTGGACGCCGAGCACGTCCTCACCCGCGCGGTCATGGAGGGTGGCGGCGCCGAGGGCATCGCGGCCTCGCTCGCGAAGGTGACCGGCGGCTGGACGCTGCTCCTGGACCTCCACGGCCTCCCGGTCGCGGCGACCTCGCCGGCCGCTCGCCAGCGCGCGCCGCGGGTCTGGGAGGAGCTCCGAGGCTCCCGGCCGGAGGGCACGGGGTTCAGCCTCACGCTCGTGGACCGCGGTCATCACATCTGGATCCAGCCCGTCGGCGCGCAGGGTCGCGTCGAGGCGTTCCTCGCGGTCGGCAAGCCCGAGTCGCTCTCGCAGACCGACCGGATCGTCGCCGCCCACGCGCTCTCGCTGTTCGCGATCGAGCTCGCGAAGTCGCGCGCCGTCGCCGACGCCGAGCGCCGGCTCCAGGGGGACTTCTTCGATGCGCTCGCCGGAGGGGCGCTTCCGCCGCAGGAGGTCGTCCGAGGGCTGCAGCGCTTCGGGTTCGAGCGTGATGCCCCACTCGTCGTCTCTTCGATCGAGGGCGGGAACGGCCGCTCGCCCGACGAGCTCGCCTACGCGGCCGAGGACCACCTGTCCCGCGCCGGTGGCGCCTACCTGATCTCGCGGAACGAGTCGGGTATCAACGTGCTCCTGCCGGCCTCGCCCGATCCCGAGCTCGGCGCGCTCCGCACCTCGGTCACCGAGCGCCTGGGCGGCGACGTCCGTCTGGGCTCGGGCGGCCCCGCCGAGCCCGAGCAGGTCGGCCGGAGCCTGCGCGAGGCGCGCTACGCGCTCCAGGTCTGCCGCCTCGAGGGCTGGGACGCCGCCGGGTTCGAGGACCTCGGCACGTACCGGCTGCTGCTCTCGATGGCCGATCCCGACGCGCTCCGCGCCTTCGCCGACGCGATGATGAAGCCCCTCGACGAGTACGACCGCGACCAGGGGGGCGAGCTCACGGGGAGCCTCCGCGCGTTCCTCCAGCACAACGCGCGCTGGGAGACCGCGGCAGCCGAGCTGTTCGTTCACCGCCACACGCTGCGCTACCGCATGCGCAAGGTGGAGGAGCTCACCGGCCGCGACCTGTCGTCGAGCTTCGACCGCATGGAGTTCTGGCTCGCGCTGCGAGCGCGAGAGCTCCTCGCGTCCGAGGCCGAGGGCTGAGCCGCCGACCTGGCTACGCCTGCAGACCCCCCATCACCGCACCGTGCCAGGACTTGTCCGCCTTGCCGGTGATGTCGGCCATGACGTGGCGCACGGTGGTGAACTCCTCGATCGCGTACATGGACATGTCCTTGCCGAAGCCCGACTCCTTCACGCCGCCGTGCGGCATCTCGGACACGATCGGGATGTGCTCGTTGATCCACGTGTTGCCGAACTGCAGGCGCCGCGAGGCGTCCAGGGCGCGGTAGATGTCGCGGGTCCACACCGAGCTCGACAGGCCATACACGACGTCGTTCGACATCGTGATGGCGTCCTCGTCCTCGCGGAACGGCAGGACGACGAGCACGGGCCCGAAGATCTCGCGCTGCACGACCTCGGAGTCCTGTGCGACGTCGGTGATGACCGTGGGCTCGTAGTAGGAACCGTGCTCCGTGCCCGGACGGCTCGAGAACTCACCGCCGGTGACGATCTTCGCGCCGTACGTGCGCGCCCGCTCGACGAACCCGTGCACGCCCTCGCGCTGGGACATCGTGATGAGCGGTCCCATGTCGGTCGCCGGGTCGAGCGTCGGTCCGACGTTCAACTCGCGCGCCAGGTCCGCGACGCCGGACACGAAGTCCGCGTACAGCGGCTCCTGCACGTACGCACGCGTGGCCGCCGTGCAGTCCTGACCGCAGTTGATGTACGCGCCGGCGACCGCACCGCGGACCGCGGCCTCGAGGTCGGCGTCGTCGAACACGATGAACGGCGCCTTGCCTCCGAGCTCCAGGTGCAGCCGCTTCACGCCCTCGGCGGCCGAGCGCATCACGAGCTTGCCGGTCTCGGTGTCGCCGGTCAGGCACACCATCCGCACGTCGGGGTGGGTGATGAGAGGCGTGCCCATCTCGGCGCCGCGGCCGGTCACGACGTTGAGCACGCCCGGCGGCATGCCGGCCTCCTCGCAGAGCGCCGCGAGCTCGAACGCCGACAGCGGGGTCTCCTTCGCCGGCTTCATCACGACCGTGTTACCGGCCGCCATCGCGGGGAAGATCTTCCAAACCTCGATCTGGAACGGGTAGTTCCACGGGCAGATCGCCGCGATGACCCCAAGCGGGTCCCGGCGCAGGTAGCTCAGGTGGTCGGGTGAGTACTCGCCGGCCGCCTTGCCCTCGAGCAGGCGGGCGGCGCCGCCGAAGAACCGAACGTTGTCGGCGCCGAACGGCACGTCGAAGTTCGAGGTCAGCTTGATCGGCTTGCCGGCGTCGATCGACTCGATCTTCGAGAGCTCCATCAGGCGGTCCTCGATGAGGTCGGCGACCTTCAGGAGCACCCGAGCCCGGTCGGCGGGCGGGATCCGGCTCCACCTGCCGTCGCGGAAGGCCTCGCTCGCCGAGTCCACGGCCCGCTTCACGTCGGGGGCGGACGCGGCTGCCGTCGTCGCCACCTGCTCGCCCGTGGAGGGGTCGATGACCGGGATCCGGTCCTCGGTCCCCGCCTTCACCCAGGCTCCGTCGATGTACAGGTCGTATGTGTCGCGCACGGCGACCTCCTTTCCCGATGGCTCGGTCGCGTTCGTTCCTGGGCGGAAGGCTAGGTCCCGGGGACGTCGGCGTACAGGGTCCGACCGGCACAATCCCACTCGAGCCCTGCCTCCGGCGCGGCCATCGCGGATCGAGGCCGACGTTCCGTACAGCGGTGCCTGCCCCCCTGGCCGGAACGTCGATTGGCCCCGGAACGAGCCGAGGGGCGATACTTGCGCGGAAGGCGTGTTCGACCCTGCGCGGGTCCCGTCACGAAGGGGAGGTCTGCATGGCCGACATGAAGACGTGGGGGATGTACATCGGCGGCGAGTGGGTCGGGTCCGGCAGGGGCGAGACGGAGCCGAACATCAACCCCTCGAACGGGGAGACAGCCGACATCGTCCAGATCGGCACACGCGAGGACGGGGACCGGGCCGCCGAGGCCGCGCAGAAGGCCTTCGACGACGTCTGGTTCGATACGCCGCCGAAGGAGCGCTCGGCGATGATGTTCGCCCTCGCCGACGCGATGGAGGCGGACATCGACACCCTGACGAAGCTCGAGGCTGAGGACGTCGGCAAGCCGATCTCGGTCTCGGCGGCAGATGTCCCGTTCATCATCGACAACCTGCGCTTCTTCGCCGGCGCGGCTCGGCACCTCGAGGGCAAGTCCTCGGCCGAGTACGAGAAGGGCTTCACCAGCATCATCCGGCGTGAGCCGCTCGGTGTGACCGCGGGCATCTGCCCGTGGAACTACCCGCTGATGATGGCCATCTGGAAGGTCGGCCCGGCGCTCGCGGCCGGCAACACCTCGGTCATCAAGCCGGCCGAGATCACCCCGCGCACCTCGCTCCGCCTGGCGGAGCTCTCGCAGGGGATCCTCCCTCCCGGTGTGCTGAACGTCGTGACGGGCCACGGCTCGGAGATCGGCGACCAGCTCGTGAAGCACGACAAGGTGCGGTTGGTCTCGGTCACGGGCGACACCGCGACCGGCAAGATCATCGCCGCGAACGCCGCGGCCTCGAACGTGAAGCGCGCGCACCTCGAGCTCGGCGGCAAGGCGCCGGTCGTGGTGTTCGACGACGCCGACCTGGACAAGGTCGTCGAGACGCTGAAGTTCGCCGGCTACACGAACACGGGGCAGGACTGCACGGCCTCGTGCCGCGTCGTCGCCGGCCCCGGGATCTACGAGGACCTGCTCTCGGCGCTCGTGCCGACCGTCGAGTCGATCAAGGTCGGTCCGATCATGGACGAGTCGGTCGAGATGGGCCCGCTCGTGTCGAGCAGCCAGCGCGAGAGCGTGGCCGGGTTCGTCGAGCGTGCCGCCGAGAGCGGCGGCAAGGTGCTCACCG
>Ga0214473_10010395_pt1 | contig 10944 bp, 10 predicted proteins | sample RVTome_7_FD_203509 | JGI IMG/M metagenome (GOLD analysis project Ga0214473, IMG submission 203509) | Soil microbial communities from uranium-contaminated site in the Upper Colorado River Basin, Wyoming, United States - RVT98D197 | ecosystem: Environmental > Terrestrial > Soil > Contaminated >... | reverse complement strand
CTGCTCCCCGAAAAGGTCGCGGAAGTGGATGATCGTACCGGCACTCCCATCTATGCTTTATTGTTGATGGTTGTTCCGTCGATTGTGGTGGCATATATGTTTTCATACAACATTGCCAGTTTCCAATCGCTGACACTTTGCTCGACGCTGGTCATCGCCGTTACGTATCTGGGAACAACCATTTCTGCGATTGTCCTTCCCTATCGCAAACCTGAACTATACAAGGCCTCACCAATCGCCAAATACAATGTGCTTGGTATTCCGTTGATCACGGTTGCCGGTGTGATCTTTGGAGGCTTCCTTGTTTTCCTGCTCTATCAATGGATCCTCGACCCGAATGCGTTATACGGGATTGGATACAGCATCAATGAAAATGGATATAAGAATGGCACATCCATTATTTATATGCTGGCGAACTACGCGCTGGCCGCGGTCATTTATTTCGGATTCAAAGCCGCGCGCAAAAGAGAGGGGATCGATCTCGATAAAGTGCATGCTGAAATTCCCGTAGAGTAGGGAGTTTGAAACTCGTACCCCTCTTCCTGAATGAATGGGAGAGGGGTATAAGTATTTATATGGATACCTTGTCCGATCTCGTTTCCGAGATGAATCGCCTGATCGATGCCGCTCGCATGAATCAAATCCAACTGCGTGCATTTGGAGGACTTGCCATCTTTGCCCATAGTCAAAATGACCCACGTTTCTTTCACCGCGATTCTCCTGATGTAGACTTCATTGTTCCGAGAAGGGAATGGAATAAACTTGAAGAGTTCTTTCGACACAGAGGGTATACACCAAACAAGCAATTCAATCTATTGAATGGAACGCACCGTCAAATCTATTATGAAGAGCTGACTGGCCGCCGGATTGACATATTGGTCGGCGATTTTGAGATGTGTCACAAATTGCCGATGGAAGACCGTTTGTACATCGATCCTGTCACCATTCCTCTTGCCGAGTTACTGCTTTCAAAAGCACAGATTGTTCAACTTAATCGTAAAGACGCCTTTGATATCATCTCTTTGCTGCTCAATAATGATCTTGGTAGTGAGCGTGAAGGGAAAATTGGCTTGGATCGCATTGCCCATCTTTGCGCGCGTAATTGGGGACTTTATAAGACCACCTCCATTAACCTCAAGAGGGTGGAGGATCTGCTCCTTGCTGAAGATCTTAAATTGAGTCACAAGGAACGCGAGCTGGTGCTGCGCCGCATTCGAAAGATTATGTCTGTGTTGGAATCCATGCCAAAGTCTATAACATGGAAGATGCGTAACCTCCTGGGCACCCGTGTTCGCTGGTACGCGGAAGTCGAGGAAGTAGATCAATGACAAGCGAAGTGGCGCCAGCGGCGCCATGGACGAAACGAGTCCGGATCATCCTCGGGATCGCCATCATAATCATTTCTGGTGCCTTGTTGATCTGGGGATTATGGCCCGCGCGGCACGAGATACGGACTCAACCCATCCCGCCTTCCGAATTACAGCTGCCGACTCCCACATCGATGCTGATGCCAGCCCCGCCGCAGACCCAGTCGTATCCTGTTTTCTAGCTCCAATGAAACTCAGCAACCGGACTCTGATCTTATCTATTATTACCGCGGTTATTCTTCTCTGCGGATGTGCAGCAATTTTCCTTTTCTTAACTCAACCGCGGCTAGGTTCCGCGCCGGCAGCGGGCGACGGGCCGGCTGGACCGGAAGCCACTGCACCGCTGCCTTCTGTGCTCCCGACCTCAGTACCTGAAATTACAGCCATACCCGCCATTAAGGAGGCCCGCAGGCTGACACTCGAGTATCCTCCTCAACTACGCGCGGGGGATTCGGATCTGGTCCGCCTGACGCTGGAGGTGGATGACCTGGGCAATATTACGCCAACTGCACAACTCGACGGGAATGTCATCACGGGGAAAGTGATCGAAATCCCGAATCTTTATGAGACTCATCACGTAGTCGCGGAAGCGCGTTTTGATATCGCGGGTCTCGAAATACGTCCCAGCGGGTTGATCAGCGAGCCGCTGGCCGAGGGGAATTCGGTTACATTCTATTGGAGTATTCGTCCGCAGGAAGTAGGAATCTATCGCGGGACGGTCTGGTTATATCTGCGATTTGTGGATAAGCAAAGCGGCGAGGAAAGTCGAAAAGCGGTATCGGCTCAAATCGTCGAGATCAAGGCGGTGAATTTCTTCGGTCTCTCTGCAAATTTTGCACGGGCAACCGGTGTGGTGGGTTCTGTAGTGGGAGCCGTCATAGGCTTCCCGTTCTTCGAAGATATCGTCAAATGGCTTTTTAAGAGACGGAAGCGCGGTGCGATGTGAAAATATGACGAAAATCACCCAAAAAATTGACATGCGTTCAATGCCTGTGCTTTGTTCTTTATGGTACAATTTTTCTGCTTGTAAGACATATTTTGTGATGGAGAAACTATGAGTCAGTGGATTTACATCGGTTTGTTCTTTATTGTTGGGTTGATCATCCCGGTCGGCGCCATCACGGTGGCGTGGATATTGGGGCCGAAGAAATCCAATCCCATCAAAAAGACAACTTATGAGTGCGGAATCGAAACGGTGGGAGAGAGTTGGGTGCAGTTCAAGGCTCAGTACTACATTTTTGCCCTGGTGTTTTTGATCTTCGACGTTGAGACTGTGTTCCTGTTTCCGTGGGCCGTGAAACTGGGCCAGCTTGGCCTGTTCGCCGTCGTGGAAGGCATCATCTTCATTCTGATCCTTATTGCAGGCCTGGTTTACACCTGGCGCAAAGGGATGCTGGAGTGGGCTTAATTTCTACATATGCATAGAGAAGGCTGATTGGATTTATCCTTTCAGCCTTTTCTTTGTGTAATAGGATTATCTCATGAGTTTTTGGAATGATCCTCTCAAGGTGGCCGCCGACTGGCTGCTGGGCATCTTCACCGGCTGGGGATTGCCTGAGATCGCCGCGCAGATATTAATCGGCTTCCTCGGCGTCTTGCTCCTCATTAGTGTATTGATGCTGCTGGATATCTTCCTCGTCTGGGTCGAGCGCAAGGTGGTTTCCCGCTTTCAGGATCGGATCGGTCCGAACCGCGTGGGTCCCTTTGGTTTGATCCAGCCGTTTGCAGACATCATCAAATTGCTCATCAAGGAAGACACAACACCTGGCGGCGCGGACAAAGTGGTCTATAACATTGCGCCGATGCTTTCGATGATGTCTGTGTTGATCTTATGGGCCGTCGTCCCGCTTGCTCCAAGAATTCTTGGCGTCGATTTGAATGTTGGAGCGTTATATATCATTGCCGCAGGTGCGATTGGTACGCTGTCCATCATCATGGCGGGCTGGTCATCAAATAACAAGTTTGCGTTGATCGGTGCCTTCCGGCAGGTGGCGGTGATGGTTTCTTTTGAAATCCCAATGTTGACGACTTTGCTCATCCCAACCATCTTTGCCGGCTCGATGGGCTTGAGCGCGATCACGGAAGGCCAGAACGTATGGTACGTTTTCCTTGCTCCCCTCGGCGCTCTGATCTTCCTCATCGCGGCCATTGCCGAACTGGGCCGCGCACCTTTTGACATGGGCGAAGCCGAATCGGAGTTGGTCTCCGGTTACAACATTGAGTATTCGGGCATGAAGTTTGGCATGTTCTATGCCGGTGAGCTTCTGCATGCCTTCACCTTCGGCGGATTCTGGTCGATCATGTTCTTTGGAGGCTATCGCTTCCTTGGGCTGGAACAGGTCAGCCCGTTCCTTGCCATTGCAGTGATCGTCTTCAAGGCATTCATCGGTTACTGGATCATCATGTGGGTCAAATACACGTTGCTGCGCATCCGCATCGATCACATGCTGGCGTTCAACTGGAAGTTTCTGACGCCGCTGGCGTTCACGCTCCTGATGGTGATCGCGTTGATGAATGCGCTTCTGGCGGGGACTTCGACCTGGTTCTACGTCTCAGGCATGTTCCTGTCGAACGTCCTCCTCGCCTGGATCGCGATTGAAATTGCGCGCTCCTACAGTCGCAAGGAACGCGAAAAGATGGAAGGGGTGAAGCGGGTTGTTGAGGCGCATCATTAAATAAATCTCCAGTCTCTACTCTCTTTGGTTGAGATTAGAGACACCTTCACTTGCATGCGGTGCAAGTGTTGGAGACTAGTGACTAGGTGTCTTATGACTGGTGAACAAATCATTTTCCTCGCAGTAGCTCTCTTTACGCTGGGCTCGGGTTTCATGGTCGTGACCACGCGAAACCTGATCCATGCCGCGTTGTGGCTTATTTCGACGTTGTTTGGCGTGGCAGTCGTCTTTGCCATATTGAACGCGGGCTTCCTTGCAGTCGTTCAGGTTGTAGTGTACATCGGTGCGATCGCCATCCTCTTCATCTTTGCAGTGATGCTCACGCGCAAGGATATGCGCGACCAGGGTCCGCAGACGAATCAGAATTGGTGGGTCGGCGCATTGATCGCCGTGCTCGTCTTCGGCGGATTGGTCTTCCTGCTCCAGGGTTGGAACGGCCTGTCGAAAACCGCGGCAGACATCCCATCCGGGTTTGACGCGGTGGCTGAGTTGGGCAACGAATTGGTCTCGCCAGCGGGATACGTCCTGCCATTTGAAGTTGCATCCGTTCTCCTGGTGGCGGCCCTGGTGGGCGCGGTCTACGTGGCGTTCAATCGGAAATAGGAGAGGTCTTATGGTTCCGCTTTCATGGTTTCTCATTCTGGCAGCCGCACTTTTCAGTGTGGGCCTGTTCGGCGTTCTTTCGCGGCGAAATGCTGTTGCGATCCTGCTTGGCATCGAATTGATGTTGAACTCCGTAAATATCAACCTGGCCGCATTTTGGAGATACGGAAATGTTCTCGAAATGGCGGGACAGGTGTTCGCGGTAATTGTTTTCGCAGTGGCCGCGGCGGAGGTGGCTGTGGGTCTCGCATTGGTGATCTCGGTCTATCGCACACGCAACACCGTGATCGCTGACGATCTCGATATGATGAAGTGGTAGGGACAATATGACGACTGAGACATTGATCTGGCTTATCCCACTCCCTCCCGTCCTGGCGTTCTTCCTGATTGTGCTGCTCACGAATAAGAACAAGGCGCTCAGTCACACGCTGGCTGTCGGTGCGGCGTTGCTTTCGTGGCTGGGGAGTATGATCGTATTCGTGCGCGCCCTCGGTGTGGAACATCTCGGCGAGCATCCGTTTGAATCTTCGATCCCCTGGCTGCCGACCGGCGATACCTGGTTGAGGATTGGCGTGCTGGTGGATCCGGTTGGCGCGGCGGTGCTGTTCTTTGTATCCATCACAATCTTCATGATCTTCCTGTATAGCGTTGGATATCAAAACTTCGGGCAGCCCGAGGGCGATCATGACCACAAAGGTTTGCCGCCTCATGGCGCGACCGTTGAAGAGCATGGACACAAACACGTGGTGCCTTCGGTTGAGCCGATGTACTCACGTTTCTTTGCCTTCCTTGGGTTGTTCGCCTTTGGCATGTATGTGCTTGTGCTCTCCGATAACCTGCTCACCTTCTTTGTGGGCTGGGAGATTATGGGTTTGTGCTCGTACCTGTTAATTGGCTTCTGGTACGCGAAACCATCCGCGCGCGAGGCTGCGGTGAAAGCCTTCATGACCACACGCGTGGGCGATGTGTTCATGCTGTTGGGTATTGCCTATCTTTATTCGGCCACAGGCACCCTTTCCTTCCGTGAGATTTTCAGTGAAACGATTTTGCACACGCTGGCAACTGTGCCAAGTGGTGTGCTTGGTCTATCCGCGGCGGGTCTGATCGGATTGCTGCTCTTCATTGGGACCATCGGCAAGTCTGCGCAGTTCCCGCTGCACGTCTGGTTGCCAGACGCCATGGAGGGCCCGACCCCGGTCAGTGCGATGATCCATGCCGCGACGATGGTCTCGGCAGGCGTGTACGCAGTCATTCGCATGTTCCCGCTGATCAGCCTCGATGCGCAGACCATGACAATTGTTGCGTTCATTGGGGCGTTCACTGCGCTCTTCTCTGCTACGATTGCGGTAGCCCAAAACGATATAAAACGTGTGCTTGCGTATTCAACCATTTCCCAACTTGGCTTTATGATCGCCGCGCTTGGCATCGGCGCGTATGTGGCGGCTGTCTTCCATTTGATTACACACGCGTTCTTCAAAGCGCTGCTCTTCCTTGGTTCAGGCTCCGTCATTCATGGCATGGAGCACGGCGTCCTGCACACGGGCAACCATAAGGTTGATCCGCAGGATATGTTCAACATGGGCGGCTTGCGCAGGAAAATGCCAATCACATTCTGGACATTCCTGATCGGCGGCTTCGCTCTCTCTGGCTTCCCAATCCTTACAGCCGGATTCTGGTCAAAGGATGAAATCCTGGCGGATGCCTTTGGTCATGGTCACTGGGCGGTGTTTCTCACCCTGGCTGTCGCGGCCTTCCTGACCGCGTTCTACACTATGCGCCAGATCACGCTGACCTTCCTTGGCGAACCCCGCACAAAGGAAGCTGAACACGCGCAGGAGACTCCCTGGACGATGACGGCTCCACTTGTCATCCTGGCGTTCTTCGCTGTGACCTACGGCTGGGTCGGAATTCCCGAACATTTCCCCCTCCTCGGCGGACTCATTCCGAACTGGTTCCATGAATTCGTGGGTGGGACTCTGGCGGAGCACCCCGAAGCGGTAGAGTTCAATTTCATCCCGCTGGCCACTTCTCTCTTCGTTGCACTTGGCGGTTTGTTCTTTGGCTGGCTGGTCTATCGCAATGTGAATTCAGCCGCGGAAGATAGACTGCAAATTCCACTCCTCAAGAATAAATATTACTTTGACGAAATCTATGATCGAGTTTTCGTCAAACCTGCAATTTGGCTTGCCGAGACGTTCGTCTCCGGGTGGATGGACAAAGGCTTGATCGATGGCATCCTTCACGTCTTTGGTCCGGTCACAGACAGGCTTGGTTCATTCATCCGCAATTACATTGATCTGCCGGTTATCAATCGCTTCTTCGGCGACGGCTCGGCAGATGTTACCTATTGGTTTGGCGGCAAACTCCGCGCCGTTCAAACAGGACGCATCCAGCAGTATCTCATGTTCGCGTTGGCGGTCTTCATCGCCGTTGGCGCTGCGCTCTATTTCTTCCTGCTGGCTTAAGGAGTAAGTGATGAACTTCATCGATACTCATCTGCTCTCACTCATCTTGTTCGTCCCTGCAATTGCGGCAGTGATCATGTTATTCCTGCCGAAGAATGAGAACAAACTCTTTCGCTGGTTTGCGTTCGGGGCAAGCCTCATTCCGTTCGCTCTCTCGCTGTATGCGTGGTTCAATTTCAAATCCGCTCAACCAGGCTTCCAATTCGAAGAATCCTATGTTTGGTACGAAGCGATTGGCTCCTCTCTGCATCTCGGCATGGACGGTCTCTCGCTTACCATGGTCTTGCTGACCACGCTCCTCACGCCGCTTGCCATTCTCGCCTCATTCAGCATCGATGACAGAGTCAAAGGCTACATGATGCTGTTCCTCTTTCTCGAGACGGGCATGCTGGGCGTCTTCATGGCGCTTGACCTGTTGATCTTCTTCGTCTTCTGGGAAGTGGGGCTTGTGCCCATGTACTTCCTCATCAACCAGTGGGGGAGCGCAAACCGGAATTATGCTTCGCTCAAGTTCCTGATCTATACGATGGGTGGATCGCTCGGGCTCTTGCTCGCCATCCAATTGCTAGGCGTTCTTTTCGGGACCTATGACCTGCTCACGTTATATCAGCGTTGGAACTCGCTTGATTCTGGCTCCATGCTGCTCGGGCTGCCTGTCCAAACAGTGAAGACGGTTGCATTCTGGGCATTTGCGATCGCGTTTGCGATCAAAGTCCCGGTGTGGCCCTTCCACACCTGGCTTCCCGACGCGCACACCGAAGCGCCAACCGCTGGCTCGATGATCCTGGCGGGTGTTCTGCTCAAACTTGGGGCGTATGGTTTCCTGCGGCTCATCCTTCCGCTCTATCCGCTTGAGGCGAAAATCTTCGCCGGCGCGCTGGCGCTCCTTGCCACTGCCGCGATCATCTTTGGCGCGTTCGGCTCGTACGGCCAATCGGACTTCAAGCGGCTGGTCGCGTACTCGTCTGTGAATCATATGGGCTTTGTGGTGCTTGGTATCGCGGCGGCAGGCCTGGCCGCAGGAACGGCCGACGCGACCATCGCATTAAACGGCGCCATCCTCCAGATGTTCAATCACGGACTATCGGCGGCGGGCATGTTCTTCCTGGTCGGCGTGATCTATGAACGGACACATACCCGCAACCTGGAAGAATTCGGTGGATTGTTCCCGCTTGTGCCAATCTATGGCGGCATCTTGATCTTCACCAGCATGGCCTCACTGGGCTTGCCGGGTCTCAATGGCTTCATCTCCGAGTTTTTGGTTGTGCGGGGATCGTGGCCCATCCTGACGGTCTATACCGCGATTTCCATGCTCGGTTTACTCTTCACCGGCGCGTATATCCTGAAAGGCATCAAGAAGGTTTTGCACGGTCCGTTGAATGAACATTGGGCGCACGGTGAACATAAGTTGACTGAGATCAACATGCGCGAAATCCTTGTAATGGCTCCGTTGATGGTTTTGATCCTGTGGATTGGCATCTACCCTGCGTGGATCCTGGATGTAATCAACAAAGCTGTGGTCATGCTGTTCTAAGAGGTGGATGATGAATTTTCCTGTCCTTAGCGTCATCACGTTTACCCCAATCACGGCAGGACTGCTGATCTTGTTATTGCCTGCCCAGCGGAAGAATGAAGCCCGCGCAGTTGCCCTGGCGGCCGCGACGTTTGCTGTGATCTTATCCTTCTGGATGTACTTCACCTATGATCAAGCGGCCGGAGGGTATCAGTTCATTGAAAAATATAACTGGCTTCCTGTGCTTGGCATTAGCCTGCACTTCGGCGTGGATGGCATCAGCGCTCCACTCGTCTTGTTGACCGGCGTGGTCATGTTCACAGGCGTGTTGATTTCCTGGGGCGATGACCACCCGCACGTGATGGCTGGCATTCAAGACCGCCCGCGCGAGTTCTTTGCCTTCCTGTTCATCCTCGCCAGCGGCGTGTTCGGCGTGTTCGTCTCGCTCGACCTGTTCATGCTGTTCTTCTTCTACGAGATCGCAGTCTTCCCGATGTATTTGCTCATCGCCATCTGGGGTTGGATCGTAACTCGTGAGTACGCAGCGATGAAATTGACTCTCTATCTGTTCATTGGTTCGGTCGTTTCATTGGTCGGTGTGCTGGCGATGTACTGGGTTGCCTACCAGAACACGGGTGTGCTTACGTTTGACATGCTTGAAATAGAAAAAGCAGGATTTTCACAGACGTTCCAGAATATTTGGTTCCTGCCTGTCTTCTTCGGTTTTGCAGTGCTGGGCGGTATTTGGCCCTTCCACAACTGGTCGCCGGATGGACACGTTGCCGCGCCGACAGCCGTATCCATGTTCCATGCAGGTGTATTGATGAAGCTCGGCGCGTTCGCCGCGTTGCGCGTGGGCATTATGCTCCTGCCGCAGGGTGCGCAAACCTGGTCATGGCTGATTATGCTCTTTGCAGCGATTGCCGTTGTGTACGGCGCCTACATAGCCTTCGTGCAAATGGACTTCAAATATATGGTTGGCTTCTCATCCGTCTCGCACATGGGACTGGTGATGCTGGGATTTTCCACGCTCAACCGCGAGGGTCTGCTCGGCTCAGGCGTGCAGATGTTCTCACATGGCATCATGACGGCTCTCTTCTTTGCTGTCGTCGGAATGATCTATGATCGGGCGCATACCCGCCAGATCCCTGAATTGGGTGGGATCAACAAAGTGATGCCGTTCGCTGCGATTGGTTTCATCATCGGCGGTCTGGTCTCCATGGGCATGCCCGGTTTCTCCGGCTTTGTGGCCGAATTCCCGATCTTCATGGGCGTGTGGGGCAGGCAGTGGCTGGTGGCTGTGATCGCCAGTATCTCGATTGTCATTACGGCAGCGTACATCATGCGCAACATCCGCCAGGTTTTCTTCGGGGAACTACCCGAAAAAATGGAGGGCCATCTTACCGACGTCACCATGCTGGATAAGGTCGCCATTACAACGCTCTGCTTGTTGATGATCCTCATTGGCTTGTTCCCCCGCTTCATGGTTCCGATGGTGCAAACTGGCGTTGAGAACATCCTCCGCCTGCTGGGAGGTGCATAATGTTTACGTCTACCATGTTCGCTTCCATCCTCCCCGAAATCCTCATCCTCGCGATTGGCATGCTCATACTGATTGTTGAGCCGTTTTGGAAGGAAGAAAAACGACGCAATGTGGGCTGGCTCACTGCCGGTGGATTGTTGATCGCAATGATTATCAGTCTGGTCTTTGGTCAACCCGGCGAGCCGACAGCCACCCTCGGTGGAATGGTGCGCTTTGACTGGCTTGGATTCTTCTTCAAGATGCTCTTCATGTTTGCCGGCGCGGCGACTGCCCTCCTCTTGATGGATAACGAAAAAGTGGGACATCGCGGGGAGGCTTACCTTCTGCTGCTCGCCTCGCTTCTGGGCATGGACCTGATGGCTGCGTCCGGTGATCTGGTCATGCTCTACCTGGCGATCGAGACCACTTCCATTCCGCTCTATGTGCTCTCGGGCTTCATGCTGGCTGACGACAAATCGACCGAAGCGGGTTTCAAATATCTGCTCTTCGGCGCGCTGGCCTCAACGATCATGCTTTATGGTTTTAGTCTGGTCTTCGGCTTTGCTGGGACAACGGATCTTTACGAACTCGCAGCCATACTCAGGGCTGGAAATTTGCCCCTTGTAACTACATTCGGTGTCATGGCTCTCATCCTGGTAGGGATTGGCTTCAAGGCCTCTGTTGTGCCGTTTCATTTCTGGGCGCCGGATGTGTACGAGGGTGCACCGACTCCTATCGCAGGGTTTTTATCCACGGCATCGAAGGCCGCGGGCTTCGCAGTGCTGGTCCGGCTGTTCTT
>Ga0214473_10010394_pt1 | contig 10945 bp, 4 predicted proteins | sample RVTome_7_FD_203509 | JGI IMG/M metagenome (GOLD analysis project Ga0214473, IMG submission 203509) | Soil microbial communities from uranium-contaminated site in the Upper Colorado River Basin, Wyoming, United States - RVT98D197 | ecosystem: Environmental > Terrestrial > Soil > Contaminated >... | reverse complement strand
TTCTCCATGCCGCTTGCCTGCGTCGTCTTCGCCCTCATCGGTGTCCCGCTCGGTGTCATGAACCGGCGTGGCGGCAGGGCGTCCGGATTCACCCTGAGCATCGCCATCGCCATCGTTTACTGGGTCATGCACAGCAGCGGTCAGAACCTCGTGAGTCAGGGGAAGCTCTCCCCCTACATCGGCCTCTGGATGGGGAACACCATCCTGGGGATCCTCGGAATTACCCTGTTCATCATGCGGGAGAGATCGGAGGAATTCAGCCTCAAGGCATTCCTGGGTCCCGGGCCGCGGAAGGTGCTGGATCGACTCACCCGTCGTTTCAGGAACCGTCGCCATGGTCCGGAACGCCGCGGGACCGGAGCAGCGGCATCCCGCCCGGATGGCGGGGGTCCGGATCCAACCGAAAGGCGGGATCGACGGGCCACCCGGGTGACAGGGTCCGGCGTCCGTGGAAGCAAAGTGGCCAGGGGCCTGGTCGCGGTTGCTCAGGCCGATCCTGCGACACCCGGAATGGCCGATCTGGATGGTCGATTCGAGGACCAGGGGTCCCGGCGCCCATGGCTTCGCCTCTTCGTCATCATTCTGGGCGTCCTCGTCGCCATCGCCATCATCACCCGCCCGAGCGGACCGTTCCTCGTCGTCGGGCTCGGCACGCTCGCCATCCTGCTGATCTTCAGCACACGGATCGACCGCTATGTCCTGGAGCGATTCGCGATGTTCTTTGCGGCTTCGGTCGCGAGCCTGTTTTTTCTCCTCGCGGTCTATGAGTTCATCAACCTCATCGACGATCTCATCGAGCGGGATCTCGCGTTCACGGTGGTCCTCGAGTACCTGAAATATCGATCCCCCTGGATCCTGTCGCAGATCCTGCCGATGTCCTGTCTGGTGGCAATGTTCCTCACCTTCGGAATCCTTATCCGCTTCAACGAGGTGACCGCCCTCAAGTCCGGGGGCATGAGCATCTACAGATTGACCGCCCCGGTCATGGTCGCCGTCCTGGCAATCAGCATGTTCGCCTACCTGAACCACGATTACCTCGAACCCCGGGCGAGCCAGAAGGCGGCCCAACTCAAGGATGCGATTCGGGGGCGGAGCGCCCGCAGCTACGGCGCCCGGGAGCGGCGCTGGGTGTTCGGCGAACAGGGTCGGCTGTACAACTTCCGCACCTACGTCCCTCCGAGCCGTTTCCCGGTCCTCGCGGATACGGGCGGAGGAACGTTCCAGGGGATGTCCGTCTATCTCTTTGACCAGGAGAGTTTCCAGGTGCGCCAGCGGATTTTCGCCCGGACCGCGGTTCACCAGGATGGACGATGGATGTTCCACGACGGCTGGGTGCGGGAGTTCGCCGGGAACGGGGAGAGCTTCGAGACCTTCACCACCAGGGCTTTCGACTTTCCCGAGCTTCCGTCCTATTTCGTGCGCGAATGGAAGACGCCGCAGCAGATGAACTACCGCGAGTTGAGCCGGTTTGTGGGAGACCTGAAGCAGCGTGGCTATGATGTCCAGGAACTGATGGTCGATCTCTACGACAAGAGCGCATTCCCCCTCGTCTCGTTCACCATCGTCCTTCTGGGACTTCCCTTCTGTTTCAGGATGGGAAAGCGTGGGTCGCTCTACGGTGTCGGGGTCGGAGTGCTGCTGGTCGTCGTCTACCTCCTGGTCTTCTCGACCACCAACTCTCTCGGTGGCATCGGGGTCATGCCGGCTTTTCTCGCGGCCTGGGCTCCGAACCTCCTGTTTTCCGGCGCCGGGATCTACCTGCTGCTGCGCACTCCTACCTGACGTCGACCAGACCTCAAGTAATACATTAACTATCTATCGGAATCGAGAAGCGCCCGCTGCGCTTCGTAACGTACGGTCTGATCGGGATCCTGGGCCGCGAGGTTCCTGAGGTCGGGATCGATTTCGTCCCTCTGCGGCCAGGCCGCCATCGCGACGACTGCGGCGCGCCGGACCGCCGCCGCCCGGTCGTTGCGCGCCATTTCCATGACCCTCACGAGCGCGATCCGCCCCTGTTGTTCTTCGGGGAGCATCCCCTCCCCGGTCCCGAAGGTGCCGAACATCAGGCGGACCAGGCCGAGGGCATCGACCCGGGCCCCGGTCTCGGACGAGGAGAGGACTGTCGTGAGGACGGCGTAGAGTGAGGGGTCGACCGCGCGCAACCGGGCCACCTCCCTCAGTCCCGCGCCGCGCAACGCCGTATTGGGGCTGCCGATCAGCTCCTTCAGCGCGGCGACCTGCGCCGCCGCGTCGAGGGCCGCGATCCGGACCAGGCGCCGGATCGCCTCAGCGACCGGGTCGGATCCCTCCGCCGCGAGAATCACCCTCCCCGCCTCACCGCGATAAAGGGCATAGAGATCGCGGTTCTTCTCCGTCCGCTTCACGCCGGTGTACGGGACCAGGAACAGGATCTCCCGCTGGCCGTCGGGGAACTCGATCGGCGGCTCCCCTTTGGGCCGGTTCCAGTTGAATTCACGAAACGCCACCCGGAGCCGATCCGATTCGGGGGACCCCTTGAGGGTTTCCTGGATCTCCACCAGCGCATAACGCAGCGAACCGCTGAGGATCCGCACATCGACAATGACCTGGGACCTGGCCACCATCTGGAAGAGGTTCAGATCATCACGCGTGGCGTCCCCGGTAATCCCGGCGCCGGCCGATCGATCCGCGGCCGGTGTCGTCGTGGCGGCGGACGCCAGGAGGACAGCCAGAGCCAGGATGACCTTCATGGCGCCGCACGCAGCTCGTCCAGCCGCTGGCGGATGGCCGGCTGATCGGGGTGGATCGCGAGCGATCGCTCGAGCGCCTCGATGGCGCCGGCACGATCCCCGCCCCTGGAGAGCGCCTCCCCCAGGAGAGCGGGGATGTCGGGGTCGCGCGGCAGGCGCGTCGCGGCCGTGGTCAGAAGGTCGGCCGCCGAACGCACGTCGCCCCGATCGAGGACGGATCGCGCCAGGGCCAGGTGGGCCGGGGCATAATCAGGATTGATGCGCAGGGCCTCGCGCAGTTCCTTTTCCCCCTCGGCGGCGTTCCCCTGCCGGATCAGCGCCAGACCGAGATTGTGGCGCACATCGGCGTAGTCGGGATCGAGCGCGACCGCCCGCCGGTATGCCGCGAGCTCGTCGGCATGCCGTCCGAGACGACCGTGGACCGCTCCCAGATTGTTGTGGGCCGAGGCGTAATCGGGATCGACCGTCACCGCCTCCTCGAGCTGCCGGAGCGCCTCGTCGTAGCGGCCCAGCGTGTAGAGGAGCCCGCCGTAGTTGGTCCTCACGGCCGCGTTCCGCGGATCGTGCTGCAGGGCTTTGCGGTACTGCTCTTCCGCCCCGGCGCGGTCGCCGCTCTGCTCGAGGATCAACGCCAGGTTGCTGTACGACCCGGCGAAATCCGGATCGGCCGCGATGGCTCGACGGAAACTGTCGATCGCCTCGCGCACGCGGCCTTGCTTTTTCTCGATGATGCCGATGTTGTTGAGCGCCTCCGCGTACTCCGGGTCGACCTCCACGACGCGACGGAACTCGCGCAGCGCGTCCTCGTTCCGGCCGAGCCGATCATAGAGGATGCCGAGCGTGTTCCGCGCATCGGTGAAGTTGGGCTCGTAGGTGAGCGCCTTCTTGAGGTGCGCCTCGGCCTCGGGCATCCGGCCGCGCTCCATGGCGATATTGCCGAGCAGGTTCTCGGCTTCCTTCGATCGGGGCTGCCGCGCGAGATGCTCCGCCAGCACCGCGGCGGCGGCGTCATAATCCCGCTTTTTGAAATGCGCCCGGGCGATGTTGATCCGCGCAATGCCGAGGTCCTCGGAGGCCGTGATCGCCGCCGTGAATTCCGCGATCGCCTGGTCGTACTTCCCCTCCTGCAGCAGGATCATGCCGCGGTTGTTGTGGGAGTTGGGCGAGTCCTGCCGGAGATAGCCGAGCGACTCCAGTTTCTCCTTCAGCTCGCGGTCCCCAGCGGGATCCGTCGGGGCCGGCGCCGGCTGGCGCGGCGTGGCGGCGGCGACCAGGTCCCCTTCGTAGGTCGGGATCCAGGTGATCGGGTGGCGACGGAGGAATTCGGGATCGAACGCGTCCACGATCGGGCGCCCGTCCATCTCCTCCGCGACCGGAAGCCCGAACACCGCCAGCACGGTGGGCGTGATGTCCAGGACCGAGGCCTCCAGGAGCTCCGCGTTGCGGCGGAAGGGGGGTCCGTGCAGGATGACGACTCCATGCTTGCGGTGCCAGTCGGCGGCCTGGCCGTAGCCGATGCGGGGGTCGGTCAAAGGCCGGTTCTCCCCCGTCCGGAACCCGTGGTCGGAGCAGAGGATGATGGCCGCGTTCTCGCCCGCCGCATCCACGATGCGCCCGACCAGGACGTCGGCGTGCCGGTAATAGGCCTCGACCGCCCGCCCGAATCGTCGCACGTCCTCCGGCGGGACACCGGGAAGCGGCGGCGGGACGTATCGCATGAAGAGATGCGCCACCGTGTCGGTGCTCTCGATGTAGATCGCCTGGAATTCCGGCTTGAATTTCTCGCCGAGGGCCAGGGCGATGGCGGTATAGGTGTCCCCCGCCGCCACCAGCGTCTTGAGATCCTCGATCATCCGGGCATGCGCCTCGGGAAGCGCGACCGGATCTTCGGGTAGCCGGACAAAGCGTTCGACCGTGGAGGCGGGGATGGTCTCAGGCGGGATGGTCAGCGAAGTGATCAGAGCGTCGAGATCGGCCGGATAGACCTTTCCCTCCCGGGCCTGCTCCCGCGCCGGGTGCGCGCCGAACAACTGGTAGGCGACGCGATCGGAGACGACATAGCCGTTGACCTGCTCGGCGGGATACGTCGCCCACCATCCGACGATCCCGACCGAGACGCCGCGATCGCTCAGGATGTTCCAGAGGGCCCGGGTCTTCCGCAGGGTCGAAGTCACCGGCACCTTCTCCCCCCCGCGGCCGGTGCTGGCCAGGAAATCGATGATCCCGTGCCGCGCCGGGAGGACCCCGGTCGCGACGCTCGTCCAGATGACCGGCGACAGCATCGGCGTGATGGCGCGGATCCTCCCGCGCACGCCGCCCCGCGCCAGCCGTGCGATATTGGGCAGGCTGCCCGCCTCGATCATCGGGTCGAGCACGTTCCAGTCGAGCCCGTCCAGACCGAGCAGCACAACCCGCGTGCGCACGGCCGGGGCGATCCCCGATCCGGCGTTCGCCGCCGCCATCTGCACGCCCCTCACGTCGCACGACAGCAGGGTCAGGCCGATCGGACGGAACCGTTCGGTCAGGGTGCGGGCGAGGTGGTCCCGGAGCGCCTCCGTCCGGGCGCCGGAGATGTCGCTGTACCCCGAATCGCGGACGGCGGCCCGGAGATCGGCCAGCACCCAGCCCGGGAGCAGGCGTCGCGGGAATCCGGCCCCCACGGCAGCATGGGTTTCCAGAATTCTCTCCGGCTCGACGCGATAGCGGATGGTGCCGGTGGCGCGCAGGGGGATTCCCTCGCGGGACACCAGCGCGGTGGTGTCGTCGTCCCCGAGCGTGAAATCGTAGGTGGCGCCCGTGGTGGGATAGGTGGAGAGTCGGACGATTCCGGGCGGGGCGAAGTGCCAGCCGCCGGCGACCGGAACCGGGGCGAGGATCCCGAGGGGCGAATCGAGGATGGCCTGCCCGGCCCCGGGATCGATTCGCCGGATGCCGGCGCCCACCCAGACCGACAGGACGAGGAAGGCGATCGCGATCGGGACCCTGCGCCTGAGGATTGCGTCGAGGGTCATCGCGGTTCCCCCCGGGCAGGCTCCTAAGTGCCTTCACTCCAGCTGGACAGGTAGACCTGCTGGTCGGCGGACAGGGAATCGATCCGGACCCCCATCGTCTCGAGCTTCAGCCGGGCGATGGCGCGATCGATCGCGGGTGGCACGGGGTGGACCTGGCGGGCGAGGGACTTCCCCTCCTTCGCCATGTATTCCGCCGACAACGCCTGGTTGGCGAACGACATGTCCATGACCGCCGCCGGATGTCCCTCGGCCGCCGCCAGGTTGATCAGGCGGCCTTCGCCGAGAAGGTTGAGCCGCCGTCCGTCCGGCAGGGTGTACTGCTCGATGGAGTCCCGGATCCGCTGTTTTCGGCCGCCCGCCAGCGTTTCGAGCGCCGGGATGTCGATCTCGACGTTGAAGTGACCCGAGTTCGCGAGCACGGCGCCGTCCTTCATGACCCGGAAGTGCGCGGCATTCAGGATATGCTTGTTGCCGGTCACGGTGATGAAGATGTCGCCACGGCGGGCCGCCTCGTCCATGGTCAGCACCTCGTGGCCGTCAAGAACGGCCTCCAGTGCCTTGACCGGATCGACCTCGGTGACGATGACCTGCGCGCCGAGTCCACGGGCCCGCAGCGCGATGCCGCGGCCGCACCAGCCGTACCCCGCCACCACGACGCGCAATCCCGCGATCAGGAAGTTGGTGGCCCGGATGATGCCGTCCAGCGTGCTCTGGCCGGTCCCGTAGCGGTTGTCGAAGAAATGCTTGGTCATGGCGTCGTTGACCGCGATGATCGGGTAGGTGAGCACCCCTTCGCTCGCCATGCTGGTGAGACGGATGACCCCGGTCGTCGTTTCCTCGGTCCCGCCGACGATCCCCTTGAGCAGGTCGCGTTTCTTCGAGTGCAGGATCGAGACCAGGTCGGCGCCGTCGTCCATGGTCAGATGCGGCCCCCCTTCGAGGGCGCTCAGGATGTGACGGTAGTAGGTGTCGTTGTCCTCGCCTTTCACCGCGAATGTGGCGATGCCGTGATCGGACACCAGCGACGCCGCCACATCGTCCTGCGTCGACAGCGGGTTGCTGGCGCAGAGCCGCACCTGCGCCCCGCCCGCCGCCAGGGTCCGTGCCAGGTTGGCGGTCTCGGAGGTGACGTGCAGGCAGGCGGCCAGACGCAGCCCGGCCAGCGGCTTTTCCTTCGCAAAGCGGTCCCGGATGGCGCGCAGCACGGGCATCTGTTCGTCGGCCCAGGCGATCCGGGAGTTTCCCGCCGGTGCGAGTTTCAGGTCCTTGACGTCGGAATCCACGCGTGCCACGTCGCCTCCATCGCCCCGCTACAGGCGCGCCGCCCGGCGCAGCGCCTCGGCGCGGTCGGTCCGCTCCCAGGTGAAATCGCCCTCGCTGCGCCCGAAATGGCCGAAGGCCGCCGTCGCCCGGTAGACCGGCCGCTGCAGGGCCAGGTCCCGGATGATCTCGCGCGGCTTCAGCCCGAAGTGATCGCGGATCAACCGGACGATCTGCTCGTCCGGGACCGCGCCCGTCCCCGCCGTGTTGACCATCACCGACACCGGGTCGGCGACCCCGATGGCGTAGGCGATCTGGACCTCGAGCCGCTCCGCGAGACCCGCCGCCACCAGGTTCTTGGCGATGTACCGCGCCATGTAGGCCGCCGATCGGTCGACCTTGGTCGGGTCCTTCCCCGAGAACGCGCCACCCCCGTGGTGGGCGTAACCGCCGTAGGTGTCGACGATGATCTTCCGCCCGGTGACCCCGGTGTCCCCCTGCGGCCCGCCGATGACGAACCGGCCGGTCGGATTGATGTGGATCTTCGTCGCCGGGTCGCGCAACTCTTCGGGAATGACGGCGCGGATCACCTCGCGATCCACATCCCGTCGCAGGTCTTCGGTCGCGATCGCGTCCTTGTGCTGGGTGGAGACCACCACCGCATCCACCCGGGCGGGACGCCCGTCGTTGTACTCGACCGTGACCTGGGATTTTCCATCCGGCCCGAGGTAGCCCAGTCGCCCGGAGCGGCGCACTTCGGAGAGCTTCCGCACCAGGCGGTGCGCCAGGACGATCGGCATCGGCATCAGCTCCGGGGTTTCCCGGCAGGCGAAGCCGAACATCATGCCCTGGTCCCCCGCCCCGCCGGTGTCGACCCCCATGGCGATGTCGGGGGACTGCTTCTTGATGGCGTTCAGGACCGAACAGGTTTCGCTGTCGAAACCGAAGCAGGAATGGTCGTAACCGATGTCGCGCACCGTATCGCGCACGATGGTCGGGACGTCCAGCGCCGCCTTCGTGGTCATCTCGCCCGCTACGAACACGACCCCCGTCGTCACCAGGGTCTCGATCGCGACGCGTGATGCCGGGTCCTGCGCCAAGGCCCCGTCCAGCAGGGCGTCGGAGACCTGGTCGGCGATCTTGTCCGGATGCCCCTCCGTCACCGACTCGGAGGTGAACAGGCTTTTCCCCTGACCCATCGGCTGGCTCCTTTCACGGTCTGCGACCGGTGCAGAACGCGTCCCGGAAGCCGTTGAGAATAAAGGACTGCAGGCCGGAAGTCAACGGAAACGGACCGCTCCCCTCCCGAGCAGTCCCTCGAGCGCCAGCGTCAGGTCACGACAGGGCGAGACCTTGAGGGCGTTCTCGGCCCGCAGCGTGGCGCGAAACGCCTCCGGCCGGACGACCTCGACGAACACCGGGCAGGGTCCCGGGCGGTCACGGATGAGACGACGCACCTCGATCAGAGTGTCGTCGCGCACCACGCCGGGAAGGGCGAGGATCATCTCGCGGGCGTGCTTCTCTTCCGCCTGATCGAGAGGCAGCACCTGGTCGACGACCAGACGCCGCTGATCCTCGGAGACCTCGACGGTGCCGGTCAGCAGGAGCGCCGCGTCATCCTCGATCAGAGCGCGGACCCGGGCGTAGGTCTCGGGGAAAACAATCGTCTCGACGGCGCCTTCCAGGTCCTCGAACTGGAACACCGCCATCATGTCGCCCTTGCGGGTCTTCCGCTTCTTGAGCGCCGCGACGATCCCCGCGAGCGTCGCTTTGCGGGAGGCCTGGGCGGTCCGGAAAGTTGTCGACGTGTGGGTGACCAGACCGGAGAGGATCTGCGCGTACTGGTGCAGCGGGTGCCCGCTGAGGTAGAAACCGAGGGTCGCCTTCTCATGCGCCAGCCTCTCGGCCTCGGGCCACTCATGCCGCGGTGTCACGCGGGACACCTCCGGAGACCGCGCCGCCGAGAACAGACCCGCCTGGCCGCTGTCGCGATCGCGGGCCGCATTCTGGGCCGCCTCGATGGCCCCGTCGACCGCGGCGCACAAGGTGGCGCGGTTCGCCCCGAGACCGTCGCAGCTCCCCGCCTTGACCAGCGATTCCAGCACCCGCTTGTTCACCAGCCGGAGGTCGGCCTCCCGGCACAGGTCCGCGAGGGACCCGAACCGTCCGAGCCTCTGCCGGACTTCGAGGATTTTCTCGACCGCCGCCTGGCCGACGTTCTTGATGGCGCTCAGCCCGAAGCGAATCCCGTCCGTCTCCACGGTGAAATCGACACCCGAGGCGTTGAGGTCGGGGGGCAGAACCGCGATCTTCATCGCCCGGCATTCGCCGATGTACTTGACGATGTTGTCGGTGTTCTCGCGCTCCGCCGTCAGCAGGGCCGCCATGAAATGCCGCGGATGGTGCGCCTTGAGCCAGGCGGTGCGGTAGGCGACCAGAGCGTAGGCGGTGCTGTGCGCCTTGTTGAACCCGTAGCCGGCGAAGTGTTCCATCAGGTCGAAGATCCTGCCGGCCTCCTTCTCCGCGACGCCGCGCTCGCGGCAGCCCCGCACGAACTTGGCGCGCTGCGCCGCCATGACATCCTTCTTCTTCTTGCCCATGGCGCGCCGGAGCAGGTCGGCCTCGCCGAGGGTGAAGCCACCGAGACCCGAGGCGATCTGCATGACCTGTTCCTGGTAGACGATGACCCCGTAGGTCTCGCCCAGAAAATCCCCCAGCTGCGGGACGATGTATTCCACCGCCTTCTGGCCGTGGCGCCGGTCGATGTAGTCGTCGATCATCCCGGACCCGATCGGCCCGGGACGGAACAGTGCGTTCAAGGCGATGAGGTCCCCGAACCGGTCCGGTTTGAGACGTCTCAGGATGTCCTGCATCCCCGAAGATTCGAACTGGAAGATGCCGGCAGTCCGGGCGGCCGCGAAGATGGCATAGGTGGCCGGATCGTCCAGCGGCAGCGTATCGATCTCCACGGCGGGTTCGCCGGCGCGGGCGATGCGCGCCACGCAGTCGTGGATCAGCGTCAGGGTCTTGAGCCCGAGAAAGTCCATCTTCAGGAGACCGATGGCGCTGATCTCGTCCATGGCGTACTGCGTGACGATCTCGTTGTCGCGGGTCCGACCCAGCGGCGCGTACTCGACAATCGGCCGGGGCGAGATCACCACGCCCGCGGCATGCACCGACGCGTGCCGGGTGAGTCCCTCGAGCCGCCGCGAGACTTCCAGCAGCCGGCGGACCTGTTCGTCCTTGTCGTACAGCTGCTTGAGGGCCGGCGTGGTCTGCAGGGCACGGTCGATGCTCATGTCGGGCTCGCTCGGGATCATCTTGGCGATCCGGTCGCACTCGCCGAAGGGGATGTCGAGCCCCCGGCCGGCATCGCGCACCACCGCCTTCGCCCCGAGGGTCGCGAAGGTGATGATCTGGGCGACGTTCTCGCGACCGTACTTCTCCCGGACGTAGTCGATCACCTGGCCGCGGCCGCGGATGCAGAAGTCGATGTCGATGTCCGGCATGGTGATCCGTTCGGGGTTGAGGAAACGCTCGAACAGCAGCCCGTAGCGCAGGGGGTCCACGTCGGTGATTCTCAGACAGTAGGCGACCAGCGAGCCGGCCACCGAGCCGCGCCCCGGCCCGACCGGTATGCCGTGGTCGCGGGCGTACTTGATGAAGTCCCAGACGATCAGGAAATAGCCGGCGAACCCCATCCGCGCGATCATGGCGATCTCGTCGTCCAGCCGGCGGCGGTAGGCCTCGATGGTCCCGCCCGGGCTCCCCTGCCGTTCCAGCGCCCGCCAGCCCGGCAGCCGCTCCTCGAAGCCGGCGAGCGCCACCTCGCGGAAGTAATCCTCCGTGGTCCGCCCTTCGGGGACCTGGAAGTGCGGCAGCAGGTTTTCCCCCTTGTCGAGGACGAAGTTGCAGCGCTCGGCGATCCGCAGCGTGTTCTCCGCG
>Ga0214473_10010393_pt1 | contig 10945 bp, 6 predicted proteins | sample RVTome_7_FD_203509 | JGI IMG/M metagenome (GOLD analysis project Ga0214473, IMG submission 203509) | Soil microbial communities from uranium-contaminated site in the Upper Colorado River Basin, Wyoming, United States - RVT98D197 | ecosystem: Environmental > Terrestrial > Soil > Contaminated >... | reverse complement strand
CCGAGGGCTGCCTCCGAGCCCGGAGGGATCGTCGGGCGCGGGTGTGGCACCTCCACAACCAAGCCCGCACAGACCCGTGAGCACACAGACCGCGACGAAACGTTTGCGAAGCACGCGCGCCCTCACATGGAGCGGAGTTGACGAATCGCCTCGAGGAGCCGCTCGTTCTCCTCGGGCAAGCCGACGGTGATGCGCAACCAGGTCTCGATGGGGGGCGGCATCGGCCGGATGATGACGCCCATGCGCAGGAGCCGCTCGTAGACCTGCGTGCCGGGCTGTCCGAAGTCCGCGAGGACGAAGTTGGCCTGGCTCGGTGCCACAGTCAGCCCGAGGGCTTCGAGGGCGGGTACGAGCCGGGCTCGCTCTGTCCTATTCATCTCCACGTAGCGCGCCACGTGCGCTTGATCGGCGAGGGCGGCCCGCGCCGCCTGCTGGGCCACGAGGTTGGCGTTGAAGGGCGGCCTGACGCGATTGAGGTAGTCGATGATCCTCGCCGGAGCGATCGCATAGCCCACGCGCAGGCCGGCGATGCCGTAGGCCTTCGAGAAGGTGCGCAGCACGACGAGGCGCTCGCGTGAGGAGCGCAGCTCGAGGGCGCTCGCGTAGTCGGGCGCGTCGGGAAAGTGGAAGTAGGCCTCGTCGACCACCGCCACGACGTGCTGCGGGAGGCTTTCGAGCAGTCGTCTGAGCTCGGCCCGGCCGATGTGATCGCCGCTCGGGTTGTTCGGATTGGCGACGAACAGGACGCGAGTCTGGGGGCGAACGGCGCCTAGCAGCGCGTCCACGTCCCAGGCCAGGTGATCGCGCAGGGGGACCTTCGTGAAGGGCACGTTGGCGGCGGTGAGGCCGAGCCAGTAGCAGACGAAGGATGGATCGCCGAACACGCCGTGATCGGCCGGCGACGCGAACGTGCGGCAGATCATGTCGATGAGCTCGTTCGAGCCATTGCCGATACACACCTCGTCGGGACGCACGTCGTGGTGACGGGCGAGATCGTGGCGCAGGGCATAGGTGCCCGCGTCGGGATAGCGGTGGACCTCCGACGCGGCACGGGCGATGGCCTCCTTGACCGCGGGGGAGGGACCGAGCGGGCTCTCGTTCGAGGCGAGCTTGACCGCCCCATGGATGCCGAGCTCGCGCTCGAGCTCCTCCACGGGCTTGCCGGGCGCATAGGCGACGAGGCGCTCGATGTAGGTCGGTACGAGATCCATGGGTCAGACGGGCTTGGGATAGCTTCCGAGCACCTTGACGAAGCGTGTCGTGCCGCGCAGCTCTTCGAGCGCGGTGAGGACCGAACGGTCGGTCACGTGGCCCTCGAGCTCCAGGAAGAAGACGTAGCGCCAGGCCTCGCCGCGGGTCGGTCGCGACTCGAGGCGCGTCAAGTTGACCGAGCGATCCGCGAAGGCCTTGAGGGCGTGGTAGAGCGCGCCGGGCTCGTCGAGCACGGCCAGGGCCAGGACGGTCCGGTCGTGGCCCGTGCGGGACGGGTGCTCGGTTCCCACGACGGCGAACCGCGTCTCGACTCCGGCCACATCCTCGATCCGCTCGCGGACCACCGACAGGCCCGAGATCTGGCGCACGAGGTCGTTCCCCACGGCCGCAGCGGTCTGGTCGTCCCGCACGAACTGTGCGGCCACCACCGCGGAGGGGACGTCGATGACCGTCGCCTGAGGATGATACGTGCGCACGTACCGCTCGCATGCGGCGATCCCGGCGGGCGCCCCGTAGATCTTGTCGACGGTCCCCTCGGCACCCGCGACCGACAGGAGATGATAGGAGGCGGGCAAGGCGAGCTCGCCGCAGATCCGCACATCGGCCCGCACCAGCCCGTGCAGCGTGGCGGTCGTGGCCCCGTCGCTCGAGGTCTCGAGCGGGACCACGCCGTAGGAGGCGCGCTGTCGCTCCACCTCGTCGAGCACGTGCAACGCGGTCTCACACAGGATGAGCTCCGCCTCGGCGCCGAAGTGGAGGCGCGCGGCCGCGTTGGCGAAACCGCCCTCCGGCTCGACGTAGGCCACGCGTACCGGCGCGACGAGGCTCGCGGATGCGCTGAGCACCTCCCTCATGACCGGCTCGACCGCGCGCTCCGGGAAGGCCTTCACGAGGTCACGGGTCCTGCGCACGGTCTCCGCGTCGCGCGGCAGGGCGTAGTACCCCTCTGGATCGCGGTGGCGCAGCTCGATGAGCGCCTGGATGGCCTCGGCGCGCGCGTCGAGGGCTTCCGCGAGAGCGCCGTCGGCGGCCTCGAGGGACGCCCGGATCTTGTCGAACTCGGCCTTGGAGTCGCCCATGGCGCGGCATGGTAGCCATTCGCCACCCGCCGCGCAAAGCGACCTTCACGGCCTCCTCGGGGCGGCGGCGGAAGGGCCACGGGGAGTACGCATGCGCAAAGGAGCGCAGTCGCGCGAGCGCGCTGCCAACGCGCGACACGCGTCGTCAGTCCTTCCGCTCCGCCATGGCCTTGAGGCGAGAGAGAGTCACCAGCGCGTCCACGGGCCGCAGCTGATCCACGTCGAGGTGGCGAAGCGTCTCCTCGACCTCGGATCGCTTCGCGAGCTCGAGCTCGGCCGCCGGCACGAAGAGGTCGAGCTGGGGTCGCCCCTCCGCGTCCATGGGCCGTGTCCGCGCGGGGGCGCCCGACGGAAGGGGCGCGCCCGTCTCGAGGTCCGAGAGCAACGCGCGCGCGCGCGCCAGCACGATCTCGGGGACACCCGCGAGCCGCGCGACGGCTACCCCGTAGCTCCGGTTGGCGCCGCCAGCCACCAGCTTGTGCAGAAACACGACCTCGCCCCGGTACTCCTTCGCCGCCACGTTGAAGTTGACCACCCCTCCCCGCGTCTGCGCCAGCTCGCACAGCTCGTGGTAGTGCGTTGCGAACAGGCAGCGACAGCCGATCGCGTCGTGCAAGTGCTCGGCCGTGGCCCAGGCGATGGCGAGCCCGTCGTAGGTGCTCGTGCCGCGGCCGATCTCGTCCAGGATCACGAGTGAGCGCCGTGTCGCGCCCCGGAGGATCGCCGCGGCCTCGCGCATCTCCACCATGAACGTGCTCTGGCCCTGGCCCAGGTTGTCGCTCGCGCCGACCCGCGTGTAGATGCGGTCCACGATCCCGATGCGCGCGCGGCTGGCGGGGGCGAAGCCCCCGGCCTGAGCCAGGATCACGGCGAGGGCCACCTGCCGCATGGCCGTGGACTTGCCGGCCATGTTGGGGCCCGTGATGATCATGAAGCGGTCGCCGTCGGCGTCGAGGCGCACGTCGTTCGGGACGAAGTCGCCGGCCGGGGCGAGGCGCTCCACGATCGGGTGCCGCAGATCGGCGAAATCGAGGACGAACGAGTCGTCGACGTCGGGCCGGACATATCCGAAGCGGTGTGCGGTCTCGGCGAAGGACGCGGCCACGTCGAGGTGGGCAGCCCGCTGCGCGAGGGCCTGGATGCGCGGGGCGTGGCTCGCTACGTCGGCCACGAGCTCCGCGAAACGCCCCGACTCGATGGCGCGCGCACGCTCGTCGGCGGTGAGGATCCGCGCCTGCAGCTCCTCCAGGGTATCGGTGACGAAGCGCTCACCGCCCGCGATGGTCTGCTTGCGCCGATAGTCTTCCGGCACGGCGCCGAGGTTGGCCTTCGTGATCTCGATGTAGTAGCCGAAGACCCTCGTGAAGCGGATCTTGAGCGAGCCGATGCCCGTGCGCTTCCGCTCCTCCTGCTCGAGCCTCAGGATCACGTCCTTGCTCGACGAGGACAGGTGCCTGAGCTCGTCGAGCTCCGGATCGATCCCCTCGCGGAGAATCCCGCCCGCGCCGGGCGCCGCCGGGGGCTCGTCCACCAGGGTCGTATCGAGGAGCTCGAGCAGGTCGACGCAGGGATCGCCCGGCATCAGCTCCGCGAGCGGGCTCCCCAGGCGCCCGCCGGTGTGTCCACCGAGCGCGTCCCACAGCGCCACGCAGGCCCGCAGCCCATCCCGCGCTGCGCCCAAGTCCCGCGGGGTGGCCACGCCCATGGTAGCCCGGGTCGTCAGCCTTTCGAGGTCGCCGACGCGCCCGAGGTGTGCGCGAAGTTCGCCCCGCAGCTCGGCGTCGAGCACGAGATCCTCGACCTCGTCGTGACGTCGGCGAATCGCTGTGACCTCGGCGGCCGGCGACAGCAGGCGCCTCCTGAGCAGGCGCGCCCCCATGGGGCAACAGGTCGCGTCCACCAGGTGAAGCAGCGATCCGACCCTCTCGCCGTCGAGCGTCCGAACGATCTCGAGGTTTCGCACCGCCGCCTCGTCGAGGCACAGATCCGAGCCCGGGTCGTAGATGCCGAGCCGTCGCACGCCGAGCGCCCTACCCGGCTGGGAATCGCGGGCGTAGCGGAGGGCCTCCGCCGCGGCGCAGAGGCCTGCGACGGGGACGCCTGCGCCGACCATCGCGTCGGGGCCGATCACTTCTTCGAGGAGGGTTCGCGCCTCGCCTGGATCGAGCTTCGTCGCCGACGAACGCGTGGCCGCGGCGGGCAGCGCCCTCCCGAGGAGTCCGGCCGCATCGCCGACGCCTTCGTGGAGGAGCACCTCTCGCGGATCGAGGCGGACCATCTCGGCGAGGAGTGATGCCGAGTCCGGCAAAACGCACGCGCGGAGCTCGGCCGTGGAAAGCTCGAAGGCCGCGAGACCGTATGTGTCCTCCCAGGCCACGACCGCGACCAAGTAGTTGTGCGCGCGCGCGTCGAGGGCGTCGGGCTCGAGGCAGAGTCCCGGCGTCACGACGCGCACGACCTCGCGCGGCACCACGCCTTTGACGGTCGAGGGGTCGGCCATCTGCTCGCAGATGGCCACCTTCTGACCGCGCTCGAGAAGACGAGCGATGTAGCCCGCGGCCGCGTGGTGAGGCACACCGGCCATCGGAATGGGGTCCCCCTCGGGCGTCTTGCTTCGCGATGTCAGCGTGATGTCGAGGAGCTGCGATGCCAGCACCGCGTCCTCGTAGAACATCTCGTAGAAGTCACCGAGCCGGAAGAAGAGGATGGCGTCGGGGTACTGATCCTTCGCGCGGAAGAACTGCCGCATCACCGGGGTGAGTCGTCCGCCCTGCCCCTTGGGCGTCTGTCTCACGGCCATGGGAGCTCACTCGAAGTTGCGCTCCACCTCGACAGGAGAAACCGAGAGCTGCAACAGCCCCTGCAGGCTCGAGTCCAGCGCGTAGACCTTCCCGTCGATCGGGCTGTAGAGGATCTCCACCGGCAGCAACCCGATGTCCACGAAGAGCTTGCCCGGGATTTGGCTGACGGCGAACCTCAGCTCCACTCCGCCCTCCGGGTCGGCGGTGAAGTCGCTCAGGCGCATTCTCATCAGCGCATTGTCGAAGACCCGACCCGGGAGCGCGCGTCCGATGTGGTCCGACGCGATCCCGGGATCGACGGCGCACCGACCCTCGGAGCTCACCGCACCGCGGTGGCGGAATCCCGTTCGCGTCCCGAAGACGGTGTAGGCAGCCTGTGTCCGGACTTGGTAGGTCGTCAGCTCCGGATAGCAGGTGCGCACGAGATCGAAGTCGATGCCCGGCGCAGACCTGGACTGGGCCTCGAGCTCGAGGCGGTCCGGGTAGGCGCGCAGGATCCTGAAGTCGAGCTTGGGCCGGTCCGTTCCGTCCTCGCCCGTGAGTGGGGCGCAGGCGGTATCGTCCGCCGTGCTCGGCGGCACGTCGCCGGTGATCACGAGGAGGTCGCCTGCGTGTCCGGCTTCTGGGCCGTCGGCCGGCACGTCCTCGCTACCGAGGACGCCGCGGTCGCAGAAGGGAACTTCCCCGAACAGCGTCGGCGCGGCGCCGATGTCGGAGAGCCCCAGGCGACCCCGCCCGCCAGCGGTCCCCGGGATCGTCCCCTCGAAGCTGGCCGTCCACTGCTCCGCCACGGTCACCCACGGATCGGCCAGCACGCACAGCACCTCGGGCCCGCCACCGTCGGCCGCCGTGGGGAACAGCACCTCCTGGCTCGTCGCGCAGCCGCCCTCGAGGGGCAGGAGCGACGGGCTCGCCGGATTGTCGGTCATGCCGTCGATGCCGACGCGGTAGCTCACATCGTTCACGATGATGGCCGGGTCGGCGACCAGCGTGGTGCCCGTTGTCACGGTCACGCCGATGCGAGGGCGGTGCCGGCGAACGAAGATCTGGGCGTCGTCCGCATCGGGTGGGTTGCGGCACTCCGCATCGCCGCCGCGGCAGCTGGCGTCGAGGTCATAGACGTCGATGACCTGGAGGAAGCCGTCGATGGTGCCCACCATCAGGAAGACCCCACGCAGCACGTCTGGCGCGGCGCGCCCCGCCGAGTCGGCGTCGTCGAGGCTGCAAGCCGCTCCGGGGAAACCCGGGGTCGCGACGGCGAGCGTGTTCGCTCCCGCAGGCAGGCGGATGCGGTCGACGGCGTCGCCCCCGGGTGCCGACACGGGCAGGACAGCGCCGGTATCGTAGTCCACCGCGAGCACGCTCCGGTCGAGCGCGTCGATGGCGTAGACGTAGCGCGCATCCGCGCCTGACGCGTCGACGCCCGCCGGCACGCGCGGCGTGACGACCACGTCCTCGGTAGGCACTCCCACCACGAGGGGTGCGAGGGGAGTGGAGGGCGAGAGGAGGTCGACGACATGGATGACCGGAAGCGCCCGGTCCGCCACCAGGAGGCGACCCTGTTCGGCGTCCACGGCGAGGGCCACCGGCTGCGGCGAAGTGCCGGCGGTCACTGCGTCGCGGGGCGGCAGAGCCACGGGGAGGCCATCTCCGTCGCGCGGGTATCCGTCCAGGAGCCCTTCGCAGCCGGGTCCGCTCGGACGGCAGGCCTTGCAATAGTCGGCCTCGGGCTCGGCCGCGACCCCCGGCGGAACATCGGTGCCCAGGGGGAAGAGCTCGAGCGCGCCGAGGCGACCGGGCGCGGCGTCGTCGAGGGTGACCCGGGCGACGGCTCCGCTCTCGGGCAGTGCAACGAAGAGCGCGCTCTCGTCAGGCGAGAGCGCCAGGTCCGCCGGAGCCGACGGCAGCGGAAGACGGACGGACGGGCCGGTGACGGTGCCGAGCTCAGGCCGGAAGGACTCGGTGGGGACGGCGAGCAGATCACGGGAGCCCAAGTCGGCCACGAAAGTGAAGGACGGATCGGTCGCGGGCACGACGATGTCGGCCGGCAGCTCGCCGACTGCTACGAAGGTGTACCCGGGCACGCGGGGGTCGCTGTCGAGGAGCCTGCGCGCAGTCAGGTCCACGGCCGCCACCTCGCCCCGGCTCGTCTGGGTCACCAGAGCGTGCAGCGCCACCCCGTCGGTCGCCCCGGTGGCGCAACGCGCGAGGGGCACGGCGCGACCCGCGTCGAGATCGAAGCACACCAACGCGATGTCTCCCGGGTGATAGAAACTCCGGGTCGGCACCACGATCGGCTCGGCGGAGCAGCCCGCGAGGACGATCGGTATCGAGAGCGCCGCGAAGGTCCAAGCGCGGATCACAGGAGCTCTCCCACAGGATTGGGGGTGCCTATGGTCGCGACGACGCGCGGCTCGCAGCTCGTCGCGTCAGCGGCGCCGTTGAGACAGTCTAGCAAGGGGCGCAGCGTGGCCACGCGCACCACCGAGGCTCTGAAGTCGGCGATGTAGACGAGAGCGCGCGCGGGATCGACCGCAACCTCGAAGGGACCGCTCATGCCGCGGATCACCGACACCGTTTGGCCCATGGCGGGATCGATGATGTAGATGTCACGGGAGTCGAAGCAGCTCACCAGCACGAACGTGCGGGGCGTTCCGCCCACATCGAGCTCGGTCACCGCCATGCGGCTCGGTCCATACCCGACCGCGATCGCGTCCGTGACGTCCATCGTGAACGGCGTGGCGTCGTCGATGTCGGCCACGAGCAGGGCCTCCGGCCTGCGCGCCAGCACGTAGGCTCGCCGCTTGCCGTCCGGGCCCGCGCCGAACCCGATGTCGCGGGTGTCTCGTCCGTCGTCGACACCGCGCAGCGTGACGGCTCCGGCGTCGTATACGAAGGAGCGCAGAAGATCCCGGGATCTCGCGTCGAGGGCGATCCCGACGCGGGCGATGCGATCACCGCTCGAGCTGGGCAGCCACGCGAGTCCCGTCCCGGGTTCCATTTGGATGTTGACCAGGCCCTCGGGCAGGTCGCCCACGACGTGGACCAGCACCGGGGCGTCCGTCACGCCCTCCGCCTTGTCGAGGAACAGGCTGACGCGGCCCGGGCGATGCCCCATGAGCACGTAGTCACCGCCGTCCACGAGACCGAGCTCATCGAGGGATCCGGCAACCAGGCCCACCGGATCGGTCGGCAGCGAGATGTTCCTCTCCGAGGCGACGGCCTCGTCGCCTCGGCGGAATGCGTCCGCACAGCGCTGGCGTTGACCGCGACCGCCGCAGGACAGGCTCCCGCTGTCGCTGACGTCGACGAAGGTGAGGTTCAGGTCACTGCGGACCGCCAGATAGACGCGGTCGCCGGCGGGCGACAGCGCGAGCCCGGAAACGTGCGAGCCCACGACGACCTCGGCCCGGAGCAGCCCGTCCTCTGCCGGATCGAGGGCACACCCGTCGCAGGCGGGGAGCAGGGTCTCGAGGGCCTCGAGGTCGAATACCTGAAGCGATCCGCCGTTGTACCGGAGGTCGAAGTTCGAATTGGCCAGGAGAAGAAACCGCGGGGGGCTCCCCGGCGACAGCTCGAGGGCGATGGGGAAGTTGAGCTGCCCGGCAGGGGGCTCGCGGCCCGGGTTGTCCAGGCTGCAGGCGGACACCCACAGGGCGACCATCACTGAAACCAGGGTGCGGGCCTCGATCATCGCGGCGCAAGGTAGCCGCAAGGCTCAGGTGGGGCAACCAGCATCGGAGGCGTCTACGGACCGGAGCCGCCCCAGGGGTCGATGACCTCGCTCTGCGGCGGCAGGTTGCTCATCGTCGTGCGCATCGTCGTGTCCTCGGTGACCGGGGGAGGAGTCGCCTCCATCTCGGTCTGGGCCTGCATGCCCCGGTCGCGCGCGCGGTCGCGCTCCCGTTCTGCAGCGCGCGAGCGCGGGTCGGGCGTGAGGGTGACGGTCACCGTCTCGTCGGTGAAGGACGAGATGCGTACCGGCTGGGCCACGTATCCCTCCAGCCGCAGGCGAAGGTTGAGACGGTCACGGCCCTCGGGGCGTGGCACACGCACGGGCGTGTTGCCCAGGAGCTCTTCCCCGTTCCAGACCTCGGCCGCGGGTGGCACGCTCGTTATCGAGACCATCGCGGCCTCGACAATGGCCCGCTCCTGTGCCGCGGCGGCCGCGGCGGCCGCGGCTTCGGCCGCGGCTTCGGCTTCGGCGGCCAAATCGACGGGCGGCGCGGTGATCGCGGTGTCGGGCTCGGGCGTGACCTCGGCGACAGGCTCCCCGCCCCACGCGAACCATCCAACGATCACGATGCCGATCAGGATCAGGGCCGCCGCCGCGGCGAGGACGATCGGCATCCTGCTGTGCGTCCCCGGGAGCCGATCCGGCGCGCCCATCGTCATCGACAGGCCGCTCGTGAGCGCGGTGCGGGCCGCGATCCCCGTAGAAGAGTTGCGCTCCACCGCGTCGATTACGGCCTGGGGGGTCTCCCCGGCCTGCGTCCGGGCGAGGTCGGCGTACGCTTCGCTCATGGTCTGGTACCGGAGCTCGGGCTTCTTCGCCAGACACTTGAGGATCACGGCCTCGAGGGCCGGCGGGACATCGACGGGCGGCGGCAGCTCGTGCGGCGGCAGGGGCTCCTCGTACATGTGCTTGGTGAGGATCCCCATCAGGTTGTCGGCGTCGAAGGGCACGTGCCCCGCCGCCATCTCGTACAGGATGACGCCCAGGGCGTAGATGTCCGTGCGCTGATCCGTGCCCGTGCCGGCGCATTGCTCGGGCGACATGTAGTGGGGCGTGCCGAAGACCTGACCCGCCTTCGTGAGCCGCTTGGTGCCCGAGCTCACCTTCGCGATGCCGAAGTCGAGCACCTTGACGAAGTCGCGGTCGCCGCCCCGGTCGACGAGGAAGATGTTGTCGGGTTTCAGGTCGCGGTGGACGATCCCGCGCTCGTGGGCCGCCCCGAGGCCCTTGCAGAGCTGTTTGCCGATGTGCAGGGCACGGCCAGAGTCCATGGGCCGCCCTTCCTTGATCGCCTGCGTGAGGTCCATCCCCTCGAGGAACTCCATCACGAAGTAGGTCGAGCCGTCGGGCAGCGTGCCGAAGTCGCTGATGTCGATGATGTGCTCGTTCCCGATGGCCGAGGCGCTCTGGGCCTCCTGGCGGAATCGGTTGATGATCTCCTCGTCCTTGCTCACCTCCGGGCGGAGGACCTTCACGGCGAGTGGCTTGTTCAGAACGGTGTGGCGGGCGCCGTAGACGAGCCCCATGCCTCCCTCGCCGAGCACCTCCTCGAGACGGTAGCGACCGTCGATCGTGCGGCCGATGAGCGGGTCCGGCGGCGGCATGGACGGCGGCCTGTCCGTGTCGCCCTCGACCACCTTCAGGTGTTCCACCTTGGCCATGCTGCGCTCCTCAACCAAGCCGAGACCGGGAACGCCCGGAGCCCTGCATAAGTACGGACGAACCCACGAAACGGTTCACACCGAGCCTGGTCCGTGCCCACCAAGCATCGGCCATGCGTGTGGGACGGTCAAGAAGGGGTCAGGCTTGGGCCAGGGTCCCAGACTGCAGATTGATCCCATCTCGATGCAGGCCGCTCGGGTTGAGCGCCCGGCGGCAGGCCGACCCCGCGCGGGACCCTCGCGCTGCAGATCCGGCCCGGTCGGCGCGCTCGCGCAGGGCCGGGCAACGCTCGCTCGGGGCTTGCGCCGGGCGGAGGGCTCCCTTCGGGACCGCCCGGCACTCGCCACGCCCGCTCCGGGGTCGGCCCGCCACCGGGCTCAGGGTCCACCGGTGAGGTCGTCGAGTCTGGCGGCCGGCGTGCGGGGACGGGGGCGAGGCGGGCGCAGGAGGACTAC
>Ga0214473_10010392_pt1 | contig 10945 bp, 8 predicted proteins | sample RVTome_7_FD_203509 | JGI IMG/M metagenome (GOLD analysis project Ga0214473, IMG submission 203509) | Soil microbial communities from uranium-contaminated site in the Upper Colorado River Basin, Wyoming, United States - RVT98D197 | ecosystem: Environmental > Terrestrial > Soil > Contaminated >... | reverse complement strand
ATGAGACCCAGGAGGACGCCAAATCGGTTATCGAACGTGTCGCCGCTGAATTTAAAAATAAATTCGGACGATACAGCGGCGGACTGATCGATACTTATCGTCTCGACGACGCCGAACGCGCGTTTGTGGCCATGGGTTCGCTGATTGGAACATTAAAAGACGTTGTCGATGACCTGCGGGCCAAAGGGGAGAAGGTCGGCATTCTGAAAATCAGGTCTTTCAGACCGTTTCCCAAGGAGAAAATTCGCGAGGTTTGTTCCAGTGTCAAAGAGCTGATCGTTCTGGAAAAAGCGTTCTCTTTCGGACTTGGGGGAATTCTGCAGGAAGAATTAAGAGCCGCGTTTTATAAACAAAAGCATCAACCGATAATTTCCGGGTTCGTATTGGGATTGGGTGGACGCGATATACCGCCGTCCACTCTGGCGAATATCTATGCCGGATCGAAAGGCAGGGAGATATCCAACGCCTTTATAGATCTTCGTCCCGAAATATCTTATAACCCGTTTGCCAAAGAACCGGTGAAAGGTTGATTGGGGGACATATGTCTGAAACAACACAGGAAAAGAAAACGAAGCCTCCGATAACCGAATCGCTGCTTACCTGCGGGCATCGCGCCTGTTCGGGATGCGGCGAGTCTTTGGGAGCCAAATTAGTTATGGATGCGGCCGGCCCTAATACCATTGTTACAACGGCCACCGGGTGTCTGGAGGTTTTCTCGACCCCGTTCCCCGAAACAGCCTGGCGTATGCCCTGGATACATTCCCTGTTCGAGAACTCCGCCGCCGTGGCCGCAGGTATCGAGGCGGCCTTGAAAGCGCTGGGCCGGGAAAACGAAGCCAACGTCATCGCCCAGGGCGGCGACGGCGGCACCGCCGATATCGGCATAGGATGTCTCTCCGGCATGCTCGAAAGAGGCCATAACATCCTCTATGTTTGCTATGACAATGAAGCCTATATGAATACGGGCGTCCAGCGTTCGGGTCTGACCCCTTACGACGCCAGGACGTCGACTTCTCCTCCTGGAAATATCAGCTGGGGCAATCAGCATCAGAAGAAAAACCTGCTGGAGATCGCCGCGGCGCATAATATTCCCTACGCCGCCACGGCCTCGGTCGGTTTCCCTCAGGACCTGATGAGCAAAGTCAAGAAAGCTCTTAAAATCAAAGGCCCAAAATTTCTGATGGTTCACGTTCCCTGTCCGCTGGGTTGGGCTTATAAGAGCGAGCTGACTGTCGAGATCGCTAAAATCGCAGTCCTGACCGGCCTGTTTCCGATTGTGGAGATGGAATATAACAAGGTTACCCGTGTACGCAAGATCGGCAAGAACCGCAGACCGGTGGAGGATTATCTCTCCCTCCAGGGACGCTTTCGCCACATCATGACTGAGGCGGGCAAAGAGGAACTCGAGAAGATCCGTCAAATATCCCAGGCCAATATCGATAAGTACGGCTTGGAATAGGCTTAATCTACGATTTGTCCGTAGGGGCTGATCTCAGATCAGCCCTTTTTTCATACAATCATTATTCTTTCCGTAGGGGTCGGGTCTCCCGACCCGCAAATCCCGAAAAATCTCCTTGACACCGATGGCCATATTCGCTTTTCTTATATCGTTACCGTCCCGCCAGCGCGCGACGGGGACTTGCCCCGCCGAAGGCGGAATTTCCCTCCCCCCGGGAAGAATATGACAACGATGGTATGTGTGCGCACTTTTTACAATAGGAGTTTCTTTCAGGATGGAAGTCCGCCGCGGCGGGCGACATCCTGAAAGCAGTGAGCGTCAGGATGTCATTTCATTTCCATCCTGACGCATGAAAATGTGGGGTAGCCGGCCATGGATAACAATAGGCAAATTCAACCAAATATTATATTTCGGTTAGTTCTTTCTAAGACCTTATGTAAAGATGCATTCCAATTATGCCGTGAAGAAGGGGACATATTCAGATATTCACATGGCATAGTAGCACTTCATGATGCGTTAGATATATTTGCAGGAGCGATAGCGAGCCAGTTAGGCGTTTCATTGCCCGAAAATAAAGCGTTCTTAATGCCGCTTTTAATCGCTGTTGAAACTCATGAGCGAAAAAATAATGCGGAATACTCTATAAGAGCAATGAATGAAATCAACCAATTAAATACATTACGGAACAATATAAAACACCAAGGAATTATCCCCAATCAAAAATTCGCGGCACAACTCATTAGACCGATAGGTGATTTCTTAAAAATGTCTTCCAAATACTTCTTTGAGTTAGAGTGGGATTCTATCAGTCTTGCTGACCAGATTAGAGATAACCATATTCGTGCCGAAGTAAAAGACGTAGAGGACTTGATTGAAAAAGCCTCCTATAGAGAAGCCTTAGAAAAAATGGCTGTAATTATGTTTAAAGTTTTCGATGAATATTCTTTAAAATCAAAATTAGGATCCACTTCACCGCTTAGCCAAACTGATGAATTGAAAAAGCTAAAATTGGCAAAGGTCAAATTCCTGCGAAGAGATTGGTTTTCTGATTTATACAACAGGATAGATCTTGTTAAAAAGGGAATTGACGTAGACATGATGTCATATTTTCAGAAATTGACGGGATACGTAGGAATTACAGATGAGGATAGTTCGGATTATGTCATCGATCCAAGTCTTAATTGGGGACCGGTGAATTGGACGAGAGAAATCTCTCTCTTTTGCTATGACTTTCTTATTGATGCCATACTTAAAAATCAGCATCCTATATGGCCAGTGAAAGTAGTTGAATTATATGCAATTTACACAATAGAAGCTTTGAATGATATTCCTATTTATAGTTATGATCAGGTGATTTATAATCTCAAAAAGTCATCTGAGCGACGCGCGTTAATTCTTAGCAGAATTGATAAAAAGTGGGCAATGGATTTAGAAACCGTACCTATTAAAATAATGCCTATTGAAAGCGGAGAAACCGTATCTGGATATATAAAGAATGAAGATAAAGAGAATATCCAATTCTTGAAGACTGAATTGTACTTCCAAGACGACAAAGGGGAATGGAACCTGAATTATGAATGCGATGGAGGATAGAAGCCCCATATTTATACGTTCTAAGATTATTTGAAAAGGTAACCAAGGTATGCTCATGGATTCGGTAGCTAGTAGGGTATAAAGGCAAATATTAGAGCGAGATTCACTAAAAATATAATATTCTATACAGGGGAGTGAAATAAATGTTAAGGCGAATTTACAACATTTTGTTTTATGTTGGGTGGAGCTTTAAAATATCGACCCCCAACTTCTTAAGGACCGTAATAAAGCCGGGTGATGAAATGAGAATTAATTTTAGGGTCCTAAATAATGGATTAAGGCAAGGAGTGGTATATGCAATTATCTTAATAGCAGATCCCTATGATCATAGAAAATTTGTATTTAATAGTCATAGGGACTTATCTCAAGCCGAAAAGCAGAGGTTGAGGTTAACGGTTATTCGCCGCGGTGAAAGTGAAGATTACTCCTATATTTGGAAAACCCCTTCCAATTTGAATATGGGAATCCTCGATATTGAAATACAATTATGGAATCCACCGAAATTGTTTCGGCCTCGTTCAAATTTATTTCGTTTTCGGCATCATCGTTTTAGTGAAACTAGATGGCTAGGTTATATAGAAGTCGTGCATCTTGATCAAAGTGGTCAAAATGATCAAGACAGAAGGGTCATTAATATAGCCAGACCTCGGGTATTTATTTCTTATTCGTGGGATTCGGATACTCATCAAAAATGGGTCATCGAATTAGCTAGAGAATTGTTTCGCAATGGGATCGAAGTGGTAGTCGATTCTCTTAATATAGTTCCCGGAGAGGAAATTACTATGTTTATAGAAAGAAGTATAAGTGAGTGTGATGTTTTATTATTGATTTGCACAAGTAATTATACTGATAAAGCCAATAATCGGCTTGGGGGCGTCGGTATGGAAACAGTAATCAGCTCTGCAACGTTTATGGCCGCCAAAGAATCAAAGAAATTTATTCCGATAGTTCGTGATAATGTTAAAAGTTCCTTCGAAAAGCTGCCCAAATATCTTGGTTCAACATTATATATAGATATGAGTACGAACTCTTGGAGGGCCGAACCCTTACAGAGGCTGATTTCGGCAATTAGGTTAACAAAGTAGGTGTCAAACGGCAGTTCTACCCCCCTTGTTCCAAAATTTCACAAAAGATTTGATTTGCCATAGACCGTCCTTTATCTTAGCTTCCGTTCTCGAATCGATTGTGTCGTCGGGTTGCTTACCCCTGCGAATGCGGGGCCTGGCCCGACGCTATTTTTATTCGTCCGTAGAAATAGTGGAAGGGCCGGGTCTGCCTGGCGATTTTGTCGTAGGTTGACCAGGGGTCAGAGCCATCAGAATATGACCTTGGTATTTTGCTTTACTTGCGCAGTCATGGCGGTGGAATCGTCGGTCAGGCAACATCCCTCCGATAACATCTGCAGCTGAACGAGTGATCTGATATACTCGCTAAGCACGGCGGCTCTTTCCTCGAGATTCGATATTTTGTTTCCTTTTCCGAATACTTCGGATATTAAAATATATAAATATTCGAATTTTTGCAAGGGTAATTAACGCGTCTATCATGAAGCGTTGGCGGCCCGCTCGATCGGGAAACCGCCCTCGGATCAGATATAGCAAATATAGTCTTCCTGCCTTATCGAGGAACAGTCATTGCCGGATTTTGGGCTTGCACTTGCCCTGAACGATAATATTAGATAAAATAGAACGACGAATATATAAAAAAAAGAAACTAATCCTTCAATAGAAATGACGCTTTTAAGAGAATATATTCAATTCCACCGGAATCAACCACGTCAGCCATATCGACTTTATAATAGTGGTTCACAAGAGAAGATAATGATTCAATCGTGAAGATTTGCTGATGTTCATCAATCTCACTGGGCGGCATGCAGTTGTTGGGAACGGTAATTATTAGGATCCCCTCGGAATCCATAATTTCCCGTAACGCGATCAGAGCCTTTCCCGGATGATCTAAATGTTCGAGAGTTTCCAAAATTGTGATAGCATCATATTTATTCTTAAGAATTTCGGCGGGCAAAACAGGTAATTTTGTAATATAGCCTTTGAAACCGCGGCTTCTGGCACAATCAATCGATACGTCCGATATGTCGATTCCTGTACATGAACAATTTAATTCCGTCCGCAGCATCTTCATAAACATGCCGGAACCGCACCCTACGTCCAAAACATTCGAATCTCTTTTAATAATTTGACATATCTTTTTCCTCAAATCCAAATAGCGATTTTCACTATTTTCGTCTTTTATACGCTGGGTCCAACTCAAATCCCAATATTTCTTCGTGTTCAAGTTAGATTTTCCATACTGCAAAAATCTAGCAATTGGAACGGAAATATTTTTTACTCGCCTTAAAATAAAATAGGGGACTCGCGGATGTTTTATAAATTCAATAAGTTTTTCCCGAATATTCATAAGTCTTCCTTAAATCGCAAATCAACGGTCATTAAACCGGGCCTTTTGTCAAACGATAACAAGATAGCTCTAATAGTACTGAGATAATAGTTTTTGTCAATGATTATTTTAACATGTATTTACGGGGAATTTATATGTAAAGGATACTGATCAAATGAGTAGCTGATTTTCAAAGCGCCGGAAATTGAAAAAAAACATTAGCAACTGATCTTAAGCAATCATGTGTCACTTACCTTCATGGCAGCCCCCTCTTGCGAAATAATTCACAAAATAATCCAATTAAGGCCAATTCAGGGATTGATTTGCCCCCCGGGATTGCTTATTATTAATTCGGTTTTCGCTATGAAATGATGGAATGATTTTAAAAAGGAATGGAGATGCTGAATAAAGAACAAATGCTGGCCAAAGCCGATCAACCCGGCGTAGAGGCCATGAAGCTTCACCCGTTCTATAAAGGCAAAATAGAGGTCGTCCCCAAGGCCTGCATCAGGGATTTTCAGGATTTCGCTATCTGGTACACACCGGGCGTGGCCAAGCCCTGCCTGGATATCAGGGATAACCCGGAAATGGTCTTCGAGCACACCAACAAGGGCAATACGGTGGCGGTTATCTCCGATGGCACCCGTGTCCTTGGTCTGGGGGATATCGGCCCTGAAGCAGGACTTCCGGTGATGGAGGGCAAGTCGCTGTTATTTAAATATTTAGGTGGTATCGACGTTTTCCCTCTCATGCTCGATACCAAGGACCCGGATAAGATTATCGAGACTGTCCTTATTCTACAACCGACCTTCGGCGGAATCAACCTGGAGGATATTGCCCAGCCGAAATGCTTCAGGATTCTCGATGAGCTTCGCGCAAAAGCACGCATCCCGATCTGGCATGACGACCAGCAGGGAACGGCCACGGTCACGGTGGCCGGATTCATCAACGCCCTGCGCATCGTTGATAAGAAAATCGACAAGGTGAAGATCGCCATGGTAGGCGCGGGAGCCTCGAACTACCGTATCGCCAAGCTCCTCATCGCCGCCGGAGTTAACCCTGAGATGATTGTGATGACCGATTCGACGGGCACGTTGCATAAGGGCCGCACCGAGTTGCAGGAGAAATACAAGGAAAAATGGGAGATCTGCCAGATATCCAACAAGGAGAATATCAAGGGTGGTATAGAGGAGGCCATGAGGGGCGCCGACGCCGTAATCGCGCTTTCGACTCCAGGCCCGGGTATAATCAAGAAAGAATGGGTCAAGAAAATGGCTAAAGATTCGATCGTTTTCGCCTGCGCCAATCCTACCCCTGAGATCTGGCCCTGGGAGGCCAAAGAAGCCGGCGCCAGAGTTGTGGCTACGGGACGTTCCGATTTTCCCAATCAGGTGAACAATTCGCTCGGTTTCCCTGGCATCTTCCGCGGCACTCTCGACGTTCAGGCGACGACCATTACCGACGAGATGTGTATCGCCGCCGCCAACGAGCTGGCTCAACTGGCGTTCGATAAGGGGCTTAACGAAAATTACCTGCTGCCCTCCATGGACGATTGGGAAGTGTTTCCCAGGGAAGCCGCCGCTGTGGGCTTGAAAGCTATCGAGCAGGGAGTGGCCAGGAAAATCCGCTCTAAAGAAGAATTATTGAAAATGGCCGCTCAAAAGATCACCCGTGCCAGAGGGCTGACCCGCACCATGATGGATACGGGATTCATAGAAATACCGCATCGCTATATGATGACCGGCGGTTGAAATAAGCAGCCTGCGGGCTTGAATATCGAGGGGGATTTTCCGCGGAGGAGAACCCCCTGAAGTCGTTCGGTTCAGTATATATATTCCTCATAATTCGCCGACATAAAAAATACGTTTGCCTATGAGGCTCTGCGCCGCGCCGTTCATATCCGATCTCGATAGATCAATCTCGTTCGCATGGCGTCGACAATTTTAGATAAAATTTTCCGTGGCTGTTTCGAGGTAATTGTAATATCTACTCTTATGAATCTGATCGCCGGCCGGGAGGCAGTTAAGTTCTTGAATCGGTTGGAACCGTGTTTTATATTCCGACGTTATTGATGTTCGATGATTTTTGATTAGCGGCGAGGATAGGATTGGAAAAGAAAGCCGAAAAAAAAGGTCTGGTGATCGTCTACACCGGCGATGGAAAAGGCAAGACCACGGCCGCCCTGGGCCTTTGCGTGAGAGCCGTAGGTTACGACGAGAAAGTCTGTATCGTGCAATTTATTAAAGGAAGTTGGAAATATGGCGAGCTTGACGGAATCAAGAAACTGGCCCCGAACGTGGAGCTTTTCCAGAAAGGCCTTGGTTTTGTCGGCATCATCGATGATAAACTCGATAAATCGGAGCATATCAAAGCCGCCGGCCAGGCTCTGATCTTCGCCCGGGAAAAAGTGGTTTCCGGGGGATATGATATTGTCATTCTCGACGAGATTAATGTCGCTGTCCATCTCGGGCTTATTGAAGTCGGGGATGTCCTGAAGCTGATTGATGATAAACCGCCGCTATTGGATCTGGTTATTACCGGCCGTAACGCCAGAGAGGAAATTATCGAACGAGCGGACCTGGTCACCGAAATGCGCGAAATAAAACATCCCTTCCGCAAAGGGATCATGGCTCAAAAGGGGATAGATTTCTAAGGAGTTTGATGATGCAGGAATGGGATATTGTTATAGTCGGGGCGGGACCGGGGGGACTTTGCGCCGGGCTATACGGCGCCAGGGCCAACCGGAAAACCGTCTGTATTGAAAAGATGATACCGGGCGGAGAAATCGTCAATACCGAATGGGTCGAGGATTACCCCGGTTTTGAGATGATCGGCGGAACCGAATTGGCGCAGAAATTCGAAAATCACGCCCGTAAATTCGGTCTGGAGATTATCACGGATAACGTTACGGAGATCAGTTCCGACGGGAAATATAAGATCGTCAGAGCCGACGGCGATGAATACAGAGCAAAAGCGGTGATCGTAGCCTCCGGAGGTCATCCCAAGAAACTGGGCGTGCCTGGCGAGGATAAGCTGGCCGGACGAGGCGTCTCGTATTGCGCTATTTGCGACGGCGCTTTTTTTAAAAACGAAATAATCGCCGTATCGGGCGGGGGCGATGCCGCGGTCGAGGAAGGAATGTTTCTCACCAAATACGGCAAGAAGGTATATATAATTCACCGTCGCGATCAACTGAGAGCCCAGAAGATAATTCAGAACCGGGCCTTTAAGAATGACAAAATCGAAATCGTCTGGAATTCGGTTATAGAGAAAATCAATGGTAAGGCTAAGGTCGAATCCGTCACCGTTAAGAACGTCAAGACCGGCGAAGTTCGGGATCTCGCGGTCGGCGCCGTTTTCCCGTTCATAGGATTCGTGCCTAATTCCGCTATTTTCAGAGACAAGGTCAACATTGACGAAAACGGTTATATTATCACCAACCAGAATATGGAGACAAACATAAAAGGGATCTGGGCGATCGGCGACGTACGCCGGCAGCTCTGCAAGCAAATCACCAATGCCACAGGCGACGGAACAACGGCCGCTGTTGCCGCCGATAAGTATATCGAGACCTGGGACGATTAACACCGGAGACGTGGATGGATAAATCGACCTTAGCGGCCAAACCGCATTGGCTGAAAATAAGACCGCAGTTCGGCACGGCCTATAGAGAGGTCAAAGCCCTGATCGCGGAACAGAATCTTCATACCGTCTGCCAGGAAGCCGCCTGCCCGAATATCGGCGAGTGTTTTTCGGCGAGGACCGCGACTTTCATCATCCTGGGAGATATCTGCACCCGCGGCTGTCGTTTTTGCGATGTCAAAAAAGGTAAACCGGTCGATTATGATTTGAGCGAACCATCCAGAGTTGCCGAGGCTTGCGCGAGCTTGAATATGCGGTTTGCCGTGATTACCTCGGTAACTCGCGATGATCTCTCGGACGGCGGCGCGGCGATTTTTGCCGAAACAACCAGATTGATAAAAGCCCGAATTCCGACCTGCGGCGTGGAACTGCTGATTCCTGATCTTTTGGGGGATCATGATGCTTTAGAAATGATCATCGATTCCAAACCCGACGTTCTGGCACACAATATCGAAACAGTGCCCCGGCTTTATAGAAAGGTGCGGCCCAAGGCCATTTATCAAAGATCGCTCGATCTGCTCAAGGCCGCCTCGGAAAATAATCGGGGGATCATAGTAAAATCCGGCATCATGCTCGGATTCGGCGAAACGAGGGAGGAGATCCTCGAGGTTATCTCCGACGCCGCCCGGCACGCCTGTCAGATCATGACGATAGGTCAATACCTTCGTCCGTCGACCTGGCATCTACCGGTCGTGAATTATTATCATCCCGATGAATTCCTTCAAATCAAACGCGATGGGGAGGCTCTCGGCATGAGATATATCGAAGCCGGCCCCCTGGTCCGAAGCTCCTATATGGCGCATAAGCAAATGGCGGCGTTCAAACGTAAAGAATAGCAGTAGATATTTTCAGTCTTGAAAAGTGAACATATATAATCGGCCGAGGGGGAATAACCGGCCCGCTTTTTCCCAAATTGCGAAATCTCGCCGAAAACCCGAAAATTGTTTCATGTTGCGCTCTGTTTAATATCGAACCTCGATTGCTATTGCAAAAAGAACATTTATCGCCGCCCGAATTAGATTTTGCTCCATCGGCCGATAATCGAAAGGAGGATAAACCGGGGTGAAAAACGTGGAAATTTATGAATAAAATCGATAAGAGCAAGGAAGGCGAAATCTATAACGTCCTCGTGGTGGACGACGAACCCAATGTCCTGGCAGTTCTTCAGGAAATGCTCGAGGACGAGAATTATAATTTGATCCCCGCGTATTCGGTGGCGGAGGCCTGCAGCATTCTTCCCCGGCAGAATATAAATTTAATTTTGACGGATCTGTTGCTTGGCGACGGCACAGGGGTTGAGATCCTCGAGGCGGCCAAACGAATCCATCCCGATTCGCAGACCATTCTTATGACCGGACGGCCGACTATTCAGAACGCCATCACCATGCTGAAAAAGGGCGCTTACGACTATCTGGCGAAACCATTCGGGATGGAAACGCTGAAATCGACATTGCATCGCGCCGAAGAGAAAATCCGCCTCGAGCGAGAAAATATTCGTCTGAAGGAAATGATGTCTCTATATGAAATCTCCGAGGCCATGGGGAGATCCATTGAGCTTAAGGACCTCTTGAAAATCATACTCGAATCCACCGTAAAAGAGTTCGAGGCCGATATCGCCTCAATTTACTTCGCCAGTGATAAGGACGAAAATATCGAATTGAAAGCCTTTGCCGGAACCGAGGACGAGAGCATCAGCAGGTTGATCTTCGATGCCTCTCGCGACATCATTGCCCGAACTATAGCGGCAAGCAGTCCGATGATCTATAACGATCCAGACGCCGATTTTTCATCCGACGGCCCGGCATTGAAATCCTGTATTTGCCAGCCGTTGATGGCCAGCGGGAAGACGCTGGGAGC
>Ga0214473_10010390_pt1 | contig 10947 bp, 12 predicted proteins | sample RVTome_7_FD_203509 | JGI IMG/M metagenome (GOLD analysis project Ga0214473, IMG submission 203509) | Soil microbial communities from uranium-contaminated site in the Upper Colorado River Basin, Wyoming, United States - RVT98D197 | ecosystem: Environmental > Terrestrial > Soil > Contaminated >... | reverse complement strand
ACGAGCAGCGACTGGCGGTTGACATTGCCGGCGAGCATTTCGACCGGGCTTTTCGTGAAGCAGCGTCCGCCCGGGTGCGCCGCGGTCCTCAGGGAGTACCGGGGGAGTCGCCGTCGGCCACGAAGAACCCTTAGTCGAGCGAGGCACCGAGGGGACGTGGCAGATGTTGCGCCTATCTTCGGCGAGGTCGGAACAACACTGCCACAGACTGAGGGGCAGTGGACCAACTATTGAGGCGAGCGTGGAGCATCCCGGAGGTGTAGGCATCGTCTGACGCACCCCGGGCGATGAGCTGCAGAGCGGGGCCGGAGAGTCCGGATAGTCCAGGTGGCTGACGATAATCGGAGTCTCGAGGAGCGGAAGCTCAAAGAGATCGAGCATTCTCGAGTCCGGCGAAGCATCTTGCGGGGGTACGAGCGCACCAGCGACACCAACCTGCAGGAGGAAGCGCCACGGCTGAAGGAGTTGATCCGGGATGAGAAGGCCTTCAAACGTCACTTTTCGAACATCAAGTTCTATTCCGTTGCGGTCCGGAGCGCGGAGCACTACCAGGCCTGGCTGCGGCAGCGATGCCCGGGAGCGAAGGCGCTCGACTACTGTTGTGGCAACGGCGAAAACGCGATTTTCATGGCGAAGTGCGGCGCTGACGTCATCGGCATCGACATCTCGCCGGAAGGGATCGAAAACGCTCGACTGAATGCGATCGAGGAAGGGGTAGAGGCCAGGTGCAAGTTCGAGATCATGGATGGCGAGGCCATGACATTTGCCGATAATACTTTTGACGTCATCGTAGCCTATGGCGTCTTACATCATCTTGATTTCGACAACGCGATGTCCGAGCTGTCTCGAGTTCTCAGGCCCGACGGCGGAATCATCGCAATCGAGTCTTTGCGGCACAACCCGATTTTCCACCTCTACCGGAAGATGACAATGCACCTGCGCACCCAGTGGGAGTTCGAGCACATCCTGACCGTGGACCACTTGAACTGGGCGCGGAAGTACTTCGCCCATGTGGACGCCAGATTCTTCCACCTAGCGGTGATGGCGGCGGTGCCGTTCCGGAAGACGGTGATCTTCCGACCGCTCCGGCGTTTCCTGGATCGGGTTGATGAGGTGGTACTGCGAGCGGAGGCCATCGGGAAATATGGCTGGATGATGGTGTTCACACTTGGCAAGCCACGTAAGGCGGGCGCCGGGGGCTATTCGATGGAAGCCTCGGGTTCGAGGCAAACCTGCCCGGAACTCGGTCTGTCGGGTCGTGAATGATTGTCGCTTTCACAAGGGTGCTTGCGGTGGCTACGCGGTGGCCGTGGCGCCGTATCCAGTCCTAGTTTCTAATCAATAGCGTGTTCTCAAGGGATAGCAGACGCGAGCAAGGCAAAGCAAGCCGGCTGGGGCGTGGCGGTCGTAGCACGGGCGCTGTTGCTGCACACTATTCATGGTGATGTCCACCGGCGCAGTGTCCACCGGAGAGCCCTCCTACCACAAATCGCCGTAGCGCATGCCGCGCGTGTCGATCCGGATGTGGCCTTTAGGCGGTGCGACCACCGAGCCTCTGCCATGTTTGGCGAGTGTACGTGACGTACTCGGAGCATGACGCTGGGATCATCAGCCAAGGTCTGCCCGGCCATGTTGCATAACTCTATGCATCTCATCATAGTTGATGTGACATAGTGGAATATTCGGAGCTGGGAAACACGAGTGTGAAAATATCGCGAGTAGGTTTTGGCTGTTGGGCTATAGGCGGCTACCGATGGGGCAGAGTGGATGACAAGGACTCAATAGCGGCGATTCATAGGGCACTGGATCTCGGCATCAATCTTTTCGATACGTCGGATGTCTACGGATTGGGCCATTCAGAGGAGGTCTTGTCTCTAGGTCTGGGGGAACGAAGAAGAGATGTTGTGATAGCAACAAAATTCGGGGTGAAGTGGGATAGCGAGGGAAGAACTCGCCGAGATATAACCCCTGAGAGCGTTGTGAAAGCGCTAGAGGGTAGTCTGCGGCGTCTTCGAATTGATTGTATCCCATTATATCAAGTCAATTGGCCGGATGGGAAGACACCGATCTGGATTGCAATAGAAGCGTTAGGCCGCTGTCAGGAAGCTGGCAAAGTCCGATACATCGGCTGTTGTAACTTTTCCTGTGAACAAATTAGAGAAGCAAGTAAAACGCATTGCGTGTCGTCCCTTCAAGTCCCATACAATATTGTAGACAGAGCGATTGAGGCTGAGATATTGCCCGACTGTAAGGAACTCGGAATAAGTGTAATGACCTACAGTTCTTTGGCGCAAGGTCTGTTCTCCGGGAAGTATGCACTAGATGTGCAGTTTGCAAAGGAGGATATTCGAAGTCGGAGCGTGTATTTTCAGGAAGTAACGCGTGAGAGGAACTTCCGGGTCGTGCGGCTGTTGAGGGAAATGGGACAGCGTTATGGAAAGACGCCAGCGCAGGTGGCGATTCGTTGGATACTAGATAATCGAGACATCAATTGCGCTCTCACGGGCATCAAGACTGCTGGACAGATAGAAGAAAATGTCGGCGCCTTGAACTGGCAACTTTCCCAGGATGATTGGCAGTTGCTCGCCGGCGTGTGGGAGTGAGGATGGCCGAGAAGTCCTTACTTCATGGCGTGGCCAACAGGTCTTGCTGGAAAAGTGCATCTATCAGGAAGGGGTTCATGAAACGGATCGTTGATGTTGTCCTTTCTTCGATCGCGGCCATAGCGCTTTCTCCACTGTTTGTTATCGTGTCTATATTAGTAAAGCTTGATTCGCAAGGACCTGTTTTCTTTCGCGCCGAGCGGGTGGGCCGTTGGGGCGAGCTATTCAAACCATTTAAGTTTCGGACTATGGTGGTCAATGCGCAGACCATTAGCAAGGTAGTCTCTACGCCGGACGACGATCCCCGGATCACGCGAGTCGGCCGTGTCCTTCGAAGGTTTAATCTGGATGAGCTGCCCCAATTGATCAATGTGGTGAAAGGTGAAATGAGTATTGTGGGACCAAGGCCGGAGGTTCCGGAATACGTAGCGATGTTTACAAAAGAGGAACGGATTATCCTATCTATTCGTCCTGGGATTACCGATTGGGCAACCCTATGGATCCGCGACAAAGGGAAGATTCTCGTCGGCAGTAGAGAACCTGAAAAGGTATACATGGAGAAAATCAGGCCGGAAAAACTTCGACTGCAGATCGAGTATGTACGGAACTGGTCAATGTTGGTGGATCTTCAAATCATGCTAAGGACGATCAAGGTTCACCTCTTGGATCGGCTATGGCAGCCGAAGGAGATAATGGTAACCCTCGACAAGAGATGAATTGGCGTAAACAGCGCTGGGAACGGGAAATGGTGGCGCTTGGACGTACAGCAAAGGGGGTGTAAGTGGGGGCGATTCCGGTAACCCTTCTGCGAATGATTTACGGCATGATGCTGAGAATCCGTTGCTTCGAGGAGCGGGCGGCGGATCTGGTGGAGGCAGGCGAGATAAGGACGCCGTGCCATTTGTATATCGGCCAGGAGGCGATTGCGGCGGGGGTGTGTGCAGCTCTGGAGCGAGACGATTACGTGTGGGGCGGACATCGCTCGCATGGGCACTACCTGGCGAAGGGCGGGGACCTCCGGGCGATGATGGCCGAACTGTTTGGGAAGGCGACGGGGTGCTCAATGGGGCGGGGAGGCTCGATGCACCTAGTGGCCCCCGAGGTCGGCATTCTTGGGACCGTACCGCTGGTTGCCGGCACTATTCCTCTTGCCGTCGGCAGCGCGCTGGCTTCAAACCTACGTGGAGATCATCGAGTGGCCGTCTCTTTCTTTGGCGACGGCGCCACAGATGAGGGACACTTTCACGAATCGATGAACCTGGCGGCGGTCTACCGACTACCTGTCATCTTCGTCTGTGAAAACAACTTCTATTCCAGCCACATACACCTTCTCGAGCACCGCGCCGAAGACAACATTTTCAGCGTGGGGGAGACGCACGGTATCCCCGGGATTCGTATCGACGGAAACGATGTGGAGGCGGTTTACCAGACCAGCCTCGAGGCGGTCGCTCGAGCCCGCGGGGGGAATGGAGCGACACTTCTGGAATGTCGCACGTACCGTTGGCGGGGGCATGTAGGAGCCTCCTGGGATCTGGATGTAGGCGTCACGCGGAGGGATGAACTGAAAGAATGGCTGTCGAGGGACCCGATAGCCCGTGCGCGGACGCGACTCGTTCAGATGGGCGTGTCGGTGGATGACCTGAAACGCCTGGAGGGGGATATCCGGGATGAGGTGGACGAGGCGGTTATTCTCGCTCGGGACGCACCCTATCCGGACGCGAGCGAGGTATTGACCCACGTCTATTGGGAAACGAAGAGGGGGCAATGACAACCCGTTCATTGAGCTATGCGCAGGCGATTCGAGAGGCCCATGCACAATTGCTGGCCACAGACCCTCGAGTCTTTGTGATCGGGCAGGGATTGTGGAGTCCCTGGTACGCCGGCACCAGCCTGAAGGACCTGGAGAAGGAGTTCGGTCGTCATCGGATTATAGACTCTCCGGTTTGCGAGAATGCAACAACCGGTGCAGCCATCGGGGCGGCTATGGCTGGGATGCGGCCGATCGTCTTTCACCCTCGAATGGATTTCATGCTCCTTGCGATGGACCCTATCGTCAACCAGGCTGCGAAATGGTCCTACATGTTTGCCGAACAGATTAGTGTTCCGGTCGTGATTCGATCCGTAATCAACCGGGGGGGAGAGCAGGGAGCACAGCACTCTCAGGCACTCCAAGCATTTTTCATGCATGTCCCCGGCATAAAAGTTGTCATGCCAAGCACTCCGTATGACGCGAAAGGACTCTTGATTGCCGGGGTCAACGACGGGAATCCGGTGATGTACATCGACGACCGGTGGCTCTATGAGGAAACCGGCGAGGTTCCAGAACATATGTACGCAGTGCCGATCGGCAAGGCCGCGGTGCGGCGGAGGGGGAAGGACGTGACCATTGTGGCCACGTCGTACCTGGCGGCGCAGGCGCTCAGCGCGGTGAACGAACTCTCTCAGCGTCGGATTGACGCAGAGCTGATCGACCTCCGCTCGCTCAAGCCCTGGGACCGAGAAGCGGTCTTCTCCTCTGTCCTCAAGACCGGGCGGTTGGTGATCGCCGACGCGGCATGGGGGACATGTGGGGCAGCTGCCGAGATCGCAGCCTCAGTCGCGTGCGAGATGTTCAATGCGCTCAAGGCGCCCGTGGTGAGGGTGTGTCTGCCGGATGCGCCAGCGCCAACGAGTGTCCAGATGGAACGGAAGTACTACGTCGGCGCGACGGACATCGTCGCAGCGGTTGAAAAGCTTGTGACGCAATAAGGGGTCATTAACAGAGGAGAATTCCCTACCGCGTTCAATTCGGCAATCCGAGGACGCATTGCGGTCGGCTGAAGCCGGAAATTGACGCGGCAATCACGAATTGTCCCCCCCGGAAGCTGAGAATCACGCGAAAAGCGTTGGAGGATCATTTGATCAGTTGGTTGTCGCACGGCTCAGGAGGCCAGGAATGGATGTGGGGACCCGCCAGCGGCTGGCGCGGAGGATTCGGCAGCACGTTGTGCAGATGACCCACCGTGCTAGGGGTTCGCATGTGGGGACATCGCTCTCCATGGCGGACATACTGGCAGTGCTTTACGTAGATATCCTACGGGTGCGGCCTTCCGAACCGGACTGGATAGATCGCGATCGGGTGATCCTTAGCAAAGGGCACGGGTGCGCTGGGCTTTACGCCGTGCTCGCTGAAATGGGTTTTTTCCCTTTGACTTGGTTAGATGGCTTCTATCAGGACGGGTCTCCATTAGTGGGTCATATCACGCACACGGGCGTGCCTGGTGTCGATGTCTCGACCGGGGCATTGGGCCACGGGCTTTCGATTGCATGCGGAATGGCTCTAGTAGGAAAGCGGGAAAATCGCCCCTATCGCGTTTTCACCATTCTGAGCGACGGGGAATGCGATGAAGGTTCGTTGTGGGAAGCGGCCTTGTTCGCCCCGCATCACCGTTTGGACAATTTGGTGGCGATCGTGGACTATAACAAGATCCAAAGCCTCGGGACCGTGAAGGAAGTCCTCGACCTAGATCCGCTTCCAGCGAAATGGGAGGCTTTTGGCTGGTCGGTCGAGGAAATCGACGGTCACGACCTCGGCCAGCTCCACCAATCCCTGGAAGGAGCCCCGTTTCAGCCGGGCCGTCCGAGTTGTATCATCGCCCACACGATCAAAGGAAAGGGCGTCAGTTTTATGGAAAATAAGGTCCTATGGCATTACCGCCCGCCCGACGATGATGAGCTTCGCATGGCACTGGCCGAGCTGGGAGAGGGAAGGTGAGGGGAGCCTTTTTTCGAACGCTCATGGAGTTGGCCGAGCGCAACGAGCGTGTTCACCTCGTCGTCGGCGACCTGGGATTCGGCGTGGTGGAGCCCTTTGTGGCCCGTTTCCCGAACCGTTTCCTCAACGCGGGGGTGGCGGAGCAGAACATGACGGGCATCGCCACTGGGATGGCGCTAAGCGGCAAGGTGGTCTTTACGTATTCAATCGGAAATTTTCCCACCCTTCGGTGCCTGGAGCAGGTTCGAAACGATGTCTGTTACCACGGCGCAAACGTCAAGATCGTGTCCGTGGGCGGAGGCTTCGCATACGGCCCTCTCGGTATGAGCCACCACACTACGGAGGATATCGCTATCATGCGCGCGTTACCCGGGATGGTCGTCGTTGCGCCAGGAGACCCCGTGGAAGCCGAGGAAGCAACCCGGGCCGTTGGGGCGCATTCCGGCCCGTGCTATCTGAGGTTGGGTCGGGCTGGCGAACCTACGGTTCACATGAGACCGATCTCCTTTGAGCTGGGAAAGGCCATTTTGGTCCGGGACGGTTATCACGTGACCTTGATTTCCACCGGAGGGCTGCTCTCTCTTGCGGTCGAGGTCTCGGAGGATCTGGCTAGGGCCGGATACCGGGCACGGGTTCTGAGCATGCATACAATTAAACCCATGGACACAGAGGCGGTCCTTATCGCTGCACGGGAGACGCAGGCTGTTGTCACATTGGAAGAGCACAGCATCCTCGGAGGGCTTGGTGGTGCGGTGGCGGAGATCCTGGCCGAAAGCGGGACTGCGGTGGCCTTTAAGAGGATCGGGCTTCCTTCGACCTTCTGTTGCAAGGCGGGCAGTCAGGCCTACCTGCTCGAACAATTCGGGATATCACGGGAGGGCGTCCTCTCTTCGGTGCGAGAAGTTTTGAAGGATTTGAGGGGCTTCTCCCCCAAGAGGTGTAAGGAAAAAGGCAGCTCCGCGCAGCAGTAAGTAATGGGTGGGTGCGATAAACGGCCACTTCGTGTGATGGGCGAACGAACGATGCGTCTTTTGGGGACATTCGGGGGTGGAGCCTGCACTCGCCGCACCGCAGTGTCCGGCTTCCCAATCGCTTCCCATGGGCCACCAGGCCTCCTTCGGGTAGTTCTTCGACCTTCACCACGTTATGCGCTTTCAATCCGAAGGAATTCATGATACGCGCTTCCATGCGCATCGGGCCTTGACCTCCTTTCTCCGGTTTGCCAGTCCGAACGAGGATAGCCGAACCCCCCAGTGCACTTCGACGTTCGCTGGCTTACGTCATGAGATATCCTTGGGGTAAGGGCCTTTTCAAAGTTACGATGAAAAGGAGGTGACGGATTGAGCTATAAGGTGCCGTTCGTTGATCCTCGGGAGCATTACCGAAGACTCAAAAGCGAAATCGACTTCGCGATCACAGACACCCTGGCCCGGGGTGATTTGGTCCTACGGCAGCAACTGCGAGATTTCGAACAACATTTGGCGGAGTTTGTGGGCGTAAAGTACGCAGTCGGAGTCAATAGCTGTTATCACGCGCTGCACTTTTCTCTACTCGCTGCGGGCATCGGTCCGGGAGACGAGGTCATTACTGTGGGCCACACCTTTGTGGCGACGGTTTCCGCAATCGTTCACTGCAGTGCGAGCCCTGTCTTGGTGGACGTCAGGCCGGATTACAATATGGATCCGGAGCCGATGGAGCGGGCGATCACCCGAAGGACGAAGGCGATCCTGCCTGTTCACCTCAACGGCAGGGTCTGCGAGATGGACCGCATCATGCAGATTGCCGGAAGGCATCGTTTGACCGTCATCGAGGACGCCGCCCAAGCCTTGGGGGCTTCCTTCAAAGGGAAAAGGGCGGGTTCCTTCGGGCTCGCCGGCTGTTTCAGTTTCTATCCGTTCAAGGCCTTGGGGGGCTTGGGGGATGGCGGCGCGGTTACGACGGATAGCCCCGAGGTTGCGAGGATGGCGACATTGCTGCGGTTCAATGGCGAGGATCGACAGACGGGCGAATTTCACTACCACGGCTACACGGCCTTGCTGGACAATGTCCAGGCGGCGGTGCTTGACGCCAAGCTCCGTCATCTTCCTGCCTGGATCGAGCACCGGCGTAGGATCGCCACGCGGTACCGCGCCGGACTCGAGGGGGTAGGGGACCTGAGATTGCCGCACTTCGACGAATCCCATCAGGTTGACAGTTTTCAGAATTACGTGATTCGAACCCGGGAAAGGGATCGCCTGCGCGAGCATTTGAGGATGCACGGTGTGGAGACCCTGGTCCACTGGGCAAAGCCGATGTGGGAGCACAAGGACCTGGGACTGCCGAACCCGCGCCTGGGGGAGACAATCGCCATCTGCAACGAAGTGGTTTCTTTGCCGATGAGCGCCGAGACCTCCGAGGATCACGTCGAGATCGCCGTCCAAGCCATCCGGGATTTCTTTGTGTAGGCATTCCAGGATCCGACAAACAGGGCTCCAGGGACAGGAGATACTGTGGGACTCTCGCTGAGCAAGCGGGCGGCCTTTATCACCCAGGCGGAAATCCGCGTCATGACCATCGAGTGTGAAAAGGTGGGGGGGATCAACCTCGCCCAGGGAGTGTGCGATACCGAAGTCCCGCTCCAGGTGCGGCGTGCCGCCCAGTTCGCCATCGATAAGGGCGTGAACAGCTACACCCGCTTTGACGGGCTGGCGGAACTGCGGCGGGCAATCGCCGGGAAGATGCGGGGGTACAACGGGATCATCGCGGATCCTGAAACGGAAATTACCGTCAGCGGCGGCTCGACGGGGGCATTCTACTGCGCCTGCCTCGCCCTGCTTGATCCGGGCGATGAGGTGATCATCTTTGAGCCGTACTATGGCTATCATGTGAATACGCTTCAGGCCGTGGACGCGGTGCCGACCTATGTTACCATGCATCCGCCGGACTGGCGCTTTTCCCGGGAAGGGTTGGAGCGGGCGGTCACTGCCCGGACGAAGGGGATCATGGTCAACACACCCGCGAATCCTTCGGGGAAGGTGTTCACTGAAACCGAGCTGCAGTGGATCGCGGAGGTCGCAACGGAATACGACCTCTTCATATTCACCGATGAGATCTACGAGTACTTCCTCTACGACGGCTGCCGCCACATCAGCCCGGGCTCGCTGCCCGGGATGGGCGGACGAACCATCACCATCTCGGGGTATTCCAAGACCTTCAGCATCACGGGATGGCGCGTAGGCTACAGTGTGAGCGAGGCGCGCTGGGCCCACATGATCGGGTACATGAACGACTTGGTGTACGTATGCGCGCCGGCACCTTTGCAGTATGGGGTTGCCGCGGGGATCGCCGAGCTGCCGCCTGAGTTCTATCGGGAGCTAGTCGGGGAGTATGTGAGGAAGCGCAACCGGATCTGCGGAGCCCTGGAGAAGATCGGGCTTTCTCCGTGCATTCCCCGAGGCGCGTATTACGTGCTTGCGGATGTGTCCAGGCTTCCCGGTGAGACGAGCAAAGAAAAGGCTATGTATCTGTTGGCACACACGGGTGTGGCCAGTGTGCCCGGTGAAGCTTTCTTCCATGGATCCGGGGGAGAAAATCTACTCCGGTTCTGCTTTGCGAAGACTGATGCCGAATTGGAAGAGGCCTGCCTCCGGCTTGAGCGTCTTTCCTGAGACCTCCCGAACATCGGCTCGGGCATCGTGATCGCGGACCGGGGGTGGGTAAAGGTGACCGTGGATTACACCGGCGTAACCGAAGTCCCCGGGAACCAGATCACGCGTGAAGCATTGTCGATGATGTGTACCCGGTACGCCTACGCGGCTGATCTTTCCGTGGGGAGAGATGTCCTGGAAGTTGCCTGCGCGGCAGGGCAAGGACTAGGGATTCTCGCGCGGAAAGCCCGCCGCGTGGTCGGTGCGGACTTCACCTCGGGGCTCCTGGAGAGGGCACAGCGGCACTACGACGGTCGCGTCCCGTTGGTGCAGTTGGACGCACACTGGTTGCCCTTCCGGGATCGAACTTTTGATCTGGTCATCCTCTATGAGGCGATCTACTATCTTGCCGACCCAGAGGGATTCTTCGCCGAATGCCGACGAGTTCTTCGCGAGCGGGGGGCTGTGCTCATCTGTTCCGTCAATCGAGAGTGGTCCGACTTCAACCCCAGTCCGTTTAGCCATCGGTACTTCTCGGCGCTGGAGTTGCACGACCTGCTCATGGCAGGAGGCTTTGCCGTTGAGACCTTCGGCGCCTTCCCGGTTCAGGTGAAATCGCTCAGGGATGCCGTCGTTTCTATGGTCAAGCGGATCGCCGTCTCGTTGCACCTCATCCCGAAGACTATGAAGGGAAAGAAGTGGCTCAAGCGGATATTCCTGGGTAACCTCACGCCCATGCCTGCTGAGATCACGGATGGCATGACGGATCCAGCCACGCTAGTTCACCTGCAAGCAGGTGCGCCGGCAGGGAGCTATAAGGTGATTTACGCAGTCGGACGGAAATCGGCAGGTCAGAATTCAGCCCCTGGGTATCACGCATGACATCCCGTCGCGCCCGAGTCGCAACGGTTCTCTATCCCGCGCGGCCATGGATTATGGCCCTTATCCATGCCGTGCTGGTGTC
>Ga0214473_10010389_pt1 | contig 10947 bp, 11 predicted proteins | sample RVTome_7_FD_203509 | JGI IMG/M metagenome (GOLD analysis project Ga0214473, IMG submission 203509) | Soil microbial communities from uranium-contaminated site in the Upper Colorado River Basin, Wyoming, United States - RVT98D197 | ecosystem: Environmental > Terrestrial > Soil > Contaminated >... | reverse complement strand
AGCGGGAGCTCTATCGACGGGTCTTCTTCGACGAGCCGTTCGAGGACTACGTGCGAGGGACGGCCGCGGACCTCCTGGCGGGAAAGCGCGACCGGGACCTGGTGTACCGAAAGCGCCTGAGGCGAAGGCTCGAGGATTACGAGAAGAACGTTCCCCCGCACGTGCAGGCGGCTCTGAAGCGGTCGAAGTCGACGGAAGGCGCGCGAACCGATCGCTGGGTGCGCTACGTCGTCACCACCCGGGGGCCGGAGCCGCTCGAGAACGATCCCCGGTCGCTCGACTATCAGCACTACCTCGACCGCCAGCTCGCTCCCGCGGCGGACGCGCTTCTTCGGTTGAAAGGGACCTCGGTGGGGGAGATCCTGGACGCCCAACTGCGGCTATTCTGATCCAATGCGCCCCAAAGCCCTCGCCCTCGCGGCCGCGATAGCCGTCTCGTCGGTCTTCTTCATCGACGTCTGCGGGCTCGTCTTCGGCTGCGGCTGCCGCTCGCTCTGGGCGGGCGCATCCTTCGCCTGCAACGTCCATCACGCGGTCGGGCCTCACTGTCCCTGGTGCGTCCATCCCGCGGCTGCGGGCGCCGTTGCCTTCGCTGCGGTTGCGCTCGTCCAGGCTTTGATTCTGCTGGGTCCGGGACGGGCGGGACTTCCGCTCCGCTTCGCGGTCGCGCTCCTCTCGTTTCCGGTGACGGCCGGGCTCGTGGGGACGATCCAGGCAATCTTGTGGGACTATTGGAGTGGATGAATCAAGCCCGCACCGCGGCGGAAGTTCGGGGGCTGCTTCGCGGGAGCGCGAGCCCGGAGAAGGCCGCTTTTCTCCCTCGGTTCTTCAAGACGGGCGCGGGCGAGTACGGCGAAGGGGATCGTTTCTACGGCGTCGTCGTTCCCGCTTGCCGCAGGATCGCCGGAGCCGCGCGCGATCTCGGGGAGAGCGACCTCGAAGAGCTCCTCTCGTCGCCCATGCACGAGGAACGAACCGTCGCCCTCCTGGTGATGGCCGGTCGCTTCGAGCGAGGGGACGAGAACGAGAGGTCCAGGGTCTACCGCCTGTACCGCCGGAAGCTCGCGCGAGTGAACAACTGGGACCTCGTCGACGGGAGCGCTCCCACGATCGTCGGAGGCTATTTCGAGGGGCGCGACCGCTCTCAGCTCTACTACTGGGCGCGGTCGAAGAAGCTCTGGGAGCGGCGGATTGCGATGCTTGCGACCTATCGATACATCAAGAAGGGCGATTTCAAGGACGCCCTCGCCATCGCGCGGATCCTTCGCGACGACGAGGAGGACCTGATCCATAAGGCGGTCGGCTGGATGCTGAGGGAGATCGGAAACCGCGATCGAGAGGCAGAGGAGCGATTCCTGCGGTCGCATCATCGTAGGATGCCGAGGACCATGCTCCGCTACGCCATCGAGAAGTTCCCCGAGCGCCTGCGGAAGGCTTACTTGAACGGGAGGCCGAAATGAAACTCAAGAGCTGCATTGTCGTTCTCGTGTCCGCCCTCGCCTGCGAGACGGCTCCTCCTCCGGAGGAAAGCCAGGAGGAGGCTCCGGTGGACGCGGCCGCCCGGCTGGGCCGCTACACCACCGTGCGGCTTTCGACCGACGTCGAAGCACTGAGCGATTCCGAACGGAGGATGATTCCGCACCTCATTCGGGCCGCGGAATCGATGGAACGCGCCTATTGGCAACAGGCTTACGGCGACAAGGAGAAGCTCCTGTCCTCCCTCGAGAGCGAGGCCGCCCGCCGCTACGCCGAGATCAACTACGGTCCCTGGGACCGACTGGATGACAACGAGCCCTTCGTCGAAGGCTTCGAGGACAAGCCCGAGGGCGCCAACTTCTATCCAGAAGACATGACGAAGGAAGAGCTCGAGACGGCGGCGGCGGAGTCGGACGAAAGAGCGAAGGCGCTCAAGAGCCTCTACACCATGGTCCGTCGGGACGAAGGGGGAGACCTTCAGACCATCCCGTACTCGGTGTTCTTCGAGGAATCCTTCGGCGCCGCCGCGGAGGAGCTGAGGCAGGCGGCGGAGCTCGCCGAAGACCCCGGCCTGAAGCGGTACCTCGAGCTCCGGGCCGAGGCGCTGCTTTCGGACGACTATCGGGCGAGCGACATGGCCTGGATGGACATGAAGGACAACACCCTCGACATCGTCATCGGCCCGATCGAGACCTACGAGGACAAGCTGTTCGGATACAAGGCGGCGAACGAAGCCTTCCTACTGGTGAAGGACCGCGAGTGGAGCGGTCGTCTCTCTCGCTACGCGGCGCTCCTGCCCGAGCTCCAGGGGGCGCTCCCGGTGCCGGACGCGTACAAGCAGGAGAGTCCCGGGCTCGACTCCGACCTGAACGCCTACGACGTCATTTACTACGCCGGGGACGGCAACGCCGGAGCGAAGGCGATCGCGGTGAACCTCCCCAACGATGAGGAAGTCCAGCTCCAGAAAGGCGCCCGGAGGCTCCAGCTCAAGAACGCCATGCGCGCCAAGTTCGACGAGATCCTCGTCCCCATCGCCGGGGTCCTGATCGCGGAAGGGCAACGCGACGGAATCGCCTTCGAGCCGTTTTTCGAGAACGTGATGTTCCACGAGGTGGCTCACGGCCTCGGTATCAAGAACACCCTTGACGGAAAGGGAACCGTCAGGAACGCGCTCCAGGAGAACGCCTCGGCGATCGAGGAGGCGAAGGCGGACGTGCTCGGCCTATTCATGGTCTCTGAGCTCGCGAAGCGCGGCGAGCTCGACGACACCGAGCTCCGCGACAACTACATCACCTTCCTTGCCTCGATCTTCCGCTCGGTTCGATTCGGGGCTGCCGACGCCCATGGCCGGGCGAACCTGATGCAGCTCTCGTTTCTCGAGGAGAAGGGCGCCTTCCTCTACGACCCGGAGACGAAGAATTACCGCGTCGAGCTCGAGAAAATGGAGCCCGCGGCGCGGGAGCTCGCCTCGGTCATCTTGAAGCTCCAGGGCGACGGCGACTACAAGGGGCTCCAGCACTTCCAGGAGAAGTACCAGGTCGTGAGCCTGAGGCTCCAGGAGAGCCTGGATCGAGTGTCGGCGAAGGGTATCCCCGTCGACGTCGTGTTCGAGCAGGGTCTCGAGGTGCTGGGACTTTAGGCCAGATCCGCCTCGACGAGGGGCCGGAGCGAATCGAGCCCTCCCTCGGGCTCGGCGAAGATCTCCGCGAATTCCCGGAGGACGACCCGCTTCGCCGCCCGCGCGAGAAGGTCCTCCCGCCGCGCCTCGGGGAGGGCTCCGAGCTTGAGCTTCTCCTCGAGCTCAGCGCTCACGTAGAACCGGTGCTTCCGCTGCTCCTCTCGATGGTCTTTGCGCCTTCGGATGAGGCAGCGAATCTCCCAGTGCGGGCGCTGCGAGACGTCGAGGGTCTCGATGTCGATGAACCAACCGTCTCGCTCGACTTTCATCACTTAGTGCTCGCCTCGCTCGTCAATCAGTGCGCCGGAGCCCCACCCCCAGCGCTTCTCGCTCCGGGACTCGCTTCGCTCGCCCTGCGCTCGGGCTGCGGGCGCCGCTCGGCTCGCATGGCTCGGACCGCCATTCTGCACCGTGGGTGACGCGGCTTGTCAAGCCGGCGGAGGTCTAGTAAAAAGGGCAGCCATGCAGCATTCAAACGCGAAACACTACCGGTGGGACGACCTCCCGAAGGAGAAGCTCACCGATTTCCTCGACCGGCGCATCATCACCGGCAACAAGGCGATGCTCACCCACGTCTATATGAAGAAGGGGTGCGTGGTGCCCCTGCATCATCACGAGAACGAGCAGCTCACCTACGTCCTCGAGGGCGCGCTGAAGTTCTGGATCGGCTCGGAAGACGCCGATCCCATCGTGGTACACGCCGGCGAGGTGCTGGTCCTGCCCTCGAACGTGCCCCACAAGGCGGAAGCGCTCGAGGACACGCTCGACGTGGACTTCTTTACACCACCGCGTCAGGACTGGCTCGACGGGACCGACGACTACCTGAGGCGACAGTAGATCTCCCGTGAGCCTGTCCCCGAGGTTCTGGAGGGGAGCCGAGGTCGGAATCGCCGCGATGGTGATCGGCCTCTCGGCTCTCTCGGGCTCGTTCGTGGGAAGCGGCCTTCCGCTTGCCGTCGATGTCGCTCTGGGCGCGCTCGCCGGTGCCGCGATCTCCTTCCTCGCTCTTCTCCTCGTCCGCGGTCTCTCGCGTCTCGGCAGACTCGTTCCGCCCCGCGTCCTTGTTCTCCTCGCGGCGTCCACCGTCGTCCTGGCGGTGTTTCCGATGGTGTTCGACCTCCCGGGCCTTCTCTACTACCCCGCGATTCTCGTGCTCCTCCTCGCTCAGGGGACCCTGGCGGGAGCGCTCTGGTCGCGACGGTGGGGGTTGTTCCTCGCCGTTCTCGCCGTCGACGCAGTCGCCGTCGGCTTCCTCGCGAGCGACGGGCGCGACCCCTATCCCGTCGCCGAGAATCGACCCCCCCGAGACCATCCATCGACGCCCCCGGCGCTCGACCTTCCGAATCCCGGAGAGAAGGGTGATTACGACGTCGAGAGCCTGACCTATGGGAGCGGCACGGACCTCCGCCGCGTCGAGTTCGGGAGCGAGGCCGACTGGACGTCGCGGGCGCTCGACGCGACGAAGCTCCTTCCGGATTGGAAAGGATTCCGCGCTCGGGCGCGCGAATGGTACTGGGGCTTTTCCCTGAAGGACGCGCCCGTCAACGGAAGAGTGTGGCTTCCGCGGGGAGACGGCCCGTTTCCCCTGGTGCTCGTGGTCCACGGAAACCACCGGATGGAGGAGCATTCCGACCCGGGCTACGCCTACCTGGGAGAGCTCCTCGCGAGCCGCGGGTTCGCGACGGTCTCCGTGGACGAGAACTTCGTGAACGGCACCTGGTCGGGGGACTTTCGCGGGAAGGAAATGCCGCTTCGGGCCTGGCTCCTTCTCGAGCACCTGAAACAGTGGCGAGAGTGGAACGAGACGAAGGGTCACCCGGTCGAGGGCAAGGTGGACCTCGATCGCGTGGCGCTCATCGGGCACTCGCGCGGAGGTGAGGCGGTGTCCATCGCCGCCGCGTTCAATCGGCTCTCGCATTTTCCCGACGACGCTACCGTCGCCTTCGACTACGGTTTCGGGATCCGATCGCTCGTCGCCATCGCCCAGATCGACGGCCGCTACACGCGGCGCATGAAGCTCGAGGACGTTAGCTTCCTCGCGCTCCAGGGCTCGTACGACAACGACGAAGCGAGCTTCCACGGCCTGCGTCAGTCCCGCCGCATCGAGTTCTCAGGCGAGGGCTACCATTTCAAGGCCGGCCTCTACCTCCACCGGGGAAACCACGGACAGTTCAACACCGTCTGGGGCCGCCGCGATGCCGGGCCGCCTTACTCCTGGCTCCTGAACCTCGCGCCCATCGTCGACGGCGAGGCGCAGCGTCGGTTCGCCCGCGTCTCCATCTCCGCGTTTCTCGAAGCGACTCTTCACGAACGACTCGAGTACCTCCCTCTCTTCCGCGATCCGAGGGTCGGCCGCTCCTGGCTCCCGGAAGCAAAGCTCGTCGCCCAGTTCTCCGACTCCCGAACCGCTCCGCTCGCGACGTTCGAGGAGGACCTCGACGTTCTCACGGCCACCTTTCCCGGGGCTCACGTCGAGACCTCGGGGCTCGCGCTCTGGCGCGAGGAAGAACTCCTGTTCCGCGACGATCAGAAGCAGGGAACGAGCGCCGTCGTTCTCGGCTGGACTCCGGAGAGCCGGGGTGGTTCGAGCGCCGTCTACGCGATTCGATTTTCACCCGAGGGATGGGCGTTCGATCCGAGCTCGCGCCTTACGTTCTTTTTGAGCGGCTCGACCGAAAGCCCGAACCGGGACGACGAGACCGAAGGACCACGGGAAGTCCCGTCGGTCGAGATCGAAATCGAAGACCTCGCTGGAGAAAGAGGCCGAATCGATGTCTCCGAGCTCTCGCCCGTCGCCATGCCGCTCGAGGTGCAGTTCCTGAAGCTCGGTTGGCTCAACCGCGAGGCTCACGGACGCACCTGGGAGCCCACGCTTTCCGGCTACGAGATCCCCTTCGAGACGCTACTCGCGCGAAACCCCAAGATCGGCATCACGCGGCTCGCGGCAATCCGGTTTCTTTTCACGAGCGAGGGGGGAAGCGTCGTCGTTCTCGATGATGTCGGTGTCGCACGCCGCGAAGATTCGTCGGGTTTCACTACAGCAACTTCGAAGCCGTAAACTCTCATCATTTCAACGAGTGGGTCACGCCGCTCTCGGGATCGAGCCTGATCGCTCGCTTCCTCGGTCGAGTACGGCGAGGGGAAGCACAACTCCAAACGTGACGAGAGCGAGCGCGGGGACCGCCCATCCCAGGAGTCCCAGACCCTCGACGATGTCGATGAAGAGCGCCGCGATCATGGGCCCTACCAGGGACGCGTAGCCGAAGACCGTAGAGAAGGCCGCGTTCGCCCGCGAGAGGAGCGCTGGCGGCGTTCTCTCACCGAGAAGAGCGAGGCTCACCGGAAAAATCCCCCCGACGGCGGCGCCGACGAAAACGAAGGCGATCGTTGCTGCCGTCAGCCCTTCCGGAAGGCGGAGCGACGAGATCGCTCCGGCTGCGGCCGAGGCCACGAACCCGAGTCCGGCGAGACCCAGCAGGACGCGCCGCTTTCCGACGGCGTCCGCGAGCCATCCGGCGAAGGGCTGGATGGCGACGGTTCCGAGAGCCATCCATCCCACGACATCGAGTGACTGTACGCGGGAGAGGCCCAGCCTCTGTCCCTCGACCGGATAAGTGCCGATCATCGCCACGTCGAGGACGGCATAGACGACGGCGCCGTAGAGCGCGAAAAACACTCGCCGGATCGGGAGCGGCGCGCGCCCGGTCTCGAGCGACGGCGGAGAGTCGAGCGCCATCCCGCGCATTCCCCAGAAAGCGAGCGGAGTGATGAGGACGGCGACACCCGTGAGAACCAGGAAGCCCGCGAGCCCGAAGACGTCGAACGCGCGGTTCCCGAGAAACACACCGAGCATGAATCCGGACCCGAACGCCGCGCCATAGGCGGCCATCACCCGGCCGCGGTGAGAGGGTCTCGTTCCCTTCAACAGCGCGTACTCGGCGGCGACGAAGGTAAGGGCGGCCGCGATTCCGAGCCAGAGGCGCGCGGGGAGGAGCAGTCGCTCGTCGGTCGCGAGGGCCGCCGCCAGACCGGCGAAGCCCACTCCCTGCAGCAGGATGCCGGCGACGTTCACGGGACGAGGGCCGATGCGATCGACGAGCCGCCCCGCCCAGGGGCTCGCGAGCGCGAGGCCGAGAGACAGCATTGCCACAACGCCCCCGGTGAAGTACTCGCTCGCCCCCCGGCTCTCCAGAATGGAGGACACCAGAGGCGACGAGCCTCCGAACGAGACCCCGACGAAGAAGAGCGAGAGGATGAGAGCGCCCGTCTCGGCCAGACTCAAGTAACCGCTCATGATGCCCTCTGCGCGAGGACGTCGACCTGGTGGGCGTAGTAGACCAGATCGGCGGATTCGAGCTGCCGCCGTCGCTCCGAGAGCCACGTCTCGAGGCTCGCCCGTTCCACGCGGTCGCGGACTGCGCCTTCGATGGTCTTCAAGATGAAGTCGAGAAAGAACGCTTCGTCTTCGGGGTATTGGGCTCGGACTGGATGGACGATCCAATCCGAGCTCCCGATCTCGAGGACTTCGATCGGGAAAGAGCGAAGGGCATGGAAGACTCGGCGGCCCGTGCGGCTCGAGCCCGTTTCCCCCATAGTGTCGTGATAAGCGGAAAGAACGGCGTCGTCCAGGCTCGAGCCCGGCTCGAAGATCGTCTCGCCGTCGAACGTGATGGGAAGATACACGAGCCCGCCGGGCCGGGCGAGGCCGACGAGCGCCTCGAGTGAAGGCGAGAGCTCGAGGATATCCAGGAGCGCCTGGGCCACCACCAGGTCGAACTGGCAGCGATTCTCGTCCCGGGCGGCGAACTCCTCGAGTGTCGCGGCGGCCAGCTCCGCGGGGAAGGGAAGCGACCGCAGTCGGCGTCGGGCCTCCTCGAGGAGCTCTTTCCGGGGCTCGACGCCCGTGTAGCGAACGGCGGAAAGAGGCTCGACGAGGCGCCACTCCGCGATTCGCTGGGCGCCGGTGCCGAGCCCCGCGCCCACGTCGACGATCCGAAGCGAACCCGCCGGCGATTTCCGAAGCTCTCGCTCGAGTCGTCCCCAAACGCGGCGGTTCAATGCCCGGTCGTCGACGCTCCGTTTCGCGAGGAGATACCGTGCGAAATCCTGCATCGCCGTTTGCGCCATCTTATCGCGTGGGATATACAGATCATCGGCGTACGGAGGAGATGACGGAACGGGTCGTGAGCTCGATTCTTTCGGAGCTGCACGTCCGCCTCGAGGAGGCGCGGGGTCGGGCGTCCCGGCGGAGCCGGCCGTTCGTGACCCTCGCTTACGCCCAGAGCCTCGACGGGAGCATTGCTGGGGAGGGTAACCGGCCGTTGAGCCTCAGCTCGCCAACCTCTCTGCAGCTCACCCACGAGCTCCGAGCCTCCCACGACGCGATACTCGTGGGAATCGGCACGGTTCTCGCCGATAACCCGCGGCTCAACGTGCGTCTCGCGAGCGGAGAGGACCCTCGGCCGGTCGTCGTGGACAGCCGGCTCCGCATCCCGCGCGACGCACACTTGCTCGAGAACGGGAGAGGAGTGTGGCTCGCGACGACCGAAGCGGCGGCGCCGTCGACCGAAGCCGAGCTGCAATCCCGGGGCGCTCTGGTTCTGCGCCTGCGCGCGCTCGAGAACGGCTGGGTCGACCTCGAGGCCCTCCTGGAGCGACTCACGAAGCGCGGAGTGCGCCACCTTTTGGTCGAGGGAGGGGCGCGGATTCTCACCAGCTTTCTCGAGTCGAAGCTCGTGGACTACCTGGTGGTCACGGTCTCGCCTCGGTTCGTCGGCGGCGTTCGCCCGCTCGACTCGCGAGAGCTCTCGTCCTTTCCGAGCCTGGTCTCGTGGCGATCGGAGCGTGTGGGAGAGGACCTGGTGATTGCGGGCGGGCTCGCCTGGCCCCCTGAATGAAGGCGCGCGTCCTTTACTTCCAGGAGCCGCGCCGGATCGAGATCCGAGACCAGGACGTTGCGGAGCCGGGAGCGGGTGACGTCCGGATCGAGACCGAGCTCTCGGGTATCAGCGCCGGAACCGAGCTCCTCCTCTACCGCGGCCAGGTGACTCGGGGCACGATTCTCGACGAGAGCCTGGCGTCGCTCTCCGGAACCGTGGACTATCCGCTCGCCTATGGCTACGCCGTCGTCGGCCGGGTCGTCGCTCAGGGAAACGGTGTCAGAAGTGATCTCCTGGGCCGCCGGGTTTTTGCGTTCGAAACCCATCGCAGCGCCTTTCTCGCGCGACCGGAGGAGCTTCACCTCATTCCCGAGGACGTGCCTTCTGAATCCGCCGCGCTCCTTCCGACCGTCGAGACCGCGGTGGGCCTGGTCCACGACGCGCGGCCCTTGATGGGAGAGCGGGTGCTCGTGGTCGGGCAGGGGGTCGTCGGGCTGGTGACTACGGCGCTTCTCTCTCGATTCCCCCTCGCGCGGCTGGTGACCGTGGACCGATGGGAGCCCCGTCGTCGGATCTCGGTCGAGCTCGGCGCAGCTCGCTCCTTAGGTCCGGAGGATCTCGACGAACGGGATTTCGATCTGACGTTCGAAGTATCGGGGTCGCCGGGAGCTCTCGATATCGCTCTCGCCGCCACCGGTTTCGAGGGACGGGTCATCGTGGGCTCCTGGTACGGCGAAAAGCGCGCCGACGTCGACCTCGGGACGCACTTCCACCGTGGACGCCTGAGCATCCAGTCGAGCCAGGTGAGCCGAGTTCCCTCCCACCTTCTCGCGCGCTGGACGAAGGACCGCCGTATGAAGGTGGCGCTCCAGGCCGCCGCCCGCCTTCCGGTTCAGAGGCTGGTGAGCCACCGCTTCACGATCGAGCGTGCCGCCGAGGCCTATCGCCTTCTCGACGAGAGCCCAAAGGACTGCCTGCAAGTGCTCCTGACCTATACTTAGCGACGGGGCCCGGAGGGCCCCATCCTCCCCGAGCGAGGAGCGAGGGGAGCGAGCCGAGCGAAGAGCGAGGCGAGCACTGAGTGGACGATTTCCAGGTCGGAGTCCTGGCGGACTTCATCGCGCAGCATTATCTTTTTGGCGGGGACTTCGGACCCGAAGGCTCTCTCCATTCCCATCATTACCGGGTGGAGCTCACGGTTTCGGGCCGGGAGCTGGACCGGCACGGTTTTCTTGTCGACATCGTGCGTCTTCGTGAAGAGCTCGCCCGGGTGGTGGACGGTTATCGAGACCGGACGCTCAACGATCTGGCGGACTTCGCGGGCCTCAACCCCGGAGTGGAGGTCGTCGCGAGGGCGATCGCGACGTCGCTCGCGCGCGCTCTCGCGGACGAGAACATGGGCGCCCTCACCATCAAGCTCTGGGAGAACGACACGGCCTGGGCGAGCTACCGCGTCGCCCGGGAGTGAACGAGCAGGGTGCCGAATAACTCATGCGGCACCCAGCGCGAGCGGAGCGTTCGACTTCGCCAAGGCTTCGTCGAAACCGCGCCGTAGCCCGCAGCGAGCCTGCGAGCGGAGGACAGCGCGCGAACGAGGAGTGAGCGCGCATTGATGAATGCGCCGAGAAGGCCGAGGCCGCGGGGGTGGGGCTCCGCGGCACTGATGCACTAGAAAGAAGAACCGATGTCATCCGAGACCTTTCCTTTCCGCGCCGAGGTGCAGCAGCTCCTCGATTTGATGATCCACTCGCTTTACTCCCACAAGGAGATCTTCCTGCGGGAGTTGATCTCGAACGCATCCGACGCCCTCGATCGTCTGCGGTTCGAAGCCTTGACCCGGCCGGAGCTCGTCTCCGAGGGCGGGAAGCTCGAGATCCGGCTCGAGGTGGACGAGGCCGCCCGCACGCTGACCAT
>Ga0214473_10010388_pt1 | contig 10948 bp, 5 predicted proteins | sample RVTome_7_FD_203509 | JGI IMG/M metagenome (GOLD analysis project Ga0214473, IMG submission 203509) | Soil microbial communities from uranium-contaminated site in the Upper Colorado River Basin, Wyoming, United States - RVT98D197 | ecosystem: Environmental > Terrestrial > Soil > Contaminated >... | reverse complement strand
GCGTGTCGACCTTCCCGGCGTCTGCGTCTGCGCAGGTCTCCGAGGTACGCGGCTGGATAGGTGATGTGCCGCGCGTGGGCCCCACGTTCCGGCGCAGGATCTCGATCGATCACGAAGAAGGGACGCAGGTCTTCGTGGCGCGGCCCACCGGGGCGGACCCGGACCGGGTGGTCCTGCATCTCCTGGGTCCGGGTCCCGAGGGTTCGACCGAGTCCGTCGCGAGCAGCTCCGGCACGTGCGTCGATCCGTTCGTGCGCTCCGTGTTCGGTCCGCGCGCGACGTGCCTGATCGTGGATCTGCCCCGCTCCGGCTCCTACGTGCTGCTCTCGCGTCCGCTGCTTGCACCCGCGTCGGGCAACCTACGAGCCGATTTCTACAGGATCAGCCCAGTTCGTTTCACGTCCCTGGGTCGGAGCCAGCTCGTGATGGCGCGTCGTGCGGATCTGGGGACGGGGTCGGGGCTGACCCCCGGGTCGCGCGAGCTCGTCACCGTGGAGGTGCCCGGAGGCCTGCCCGTTTCGTCGCTCTGGGTCGAGGGACTGGTCGTGACCGGGGTCCGACCCCTGCGGCTGCGGTGGGAGGTGGCGGCCATGTCCGGTACCACGACTCGCTACGGTCTCATGGGCATGGTCCGGGAGGCCGATTGGTTCTCGAGCGACACGCCCCACGTGCCGAGGATCTGGGTCGAGGGGGGAACGCTCCTGTCCTCGGCTCCAGGCCGAATGCGTGTGGTCCGCAACGACGCCGCCCGAGCCGACGCCGACGGCGACGGCGCCGGAGCGGGGCTCGAGGCGGCGGCGAGGACCTGCGACAGCGCTTCTGACGTCCTCCGCTTCATCGCGGGCTTCGACCCCCGCGGAGGCGTCCGGACGCACGAGTTCGCCTGCGCGGAGCTGGTGCGTGACGGCGTGCTCGGCCGCCTTCAGGACACCGACCAGGACGGACTGACAGATGCCGAGGAGTACTTCGGACGCGAAGGCCTCGGGGGCCCGGTCGTCCGCTGGGGCGCGGAGGTGCATCAGAAGGACCTGCTCGTCGAGGTGGACCTCAAGGACTACGAGGGAAACCTCAGCGACGGCGTGTGCCCGGATGCGAGCAGTCGATCCTTGTGGAACGCCACTGTTCGTGGTGTCGTGGGAGGATCGACGGTACGCCAGCTCGCGTCCTCGGACTATGCGGCACCACTCTCCTGGCTCCCCGACACGGCGAGGCCGCTCCATCGCGCGCCCGTACCCGAGTGGCAGAACCCCGACGGCACCAGCGGCGTTCGGCTGAGGATGGACCTCGGCCCGCCACCCGCTAGTCTGGCCCCCCCTACAGCCCCCTCGATCCGGCCTACCGCGGGCGCTTCATGAACCTCGGTGGCGGCGGGACCTGCGTGCCGCAGGATGTCCGGACGGCGGGCTGCGTCCCGGACGACACGACGGCGTGCATCACCCGCGTCGACCACGACGTGGCCCGGCGCCTCTTCCTCGGCCACACGGGTCGCGCTCCGTTCGTCCACTACGCGCTGGCGATCGGCGGTGCCGGCCAGACGGCCATCGGCGGTCGCGCCTCGTCCTACGGCGCGCGGCAGCGTGGCGCCTTCGTCCACGAGCTCGGTCACCAGCTCCTGCTGGGGCACCACGGGCCGGCCACCGCAGGCTCGGTGTTCAACTACAAGCCCCAGCACGTCTCCCGGATGAACTACCGCTACCAGGACGCCATGTTCGCGCCCGGGCAGCTCCTGTTCTCGACCGGCGACTTCAGGGACGATCCGATCGATCTCGCGGCCCTCGACGAGTGCCGGCCCCTCGGCGACCGGGACCTACGGTGGCTCGCCAGCGTGCCCGGGGTGACGCGCGCGAACCCCGTGTGCGAGAGCGCCGAGGCGCCGATGGCCATGTGCTTCACCTCGCCGCCATACCGGGATTGGGACTGGGACGGCGACGACCGAATCTTCGGCACGCGGTGCTTCGCGGACGGCGACTGCGATTGTCCGCCGGTTCGCAGGGATGTTGCCGTCACGCGTATCCTGGGGGCGTCGTACGCGCACACCACGGGCGCAGCGAGCGTCCCGACAGGTCACGCCGCGAGACGACCGCCGCCGCTCGTGCCTCCCTACTTCCCCCCGGCCCGCCTGGAGCACCAGTCGGCGTCGATCGGAGGTCCGGCGATGGCGCGCCTCGGCACCAAGCTGCTTCTCGCGTGGGTGAACACACACAACCTGATCGAGATCGCGGAGGGTCCGGTCGTCGATGACATGACCTGCCCTGCGGGCGATGCCCGGTGTGCACCGCCGTGGCCCACGGCCTTCGTTTTGCAAGACCACCTGACCGGCGACTGGCTCTGGGCGAGGAGCGTGGCGCTGCTGACACTGAGCACCGGCCGGATTCTGGTCGTCATCCGCGAGCTGTCAGGTCTGGTCTCCTGGGGCTTCCTGGGCGTCGGGTTCCCGCAGGCGCCCCACTACGCTCTGTACACCATGGAGCGCAAGGGCACGGTGACCGGCGCTCAGAATGTCTCCTCCGTGGCCCTGGCCGAGCGCCGGGACACCGGCGAGGTGATCATGTTGTTCACCGTGGACTCGTTCCCGAGCGCGCTGGTCTACGAGGCCGTGGCCACGGGGGCTGGACCGTTTGGCTGGGCGATCCGGCCGGCGTACGTGACCATCGGCGGCGCGCGGCGTCCGTGGGCGTCCCTGGGACAGGTCGGCCTGGCGTCCTGGAACGAGACCGATCCCGGCGGTCCCCTCGACTTCTACGCTGGATACGCCGAGGCTGTCGGGGCGTCGACCTACCAGCGGGTCCGCTTCGTCCGGCGCCTGGGCCCAGGCGAGTGGACGGACGCGGTGGGGTGCGGACCCACGGACGGCTCGGACACGGCCGAGTCCTGGGTCTCCCTCGGTGTCCACCGGGAGACCGGCCGCATGTGGGCGATCTGGGGCCAGGGAGGGCTGTCAGCGCCCGCGCCTCCCGGTGCCGGCGGCCCTACCGTCGTGATGACGCGCAGCGCGACTCCTGCGTCCGGCGGCTGCTCGCTCGGCTCCACGCACGTCGTGGTCTCGGACGTGAGCCGCGGCCTCGGGCCCGCCGCGCTCCTTTGGGACGATCGCGCTGAATCCGTCGGCGCCTCGAGCCGCGACGGCCTGCGAGTCGCGGTCAACATCGCCGCCGTCTGCGATCGGTGCGGCGAGGGGTTCTTCTCCGACGGCGTCCTCTACGGCCGCGAGCATCCGACCGGCGTCGAGTGCGTCACGATGGACTGCCTCTGGAAGCGGGGCACCGACAGCGAAGTCCCTCAATCCTATCTGTTCTTCTTCCCGATGTACGACCCGTCGGACATCCGTGGCGTGCTCGAGGACTTCGGTGAGACGGCGACCGCGGCGGCGCAGCTCTGCAGATCCGTGGACGGCGCAGCGGATCGCTGCCCGCCGCTTCCGGTGGTGTTCGACAGATGACCATGCGGGCGCGCGGTCTCGTGGTGCTGTTGGCCGGAGCGCTCGGGTGTGGGGCGTGCGGATCGCCGACCTCGGCCGACGCAGGGCGCGCCGACTCGGGGCGCGACGGGGGGCGCGACGGGGGACCCCCGCTGGTGCTCCCGTCCGTGCGCCGGTTCACCGTGCCGCCGTGTGAGGGCTGGCCGCCGCAGGAGGCGGTGCCCGTGCCCGAGCCGCGTCCCTGGAGTGTCGTGTGGAGCGCCCCGGTGCCGCTGGCGTCCGATCCCGTCTGGCGCGAACGGACCGACTTCGTTGCGCCGAGTGGCCAAGGTGGAAGCCTCAGCGCGTTGACGCGCGACCGCTTCTATGTCCCGATCGCGGACGTGGGCGGCGTCACCGCCTTCTCGATGGCGGACGGCGCCCTGCTTTGGGGCAGGGAGCTGCCGGGTGGGCGCGGCGACTGGGACGACCCGACCGACGACGAGGGCATCCTCGGGCCCCTGGTCGCCACACCCGACGGCGGCGTGCTCGTGCACTCGACCCTGGACAAGCTCTACGCCTACGACCGGGACGGCGGCGCGGCGTTCGTGGTCGATGGCGGCGTCGCCCGTCCGGATCCATCGCTCCACAGCCTCGGGCCGCGCGTGGCGCTCGGCCCGGGCGGCCTCATCTTCTGGTCTCCGGCCGGGCGCAGCTCGGTTCTCGCCGTCAACCGCTGCGGCCAGACCGTGTGGCGGGCCGAGTGGCCGGCGGGCCTCACGTACCAGGACCGCTTCCCCTACGTGGACGCCGCGGGCTCGCTGCTGGTGGTCGCCACGCTGACCGCCGTCTACCGGCTCGCGCCCGATGGCTCGAGCGTCGACGTGGCCTTCGACAACGCCACGGCGGGTCTGCAGCACATCAGCGTCGATGCGGTTCTGAACGACGGCAGCCTGCACATCTGGAACATCTTCCGCGGTGACTTCATCGACCGCGCCATGGGTACCCGCACCGGCGAGATCCTCGGCGAGATCCGGTATCCCCAGGAGAACACCGTGCGCGTCACGCCGCTGGATCCTTTCGGGCAGCTCGCCTGGCGCACCTGGCTGGAGGGGGAGACGAGGATCAACCGCGGCTACTGGATCCGACCTGGCGTCGAGATCGCGTTCGACTTCCCGGCCGGGATCCCCGTCTTCCTGTCCTCGAGGCGAGGCGTCGCGAACCTGAGCGGTGGGCTCGTACTGGTCGTGCCCACCATGGGCGCCGTTGACGGCGTCGTACTGCTGAGTCCGGACGGAAGCGTGGAACGTCAATTGCCAGACGAACCGGTCGGCGGAGAGGCCCGCCTGCTTCCGGACGGTCGATTGGTGACGAGCATCCGCGAGGGCTTCGGTCTCATCCAGACGGACGTCAGTCCGGCGCCGGGCTGGAGCCACTGGTGGGCCAACGCCTGGAACTCGAGCTCGCTCGCGGTGTGTCCCGGCTGCGTCGAGTAGCGGCGCGGGCCGGAACGCACCAGGCGACGTGGCTAGGCGACCGGCGGTACCTCGAGCCTCGGCGCGCCACCGAGCTCGCCGACCAGCTGACACGCCTCTCGATGGCGCCGCCCCAGCTGAAGCTCGTGGCGTCGAACTGAGCCGCCAGCAGAGCCACCTGTGAGAGCTGAGCTCACGACCGCACGGCCGAGACCAACCAGCGGCCGCGAAGCGGACGCGACACGAAGGCCGTGCATCGCATGGCGCCCTGAGCCTGGGTCGAGAAGCGGCTCGGGGAGTTGGCTTCTAGGAATCCGTTGACCGGCGAGCCACCACATGGCAGCTTGGCCAAAGTGCGACGTTACGTGAAGTGTTTTCCGATCCTTCTCGTCGCCGCGATGACCCCCGGTCTCGGGGAGCTCGTGGAGGACGTCGCACACCTCGCGGTTGCGGGCCACACGGAACACTCCGGAGCTCACGTCGAAGGTCATCAGACCAGCGAAGAGCACGGGTGTTCCGGCACGTTCCATCTGTGCCCTTGTCATCAGAGCGCGACTTTTGTCGCGTGCTCGACGACGCCAGTGCTCCGCGCTGCCACCGCCAACGGTATGCGCCTTGCGGGCCCGATGCCCCTCCCTCCGGAGGGGCTCCGTGAGGGCCTCGAGCGACCTCCGAGAGGCTGACCTGGCACGCGCGCAGGGGTAGTCCGTCCGCCTTCTTCGGCGGCGGATCGCGCTTGCCTTTCAGGTGCCGCCGCAGTGCCGATCACTGCGCCGACCGCGACGGGTCGACCGTGATGGAGCGACTGCGATGGGGCGATGGCGATGACGGGACCGCGTCCTGACAGAGGAGTATCGAATTGCACGCACAAACGATCGGCGGACTGGCCGCCTTCCTCTCCCTTTCACCGCTCGCGCTCGGCTGCGGAGGAACGGCCGGGTCGCACCCCGGCACGGCCGCGTACCCGCAGCCGAGCTTCGCTCCGGCGGCACACGATCGTGGCGCATCATTGCCGGACCCCGCTGCGGGCGGAGAGGTGGCTCTCGAGGAGCTGCTCGCGTGGGCACACGAGCACGCGCCAGCGATCCGCGTGGCGCGTGCCCGCGCTCGCAGAGGCGACGCAGAGATCGAAGCCGCATCGCCGATCCTGCAAGACAACCCCGAGGTCGGCGTTGGAGTCGGCGGGCGCACCATCGCCTCGAGCACCTTCGTCGAGCTCGAGGTCTCCCTTCAGCAGACGATCGAGATCGCCGGCGAACGGGGCCTCCGTATCGAGACCGCAGAGCGCGGCCGCGACGTCGCGCTCGCCGAGCAGGATGAAGCGCGATGGCGGGCCCACGTCGAGGTCCACGCCCTGTTCCTGGATGCGCTCGTCGCTCGTGAGCGCGTGGCCGCGGCAGTCCAAGTCGTTCGCTTCGCCGAGGAGCTGGAGCAGATTGCCCAGCGACGCGTCGATGCTGGTGACGATGCGCCGCTTTCGACGCTCGTCGCTCGTGCCGACCTCGCACAGGCGCGAGAGCTCCTGGTCGCCGCGCAGCAGGACGAGGACGCGATACGCACGACGCTGGCCGAGGTCTCGGGCTGGCCGGTGAGTCTCCCTGTCCGACCTCGCGGTACGCTGCCGCCCATTCGCATGACACGTGCCCTCCCGGATCTCGTCCGCCTGGCAGCGCGGCACCATCCCGCCCTTCGCACGCAGGCGCTCGCTGTCGCGGAAGCGGAGTCTCGCGTGCGCCTCGAGGATCGCGACGCATGGCCCGAACCGACCCTGGGCGCTGCGTATGCAAGCGAGGGAGACGCCTCACAGGTGCCCCATGTCTGGCTGTTCACGGCGGGCATTCCCATCCCGTTGTGGAACCGCAATCAGGGTGGGCGCGCTCGCGCTTCGGTGGCGCTCGACACGGCTCGCGCGGAGCAAGAGATCCTGGGCGAGCGCTTGCAAGCGCAGCTTGCGCGTGCGGCGACCAGGGTGAACGCGGCGGCCCAGCGAGTCCAGATACTCGGCGAGGATGTCGTCCCCGCCGTAGAGCGGAACCTCGAGCTGATCCGACGAGCCTACGACCTCGGAGAGCTCGATGTCCACGCCGTCTCCCAGACGAGAGAGCGTGTACTCGACGTGCAGGCTCGCGCCCTCGGCGCCCTGGGCGAGTACGTTCGCGCGCTCACCGATCTGGAGGCCCTCGTGGGAACTGAGCTCGGCGACTCGGCCCTTCAGGAGACCACGCCATGAAGCGATCGATCGGATCATGCCTCGTCACCGCTGCGCTCTTCGCGCTGCTCGCAGCAAGCGGCGGATGCGAGGATCCCGTCGACCCTCCCGCCGAGCCGGAGCAGCCCCCGCCGGCTGAAGACGTCGTGGAGCTCTCAGCCGAGGCCATCTCACGCAACGGCATTCGGCTCGCGGCGGTCGCGAGCCATCCCATCGCCGACTCCATCGAGGCCCCCGCTGAAGTGCAGCTCAACCCCGACCGCGTAGCCCACGTGGCGCCGCTGGTGGATGGCCAGCTACAGAGCGTGGACGCCTCCATCGGAGATCGTGTGCAGGCTGACGAGCACCTGGCGGTGCTGCGGAGCGTCGAGCTCGGTCAAGGTCGGGCCGAATACCGGCGAGCGACGGCGATGCTGGAGGCGGCGGACGCGAACTTCGCGCGGCAGGAGCGCCTCCGAGTAGACGGGATCGCCTCGGAGCGATCCTTCCTCGAAGCTCAGCTTCGGCGGGCGGAAGCCCAAGCAGATCGATCCGCGGCGCGCGCGCGGGTTGTGGTGGTCGGCAGAGGTGGCGGCAGTGGTCCTGACACGCCCATCACCGCGCCGATCGCCGGGACGATCATCGAACGCCACGCCACACGAGGGGAGAACGTCGGACCGGACGACGATCTCTTCGTGATTGCCGACACGACGCAGGTGTGGGTCGTGGCCCGCGTGTATGAGCAGGACATGTCCAGGGTCCAGCCTGGTGCAAGCGCGCAGCTTGCCCTGCAGGCGCAACCGGAGCGTACCTGGGAGGGGCAGATCGGCTTCGTGGCGCCGGTCGTCGATGAGACGACGCGGACACTGGCGGTGCGCATGGAGCTGGACAACGAAGACGGCTCGCTACGCCCCGGCCTCTTCGGGCGATTGCGTATCGAGATCGGGGAGGCGCAGCCGGTCGCGGCGATCCCCCAGGCGGCCCTGCAGACGCTGCGCGGCGCCACGGTCGTCTTCGTGCCGGGGGGCGCCCCCAACCGGTTCCGCGCGCAAGCGGTCACGATCGGCCGGCGCAGCGGCGACCTGGTCGAGATCCGCGAAGGGCTCGAGGTCGGGGGCCAGGTGGTCGTGGAGGGGGCCTTTCTACTCAAGTCGCAGCTCATGGCCGGGGAGTTCGGCGAAGAGGAGTAGCCATGATCGAGCGACTCGTCGAAGCCGCGCTCCGCCAGCGCTTTCTCGTGGGCGTCTTCAGCCTCGTGCTCGTCGCCTACGGCGGCTACGTCGCCATGCGCCTCCCTGTCGCGGCCTTCCCGGACGTGACGAACGTCCAGGTCCAGGTCAACACCGAGGCGGCGGGCTTGAGCGCCACCGACGTCGAGCAGCTCATCACCTTCCCCGTCGAGACCGCGATGATGGGTCTGCCCCGCGTGGCCCAAGTGCGCTCCATCTCGAAGTTCGGGCTCTCGGCGGTAACAGTCGTGTTCGAGGACGACGTGGACATCTACGCCGCGCGCCAGCTCGTCTTCGAGCGGCTGGCGCAGGCCCGCGAACGGATCCCGGAGGGCTTGGGGAGCCCGCAGATGGGCCCGATCACCACCGGCCTGGGCCAGATCTACCAGTACACGATCGAGGGCGAAGGCCAGACGGCGATGGAGCTGCGTACGTTGAACGACTGGGTCGTCAAGTACCAGCTCCGCGGTGTGCGCGGCGTCGCCGATGTCCTCTCGTTTGGTGGCGAGGTGCGACAGTACCAGGTTCAGGTGGACCCGGATCGGCTGCTTCGCTACCGCCTGACCCTCGACGATGTCGTGGGGGCCGTCGCCGCAAACAACCGGAACGCCGGCGGACAGTACCTCGTGGGCGCTTCCGAGCAGCTCGTGGTCCGTGGCGTCGGCCTGATTCGTGGCCAGCGCGAGGGCCTGGCCGACATCGCGAACATCGTCATCCGGAGCGAAGATGGCACCCCGATTCGCGTGAGCGACGTCGCCCAGGTCGAATACGGCGCCGAGGTCCGACAGGGCGCCGTCTCCAAGAACGGCCGGGGAGAGGTCGTCAGCGGCATCGTGCTGCAGCTCCAGGGAGCGAACACCATGGAGGTTGTCCAGCGCGTTCGAGAGCGCATCGAGGTGATCGCGGGCTCGTTGCCCGAGGGGGTTCAGATCGTTCCCTACTACGACCAGGGGGAGCTGACCGGCAAGGCCGTCAAGACAGTGACCGAGGCGTTGCTCGAGAGCGGCCTGCTCATCATCGTCCTGCTCTTCTTGTTCCTGGGCAATGTCCGCGCCGCCCTCGTCGTCGTCGCGTCCATTCCTCTCTCCCTGCTCGTCGCGTTCCTGATGATGGATCTCGTCGGGCTCGATGCGAACCTCATGTCGCTCGGTGGCCTCGCCATCGGGATCGGGATGATGGTCGACGGGTCCATCGTCATGGTCGAGAACATCTTCCGCCTGCTCGCCGAACGCAGCGAAGGCGACCGGCGCAGCATCGTCGCGCGCGCGGCGCGGGAGGTCGCCCGTCCCGTATTCTTCGCCGTGCTGATCATCGTGGCCGTGTTTCTGCCCCTGTTCACGCTGCAAGGCGTCGAGGGCAAGCTCTTCGGGCCGCTGGCCTTCACGACGAGCTTCGCCATGGTCGGCTCCCTCGTTGCGGCGCTGGCCATCGTCCCGGCGCTGACCACGGTTCTTCTCACGGGCAAGCTCAAAGAGGAGGACCCCGCATTCGTGCGGCTCCTCAAGCGCGGCTACCGGCCCATTCTGGTCTGGGTGCTCTCGCACCGAAAGACGACACTGGTCGGCGCCATGGCGCTCCTCTTGGCGGCGGGAGCCGTGAGCCCGTTTCTCGGGACGGAGTTCGTGCCGGAGCTCGAAGAGGGCAGCATGACCATTCGCGTCACGATGCTGCCCACCGTCTCGCTCCCGCAGGCGCTGGACATCGGCCAGCGTCTGGAGACGCGCCTGCTGGAGTACCCCGAGGTCACCTACGCGCTCTCACGGATTGGACGCGCCGAGCTGGGCGGTGATCCCGAGCCCGTGAGCAACAACGAGATCTATGTGGGTCTGCGCTCGTCGGAGGAACTCGACTGGGTGACGGCGCCCGACCGGATCGCGCTCGCCGAGCGCATGGCCGAAGATCTCGCGAAGGAGTTCCCCGGTGTCCTCTTCAACTTCAGTCAGCCCATCGCGACCCGCGTCGACGAGCTTCTGAGCGGAGTGAAGGCTCAGATCGCGATCAAGATCTTCGGCGACGATCTGGCCACTCTCGCCGGCCTAGGGGGGCGAGTCGAGGCGATAATCCGCGGTGTCCCGGGAGCGGCGGACGTGCAGCTCGAGCAGATCGAAGGCGAGGCCCAGCTCGTCGTGCGCGCCGATCGGGACGCCATGGCACGGTACGGGGTCAACGTCTCCGACGTCATGAGCGTGGTCGAACATGGCGTCGGCGGGGAGGCGGCGACGGAGGTGCTCGAGGGCAACCGGCGCTTCGACGTCTATGTGCGGGTGAATAGCTCGCAGCGTTCGAGCCTGGAGGCCATTGGCCGGTTGCTGGTCCCCGGGGCCGGTTCCGCCCGCGTCCCTCTGTCGCAAGTGGCGCGCATCGGCGTGGAGGAGGCGCCGCCCCAGGTGAGCCACGAGCAGGGCGAGCGCCGGGTGGTCGTCCAGTGCAACGTCCGCGGGCGCGACATGGGAGGCTTCGTCGCCGAGGCCCGCCGCGACGTGCAGCGCGAGGTGGCACTGCCGCCGGGGTACCACACCGAATGGGGCGGACAGTTCGAGAATCAGCAGCGGGCGAAGGGCACCTTGATGGTCGTCGTGCCGATGTCGATGTTGCTCATCTTGCTGTTGCTCTACCTGTCGTTCAACACCGTGCGCCACTCGCTGCTCGTCATCTCGAA
>Ga0214473_10010387_pt1 | contig 10948 bp, 8 predicted proteins | sample RVTome_7_FD_203509 | JGI IMG/M metagenome (GOLD analysis project Ga0214473, IMG submission 203509) | Soil microbial communities from uranium-contaminated site in the Upper Colorado River Basin, Wyoming, United States - RVT98D197 | ecosystem: Environmental > Terrestrial > Soil > Contaminated >... | reverse complement strand
TCCGATCGCCCGCTGCCCGGCGTGGCCCGTGTGGTGGTCACCACCCGTTGGAGCGAGCGCGGGGCGATTCGCTCGTTCCGCGTCGTCGGGTTCAAGGCCCGAGGGCGCGCGCCGTCATGAGACCGACGGTGACGACCCGATCGTCAAACCAGCTCGGGATGACCCTGGTCGAGTGTCTGGTCTCGACCGCGATCGGCGGGGTGATCGCCGCCGGCCTGTGCCATCTCCTGCTGACCTATCAATCCGGATACCAGAGCCAGACGACTCGCATCGACCACGACCAGCAGGCGCGGTTCGCCCTCGACCTGATGGCCGAGGAGCTGCAGGTGGCTGAACGGGTCGCTCGGGGACCAGGATGCGCCGAGCCTGGCGTCCACATCGGCGATGCGCGCGTGGCGTTCGCGGCTAATCTCTACGATCGGACCACCGCGCTTCGAGAGCCGGCATCCGCCGCGCAGCGCAATATCGCGGTCACGACGGGCCCGACACTCGACCCCAACGATCTCATCATGCTCGTCGGCGTCGCCGACCCGTCGGATCCATCGGACGATGTGGCCGAGTGCCTGAAGGTCGTGCAGCGGACCGGCGACCAAGTCACCCTGGAGACGCCGTTGACCCGGTCGTATCCGTCCGGTACACGGGTCTCGGTCTCCAATTCGGTCACCTACGCCCTGGACGCTCGCCGCGGCCGACTCATGCGCACGCAAGACGGGGCGAGCCAGCGGGTGGCCCAGGAGGTGGCGGTATTTTCGGCGGGCGCTGAAGGCCCTGCGATCGTCTTCCGGATCGAGATGCGGCCGGCGAACACTGGTGTCGCGCCGATCGTGTGGCGCCGCGTGATCGCGGACCGGCCATGATCCGAGCGGAACGCGGCGCGGTCGTGGTCGTGGCCTTGCTGGCGTTGGGGCTGCTGGCGGTCCTCGCGGGCGCGTGGCTGCGCGTCGTGGCGGCCGAACGCGACGCAGTCCACCGAGAGGAGCGGGTGATCCAGGCGGAGTTCCTGGCCGACGGGGCGGTGGAGTGGGTTCTCGCGTGGTTCGCCGACCCCTCGACCTTCGGCGGGACCGTGGTGATCAACGAGACCGGAGGATGCCGGCCAGCCGGTGATCCCGGCGAGGTGTTCCTCAAGCGGTGCATCGATGCGGCGGGACTGCCCGATTTCAAATCGGCCGATGGTCACGCTCAATTCGCCGGGACGTGGGATCGCCCCGACCTCATCTATAGCTGGGATCCCGCGACCGACCTGTCTCCAGGGGTCCCGAACCCGGTTGGGGACGCGCCGCCGCGCTCAGCATGGCCGCCGGCCGTTCGTGGGGAGGTCCGCATCCTGGCGCCGGACAGCCCGGACGCCGTTGCGACCGTGGTGAGCCGGGCCATGGTCGGCCCGGATGCCGATGTCACGATGAGGGTCGAGTTGATCGAAGGGCCGTGGCGAGGCGTTCCGGGAGCCATTCACGCCGGCGCGGCGGGGGCAGGGCCGTTCCCGATGCGCGTCCACTGGGGCGACGTCTTTGTCGACGGCCCGCTCGACGTGCGGGAGGAGCTTGATCGGCTTCCACGACATCGGGTCGACGCGCCGGTGAACGGCGAACCGTACGTGGTCGAGCCGGGCGCCGACCGGTGGTTCGAGGTCAGCGCCGGCGGCAAGATCCTCGGCCCTCCGAGGGATGACACCGGGTTCGCCGAGCCCTACGCCCACCTCCACGAAGATCAAGCCATCCCGAAGCTGGGCGTCTGGGGCTATGAGGCGCTGAAGGACTACGCCAAACGCGACGGCCGGTATTTCACCACCCGAGGCACCGGCCTGCTCTATCCCGACGATCGTGAGCCGGGGCTCACTCCCGGCGCGGTGCTGGTGTCGCTTCCGGGAGACGGCAAATTTGTCTTTGTGGACACCCTGGATCGTCGATCGCCGGGCACGGACAACATGGAGACGCTCCGGTTCGACCTGGATCGAGCGGACGCCGACGCCTATGTCGGTGCCCACGCGGTGTTGACGGGTCTCGAAGGGCGATCGGTGGTGGTCGATACTCCCAGCGCGGAGGGGGCGCCAAGCGGCGCGCCGGTCGCGCAAGGGGTCACGCTTTCCCGCGTTCACTACGTCGGCGCCCTGCTCGTGGCGGGCACGGTGGAAACTCGGAACCACGTCAACGTGTTCGGCGCCGTTGCGGCCGGCCGGGGATTTGTCGACACCGGAGGGCTCGAACTCTGGTACGATTCGCGCCTCGCGACCGGCTACCGACACGGCGTCGCCCCGGTGCTCGTGAAGCCAGGAAGCCGGCGGCGGATCGCCTCCCCCGATGCGTGGGCCCAACCGAGCTGAGATGCCGATGCTGCCGGAGCGCGCCCGTGGGAATGGGTAACGCCTCACACAGTTGAGTAAGTCTCGCCACACCGTAATCCTTCAGCTCGCCGTGTAAGCAATATAACGCCGTCCTTTCCTCGCGGTCGCGCCAAGAGACCTGGCATACCCGGTGCAATCTGTCCGGCTCGGAGATCATCAGAGACTCCGGTTGAAGGGGAGCAAGATGAAGCCATCCGAGTCGGGAATTTCGTTGGTTGAACTGCTGATCGTGGTCAGCATTCTGGCGATCCTCCTGGCCATCACGGGGTTGGGCTCCGACGCAGTGGAGCGGCAGCGGGTCGCCGGCACGACGCGCGAGTTGCTCGCCGACCTGCAACGCGTGCGTCAGGACGCGATCACGCGTAGCTCGGCGACGACGAGTCGCGGCGCCGGAATCCGCTTTGCATCGGCAACCTCGTATGTGACGTTCGAATTCGACGACGCGGACAGCGACTACCAGTATGACCCCGCCCCCGCCATTGAAGAACTTGCCAGCTCCGTCCAGACCAAGACCCTGTCGGGGAGCCTGTCGCTGACCCTGGGCGGCGCGGATCCGACCGGGACTGTGATCATCTTCGACAAGCAGGGGATGGCGCGTGAGACCAACTGGGCGTTCGTGCCCGGCGCCGGCCTCCGGTTCGTCGTGCAGTCGTCGCGCCTGCCGGCGCTGGCCAAGTGCATCCTCCTGAACCAGGCGCGAATTCGCGAAGGAGTGCTCAATGGGGCTAACTGTGTCGTGTCATAAGCGTGCCGTCGCCCGGGAGGGGCAAGCCGGGGTCACGTTGATCGAGCTGATGGTGGCGCTCGTGATCCTCGTCGTCGGGATCTTGGGGTTGTTGAGCCTGACCATGACGTCGATCCAGGCGAACTTCCAGAATGATCTGCGGAACACGGCGGTGCGGATGACGAGTCAGGTTGCGGAGGCCCTGCTGGCCCAACCGATCGACAACGTCGTCAGCGGCAGCCTTGCCCCCTACGACGCCACGAACGCAGCGCTCTTGCCGTCGTACCGGGTCTATCCGAACCCCGTGCAGGCGGTGCGCGGCGTGGGCCAGACCTACACGGGGACCTGGACCGTAAGCCCGACGTCGGCGGATCTCAAGCAGGTCACGATCACCGTCGGGTGGTCGTACCGCAACGTCAACTACACGAACTCGGCCGTCATTTACAAACATCGGATGATCTGACATGCCGCGCGCGACCGACAATCGAGGGTTCAGCCTCATCGAGGTGCTCATCGTCATCGGGATCTTTTCGGTCCTCATGGCGGCGGTGTCCGTGACATTTTCGACCCAGGTCCGACACGGCTCGCGGGAGTACCGGGTCGCGGAGTCCGAGGTCGAGCTGGGCATCGTCAAGAACCTGCTGGAGCGCGACATCGCGATGGCGGGGTACGGATTGGCCGATACGTACCCTCCGGGGCCCCCCGTATTCTCGCCGCGGAGCGTGCAGCGCGGTTCGAACACGTTGATTCTGATGGGGACGGCGCTGGGGTTGAATGACCGCGCCCCGCTGCACTGGACCTATGCGAGCGCGGCGGCGCCCACCTTCCGGGTGTGGGGCGACAGCCGCGAGGACCTCTTGGCGAACGACCAGGTGATCCTCATCGAGCCGAACACCGAACAGATCCTCACGCAGGGCGGCGGCACTCCGTGGAAGTTTCAGTACAACTCGAGCAGCAGTCTCGTGGACTCGGGGGGCACGGCCTGGACAAACCCGACGATCGGCACGCTGGTATACGGCGTGGACCCCGGGGCGACGCAACCGTTCGCGACCGTGACGTACTCCCTCAACGCCGCCAATCTGCCCTCGAACTGCGCGACGGGCACGTCGAATCTTGAGAGGGCCGAATTGTGGGTCGTGGGCGGGACCCCGGTGACGATTCCACTACTGCCCTGCACGTTGAGCCTGCAGACGGCGTTCGGGTTGGACACGGACGAGGACGAGAACGGCACGATCGATCTGTGGGACAACAGCACCGTCGCGGCCGGCTACAGCCAGGCGACGCTCGCCAAGCGCCTCAAGCAGGTTCGGGTCTATCTCCTGGTGCAGATCGGCAACCGCGACGCGTCCTACACGTATCCCGCCGCGACCGTGCGCGTGGGGGATGCGCTCTTGGGCGCCGGCACCGGCGCCGACGTCACGTTGAACGCGGAACAACGGAGGTTTCGATGGCGACTGGTCTCGATCGACGTGACGCCCAGGAACGTACGATGATCCGGGCGGCGCGGCCAAGCGAGCGCGGCATCGCGTTGGTGCTGGCGCTCTTGATGAGCCTCATGATCATGGCGCTCGCGGCGAGCGTGCTGTACGTCGTGTCCCAGTCGACGCGCTTGTCCGGCGCGACGAAGCGGTACGCCACGGCCGCGGAGGCCGCGGACGGCGCCGTTCAGGCGGCGAAGGACGCGATCAACCAGATCAACTGGGGTCAGAACGCCACGACGACGGCGTTTGGCACCGACGGCTGCTTGACCGCGGCGATCATCACCGGGGGCGCGCCGTGCAGCAAGACGCTCACCTTGCCGACGGCGACGATCGGGGCATTCGCGGCGACGGTGACCGTGGAGCGTCTCTACGCGTCCGATATTCCCGGCGGGCGGCTGGAGTTCGCGCGGGCGGCGGGCGGCGCGCCGACAAAGGCGATTTTCTACCGGATCACCACGATCGTCACCGGACCGGACAACGCATCGGCGGAGAACGCCGTCTTATACCGGTTCACGGCGTAAGTCGCCATCGAGAATAGCGAGAGGAGCGGGAGATGAACACGCGACGGGTTGCACTGAGCGTCTTTCTGATCTTGGGAGTCGTCCCACCGCTGGCGGCCCAGACCATGGACAGCTACTGCAGCGTGCCGCCGTACGCAAGCCGGTCGCTCGCGCCGAACGTGATGGTGCTGATGGACAACTCGAACGACATGCTCCTCCCCGCGTACCGGGATACCGATACCACGTACACGCCGAACGCGACCAAGGACAACTACACCGGCTATTTCAAACCCCAGGCGTGTTATGCGTATTCCACCAGTAAGTTTGTGGAGTGGTCCATGTCATCCGGCGCTGCATGCACCGACATCGATTGCAAAAGCTATACATCCGACGATACGTGCCCGTCCGACGCCCCGTTCCGCGGCAACCTCATGAACTGGGCCACCACGTCGCGCTTCGACATCATGCAGAAGGTCTTGATCGGGGGGAATACGGTCTCCAAGCAGGGCAACGCCCACACGCTCTTGAGCAGCAGCGGCGCCTGGACCGACCGAACCCACAATGGCTGCATCTTTAAGGTGTCCGGCGGCACCTTGATCGTCACCGAGGCGAGCCTTGGCGCCTGCAGCCTGATCGCCGTGAGTCCCGGTCCGATCGCGCTGAACCTCGACATTGAACGCGCCGCGGCGGTGAGGGTGGCGTCGCTGGCACATGTGATCGGAGCGGCGTGGGCCCAGGCCGCCTCGGCCCTGAACCCCATGCTCGAGTTGTTGGCAAGGGCGTGGGACACGGTCACCTCCGTCACGCAGGCGTGGGCGGGTCACACGCTCGCGATCCAGATTGCGAGCGGCACGCTGTCCGGCTCCGTCCAGGTGCCGTACAGCCTCACGTTGGAGTGCAGCGGCACGGGAAGCGCATGCCCCAACAATGTGACGTATTCGTGGAGCTTCACGGGGACAGCGTTGCCGTGGCTGAGCGGGGTGAGCTACGCCAATGGATCGGGAAACAGGATCAACATGAGGGTCACGCTGTCCGGCACGCCCACGGCGGCTGGAAGTTATACCCTTAGCGCCACGCTGTCCGCGCCCGGTCACACACCGGTGACGATCTCCTACACGATCGTCGTGACCGCGGGGACCCTGCAGATCAACACCACCGCACTCGTGAGCGGCAACGTGGGGTCCGCGTACAATGCCACCGTCGTCGCCCAGGGCGGCGTGACACCCCATGTGTGGTCGCACACGGGGCTCGATGCGATCGGCCTGGGCCTGACGATCAACGCGTCGACGGGGGAGATCACCGGGACGCCGACCATCGCGGGGACCTACAACGTCACCGTGACGGTGACCGACGCCATCGCGCAGGTCGCGAACAAGGCACTGTCGATAACCATCGGCGTCGTGTTGGCCGTGAACTCGGTGACGTACAACGTGAAGGTCGAGCTGATCGAGGAGCCGTTGACCGATCTCAACGGGAACGACATCTGGGACGCCGGCGAGTCGTATACCGATTCCAACGGGAACGGCGTGTGGGACGGCAAGCAAGGCGTCTTCCAAAAGTTCTGGGACGCCAACACACCCAAGGCGCGTTGGGGGCTCACGAAGTTTGGAAGCACGGCAACGGTCGAAATCGATGCCTGCATCCCGTACTCTCCGGCCAGTTCCTTCTACACACGGGTTCAAAACGCGCAGCCGGTGGCCAGCTCGCCGTTGGCGAAGGGTCTCTACGGCGACATCAATTACTTCGGCTTCAACGCGCCCTACGGCGTCGGGTACAACGGTTGCGCCAATGCCGATCCCATCGACAACGTCCCATGCCGAAAGAACTTCGTCCTGATCCTCAGCTCCGGCCTCGACGTCGGCTCTGGAGGCGGGGGCAGCTTTTCGGACACGAGTTGTACCTCGGTGCCCAACGGCTACTCGAGCGAAGCATTGGTTCAGAACGCCTGTTACGGCAACAAAATCGATCACCGGTCGGACAAGGACGGTAAGCAGAACGTGTATACCTACATCGTGAACACCATGGGGACGACGAACACGACCATCCTCGAGGATGCCGCGATTGCGGGGGGCGGCAAGTTTTATAACGCGGCCGACGGATCGCAGCTTGAAGCGAAACTCGTGAACGCCTTCACGGACATCCTGGCCCAGGCCGCGTCCGGGACCTCCGTGTCGGTGCTCACCACCTCCTCGCGCGGGACGGGGTCCCTCGTGCAGGCCTACTTTCTCCCATCGCGGCTCGAGGGCACGCGAGACGTCTATTGGACGGGGTACACGCAGAACATCTGGATCGACCCCCAGGACGATCTGCGGGAAGACACGGTCAATGACAAGGCGCTCAACCAGAACGTCGACAACGTGATGAAATTGTACTTCGACGCCGCGACCAACGAGACCAAAGCGGCGATGTACGACACCGATGCCGAGGGGAATCTCATAACCGCCTGTAATAACCCGACGATCAAGGCCTTCGGGGATATCAAGTATCTCTGGGACGCGGGAAAGGCGCTGGCCCTCAAGGACCACGGCGCGCGGAAGCTCTTCACGTCCAAGAAGGTGCTCTATGGGTCGACGACCACGCAGACCTTCACTGAGTCCGCCGGCTTTCCGTACACCAAGTTCGACACGTCGATGGACGCGACGCTCAAGGCCGCGCTCAATCCCGTTGCGCCGTACACCGACGATCTGATCATCCAGTACATCCGCGGTGAGGATATCGAGTCGGCGGACACGAACTTCCGCGACCGGCGGGTGACCGTCGATGACGGTGGGACGCCGACGCTCAAGACCTGGAAGCTGGGGGACATCATCAGTTCCACCCCGAAGGTGTTTGCCAACACGCCGGCGAACACCTATCACATCGATTACGGCGACGGCACGTACTACGCCTACGTCTCGGCCGCCGCCTACGCCCAGCGCTCGGCGCTCGCTCTTGTCGGCGCCAACGACGGGGTGTTGCACGCCTTCCGCGTGGGCTATTTAAAGGACACCGGACTGGTGGCCGGCATCAAGGCGCTGTTCAAAAACTTCGTGAGTTCAGCCGACGATGGGGCGACCGGTGAAAGCACTCTGTTGGGTGACGAGGTCTGGGGGTACATCCCCTACAACAGCTTCCCGTATCTCAAATATTTGGCCAATCCGGGGTATTGTCACATCTACTTCAACGACCTGTCGGTGCGTCTGGTCGACGCCAGCATCGGCGGAAACGCCACCGACGACCGCACCGCGTCGAGCTGGAAGACCGTCCTGATCGGCGGGATGCGGTTCGGGGGCGCATGCAACGGCGGGGTCCCCGCGATCCCTCTTGCCGGAGTCGGGTACTCGTCCTATTTTGCCCTGGATATCACCAATCCCGAGATCCCGGTGCCGTTGTGGGAGTTTTCCGACCCCGATCTGGGGTACACGACGTCGCTTCCCTCGGTTGTGAGGACGGGCGCGGCGGCGAAAAACGGGGACTGGTACGTCGCCTTCGGCTCGGGATCGACACAGCTCTCGAAGGGCAACACCGACGTCGCGCGATCCACGCCCGGCTACGTGTACATCCTGAATCTGGCCACGGGAGCCCGGGTGCAGAAAATCCAGTTGGATCACAACGCGATCGTGGGCGACATCCTGGCGATCGACGCCGACAAGAACTACGCGGCCGAAAAGCTGTACTTCGGCACCGCGTACGATCCGTCGGCCTGGAAGGGCAAGCTGGTGAGCATCACGATTCCCAACCAGGATCTGACGACGTGGACTCCGGCTGCGAGCGACGTGAAGTACCTCTTTACGGGATCCCATGTCTTCACCGCGTCTCCGGATTCGGCGCGGGACACGAACGGGAATATCTGGGTGTACGCCGGTTCGGGCAAGTACTTCAGCGATGTGGACGAAGCCGATACCCAAGGCCAGATCTTCCTCGGCCTCCAGGACAAGCCGTCGGGCATCACGTACCCGGTCAGAACGGATCAGCCCGGTGTACTGGACGACCGAACCAACGTCGCGACCACCGGCACCGTAACCGGCACGACGCAGGCGTGCCTCTACGACGGAACCGGCTTTAGCCTCCAGACGCTCGTCACCTCGATCAACCAGACCTCCGCCAGCGTGGCGCCCTCGACGACGGGGTGGTTCCTGTCTCTGTCGACCAGCCCGACCAGCGAGCGGGTCATCAGCCGGCCGCTGGCCGTCGGGGGCTTGGTGGACTTCCTGACGTATCGGCCGAGCGGGGAGCTCTGTTCCTATGGCGGCGATTCGTACCTGTACGCCGTCGATTACCTGACGGGCGTGGCGCCGTCCACCGTGGCCATCCGCGATCCCGGAGTGACCGGCGGGACAACGACTGGGCCCGTCACCGTGGCCAAGGGCGTTTTACTGGGACCCGGCGCGCCACCGACGGGCGAGGCGATCATCATTCCGCCGCCCAAGGAGGGTGAGGATGGCTTGAAGAAGAAAATCCAGGTGGCGACCGGCGTGATCATCGAGGCGGAGAACAAGCCCACGATCTCGGTGACGTCGAAGATCAGCCACTGGCTGAAGAAATAAACGAGTCGAACGGCGCGGCGTCGGATCCGACGCCGCGCCGCAGCGACATGTCTCGGCTTGTGATTCCCGCCGGTCTGCCGATATAATCTCCGCGGGAGGTGGAACAGCGACCACGTGACCCTGCGAGTGCGATTGAAGGAAGGGGTGGATACCGCGGCGCTGTTCGGGGTATTTGACCATCATCTCAAGCAGATCGAGCAAGCCTTCGGCGTGACGATCCGGGCTCGGGGCGAGGAGCTGCGGATCGAGGGAGACCCGCAGGCCGCCCGAAGCGCCGATCGGTTGCTCCGCCGGCTCACGTCACAACTGCAACGCGGGCACACCCTTCACCCCGACGACATCGACCGGATCATCCTGTCGGCTCGGGGGGAGCCGGATCAACCCGAGGAACCGCCGATGGACGGCGCGATTCCGCTCACCAGGAAGCGGACGCTGGTTCCCAAGTCGGCCCATCAGCGCGAATACCTCGAGGCGTTGAAGACCTCCGACATCGTGGTCGGCATCGGCCCCGCGGGCACCGGGAAGACGTACCTGGCGATGGGCATGGCGGTCGCCGCGTTGACGCATCGCGAGGTGACGCGGATCGTGCTGACCCGTCCCGCGGTGGAGGCGGGCGAGAAGCTCGGCTTTCTGCCGGGCGATATGTACGCCAAGGTCAACCCATACCTGCGGCCGATGTACGACGCTTTGTATGACATGATGGACATCGATCAGGCCAACCGTCTGGTCGAGCGCGGCGAGATCGAGATCGCGCCCCTGGCGTACATGCGCGGCCGGACGCTCAACGACGCGTTTATCATTCTGGACGAGGGGCAGAACGTCACGCCCGAACAGATGAAGATGTTTCTCACGCGGCTGGGGTTTCGGTCCAAGGCGATCATCACCGGCGACATCACCCAGGTCGATTTGCCAGCCGGCAATCCCTCCGGCCTGATCGAGATCCAGTCGATCATCCACGACATTCCCGGCATCCGATTCGTCTATTTCGACGATCGCGACGTGGTCCGCCATCGGTTGGTTCAGGAGATCGTCAAGGCCTACGAACGACACGAAAGCAAGCGCGGCGCGAAGCGCAAGCGGTAATCGCCGAGATAGCCACGCCATGATTCGCGTCGCGGTATCCAACCGGCAGCACACTCTGACACTGGATGTTCCCCGCCTCAAGCGTCGGGCTCGCTGCGTCTTGCGGGACATGGGGTTGACGGACACCGAACTCAGCGTGGTGTTCGTCGACGACGAAGAGATGCAGCGCCTCAACGCCGCGTATCGTTCGATCGATCGCCCCACCGACGTGTTGGCGTTCGCCATGACCGAGGGGGCGTTCGGCGACCTCAACCCCCAGCTCCTGGGCGACGTGGTGATTTCGACCCAGA
>Ga0214473_10010386_pt1 | contig 10949 bp, 12 predicted proteins | sample RVTome_7_FD_203509 | JGI IMG/M metagenome (GOLD analysis project Ga0214473, IMG submission 203509) | Soil microbial communities from uranium-contaminated site in the Upper Colorado River Basin, Wyoming, United States - RVT98D197 | ecosystem: Environmental > Terrestrial > Soil > Contaminated >... | reverse complement strand
GGCGTCGGGTTCGTCTTCCAGGACTACGCCCTCTTCCCGCGGATGACCGTCCTGGAAAATGTCGCGTTCGGCCTGCGGATCCGCGGGACGGATGTGCGGGAGAGGAATCGGAAGGCAAGGGCGATCGTCGATCTCGTGGACCTCTCCGAAGAGACGGACCGGCCGGTGGACCGGCTTTCCGGCGGGCAGCGCCAGCGCGTGGCCCTGGCCCGGGCGCTCGCCGTGGAACCCTCCCTCCTTCTCCTCGACGAGCCGCTGTCGGCACTGGACGTCAAGGTGCGGGAGCGCCTCCGCCGCGAGATCAAGTCGGTGCAGAAGAAGGTCGGAATCACGGCGCTGATCGTCACCCACGACCAGGAGGAGGCGATGGAGCTTGGGGACCGGATCGCGGTGATGAACGATGGGCGGATCGAGCAGATCGCCCCTCCGCGGGAGGTTTATCAGGAGCCCGCCACGGAATTCGTCGCCCGGTTCGTGGGAGAAGTCAACGTGCTGCCCGGCCAGATGTACCACGGCTACGCCTATGCGGGGAGCCTTGTCATCCGGATGGTCGGGAGCCGCCCGCCGGGGGACGGAAGCTGGGTAAAAGTGATTCTGCGCCCGGAAGACATCTCGTTGCACCCGCCGGGGATCGCGGAATCGGGCCAGACGCAGGCAACGGTCCAATCCGTTTCCTTCCAGGGGACGTACCTGCGCGTGGAGTTGAAGACGGAAGAAGGGTACCGGCTGACGACGCTCCTCCTACGGAGCCACCCGATGGCCGAGGCGATCGCCGAAGGCGACGGCGTCCGCGCGGAGACGATCCGCGGAAGCGTCCTCCCCGACCCGCTCGGGAAGGCGGAGCCGGAATATTACCTGTGAGGTGGCGATGACGCGGAAAGCGAACTATTTCCCCATTTTCCTGGATCTCCGCGGCGCGGCGGCCCTCGTCGTCGGCGCGGGGAAGGTCGCGGAGCGTAAGATCGGCAAGCTTCTTGCGCACGGCGCACGGTTGACCGTCGTCGCGAGGAACTTTTCCGCCCCGGTGCGAGGAATGGCGGAGCGCGGCGAGGTGCGCGGAATCCATTCCCCATTCCGCCCGGAGCACCTCGACGGGATGGACCTGGCCTTCGCCGCAACCTCCGACCCTGAAGCGAACCGGTCCGTGGCGCGGGAGGCAAGACGCCGCCGCATCCCGGTGAACGTCGCGGATGTACCGGAGGAGTGCACGTTCATTCTCCCCGCCACGGTTCACGGCGAAGGGTTTACGCTCGCGGTCTCCACCGGCGGGAAAAACCCGGGCGCCGCGCGGGCGATCCGCGAATTCCTCGAAGAGCGCAAGGAGGAGATCGCGGTCCGGCTCGAGCGGGGCCGCAGGCGGCGGGAGGCCCGGCCGCAGGAAGGCAAGGTGTACATCGTCGGCGCAGGACCGGGAGACCCAGACCTGCTGACCGTGCGGGCGCTCGGGTTGCTGCGCGGCGCGGACGCGGTGATCCACGATTACCTCGTCCCGGGGGAGATCCTGTCGCTTGCCTCCCCGAAGGCGGCCAGGATCTGCTTCGCGCGCAGGGGGAAGACCGCCGGCCACGGATCCGCGATCAAGCAGGCGGCGATCCACGCGGCCATGGCGCGGTTCGCGCGGGAAGGAAAATCGGTAGTCCGCCTCAAGTCGGGCGACCCGCTCGTCTTCGGACGTGGCGGGGAGGAGGCGGAATACCTGGCAGCCGAGGGGATCCCCTTCGAGATCGTTCCCGGGATCACCGCCGCCGCGGGATGCGCCGCCGCCGCCGGGATACCGATGACGCACCGCGATGTTTCATCGTCCGTAACGTTTCTTGCCGGTCATGAAGCGGACGGAAAAGGCGAAACGGGGATCGACTGGAAACGGCTGCCGTCGGACGGCACGATCGCCGTCTACATGGGGGTCGCGCGGGCGGAGGGGCTTGCGCGGGACCTCATGGAGAAAGCGAATCTTCCCGCGGATACCCCGGTCGCCGTCGTGGAGAACGGGACCCGGCGCGCCCAGCGGGTCCTCCGTGGACGGCTCGCCGGCCTGTCCCGCCTCGTGAAAGAAGCGGGGGTCCGCTCCCCCGCCCTGCTGTTCGTTGGGAAGACCGCGGCCTGCGCGCTGGTCGGGCGCCCGAGCCGCGAAAACATCGAGGAGCGAAACGATGGACCTGTCGCGCAGAGTGTTTGACGACGTTTCCCAGTTGATCGGTTCCCTGGAGAACCCGACGCCCCTGGTGCGCCTGAAGCGGCTTCCGCCTCCGGGGAGCGGCGGGATCTTCGCCAAGCTGGAGTGGATGAATCCCTTCGGGTCGATCAAGGACCGCACCGCGAAGTACCTCATCGAAGGGCTGCGCACGAGCGGCAGGCTCGAAGGGAAAAAGATCGTCGAGCCGACCTCGGGAAATACCGGAATCGCGCTGGCCGCCCTTTCGAACCTTCTGGGCGTCCCCTGCACGATCACCATTCCGTCGGGCGCCCCGGAGGAGAAGATCGCGCTTCTGCGGCTTCTGGGGGCGGAAGTCTGGCCCACTCCCGACGACCTGTGCCCGATCGACCACCCGAAGGACGGCGCCATCGCTCTCGCGAGAACCTTTGTAACCGCCGAGGCGACGAGGGACCGGTACGTCATGCCGAACCAGTACGAGAACCCGGACAACGTGCGGGCCCACTACGAGACGACCGGGCCGGAGATCTGGGCTCAGACCCGTGGGAAGGTGACCCACTTCTTCGCCGGGTACGGCACCTGCGGGACGATCACGGGCGTGGCGAAATTCCTGAAAGGAAAAAACCCGGACGTCCGCGTGATCGCGATCGAACCTTCGATGGGGCACAGGATCTCCGGTCTGAAAAACTTCCAGGAGAGCAACAAGCCCGGCATTCTCGACGAGTCGCTCATCGACAAGACGGTGCGGGTCCCGGACGACCCCGCCTACGAGACGACGATCCGACTTGCCCGGGAAGAGAGCCTGCTCGTCGGCCCTTCCACGGGGGCGATCGTCTGGGCCGCCCTGCAGGAGAACCTGCCGGAGGGGGCGGTGGCCGTCTGCATCTCTCCGGACAACGCCTTCAAGTACACCTCCTTTTTCGCCGACCGCGTCGCGAACGACGGGGTGCCGCGGATGGACATGGCCGTATGAACGAAGCCGACTACAAGGAGCTGAAAAAAGGCGGGATGATGCGCCAGAAGGAGGCGGGGCTTTTTTCCGTCCGTCTCCACGTGGTCGGCGGGCAGCTGACGACGGGGCAGCTTCGCGCAATCCGGGAAGCGGCGGACCGGTTCGGGAAAGGCGCGGTCCACCTCACGACCCGCCAGGGAGTGGAGATCCCCTTTGTCCCCGCCGATTCGCTCGCCGCATTGAAGGAGTTCCTCGACCTCTCGGGGGTCGGCGTGGGCGTTTGCGGCCCGACGGTACGAACGGTGACGGCGTGCCAGGGGTGCCGCGTCTGTCCGAGCGGGGCGATCGATTCGCCGGCCCTTGCGGACGCGGTCGACAGGGAATTCTACGGGAAACCGGTCCCGCACAAGTTCAAGGTGGGCATCTCGGGCTGCGCCAACAACTGCATGAAGGCCGAGGAAAACGATATCGGGATCAAGGGGTACGTCGAGCCCCGCTGGACGCGGGACGAGTGCACGTTCTGCGGGGTCTGCGAGGCGGTCTGCCCCACAAAGGTCGTCCGCGTTTCGGAGGGGGACGGCCGCGTCTCCATCGAACTATCCGGCTGCATCGGGTGCGGGGACTGCATCGAGGCCTGCCCTACCGGGGCGATGGGGGAAGGAAAACGTGGGTACCAGGTTTTCGCGGGGGGGAAATTCGGAAGGGTCCCTTCGTTGGGAAAAAGGATTCTCGGGGTCCTGCGCACGCACGAAGATGCGATCGCGGCGATCGCCGCCGCCGTCGAATTCTTCCGCGCGTACGGCAAGCCGAAAGAGCGGTTCGGCGACACGCTGAAACGGACGGGGATCCCGGCGCTGGAAACATACGTCATGGAAAGGATGGCGAAAACTTCATGATTCCCCTGCTCGACATCACGGGAGACGTCTGCCCGATGACGTTCGTGAAAGTCAAGATGGGGCTCGCGAAGATCGCGCCATCCGAAACATTGAACGTCCTCTTGAAGGAAGAAGCGCTGAAAAACGTGATCTCCTCGTTGAAAGCGGAAGGACACAAGGTCACAAAAGTGGTCGGACGGGTGGACGTATTCCTCCTGGTGGTGGAGAAGTGCAACCCGGGGAAGTAAGACGAGGTCTGTGAAATGATGACAGGCGCTTGACGATTGAATTCCTATCGATAAAATAGACATTGTAGATAATATTCCATCTGCCTGGAGGTAGGATGCGCCTGTCGAAAAAAGCGGAATACGGTTTGCGGGCGCTGATCTATGCGGCCCGCTTTCCGGAGGGAACCACCTTCCAGATCAAGGACCTCGCGGAGAAGAACGGGATCCCGAAAAAATTCCTCGAATTGATCCTCCTCGAGTTGAAAAACGCGGGCATTCTTCGGAGCCGGCGAGGGGTGGGGGGCGGCTACCTGCTGGAGCGCCGCCCGGAAACGATCCGCTCCTCGGAGATCATCCGCGCGATCGAGGGGCCCGTGATGCAGGCGGGCGAGCCGAAAGGGAAAGGAGAGCCTGGCAGGGAGGGGGTCTCCCCGGCGGTGTCGCGGCTTGTCAAGGAGACGTCCGAGGCCATCGAGTCGGTCCTCGACCGGTGGACGCTGGCCGACCTCGCCCGCGAGGAGCAGGAAGCGGCCGAGCGGAAGCGGCGCAACGTCATGTACTTCATCTGACGGATACGGAGAATATGAGCGTGAAGCGGAAACGATCGATCGAGACGCTGGCGGCGCAAGCCGGGGTGGGCACCGACCGCGCCTTCGGGGCCGTGAGCGTCCCGATCTACACCACGGCAATCTACCGGTACGATGCCTTCGGAAAGCACCGCGGGTTCGATTACTCCCGCTCGGAAAACCCGACGCGGCAGGCAGCGGAGAAAGCGCTCGCCGAGCTTGAGGGCGGGTCCTTCGCGACGGCGTTCTCTTCGGGGATGGCGGCCATTTCGGCGGTCATGACGCTCTTTTCGGCGGGCGACCACATCCTGTGCTCCGACGACCTGTACGGCGGGACCTACCGCCTCTTCGAAAAGATCCTTCGGCCGTACGGCCTCACCTTCGACTATGCCGACATGGGCGACCCCGCGGCGGTGGCGAAAAAGATCAGAAAGAAGACCCGGGCCGTCTTTATCGAAACCCCCACCAACCCCCTGATGAAGATCGCGGACCTGAAGGGAGTGGCGCGGACGGCAAAAGACCGCGGGATCCTCTCCATCGTCGACAACACGTTCATGTCTCCGGTCCTGCAGCGGCCGCTCTCGCTGGGAGTCGATATCGTGGTGCACAGCGCTACCAAGTTCCTCGGGGGGCACAACGACCTGATCGGGGGCGCGGTGATCGTCTCGGACCCGGCGCTCGGCGAGAAGATGCACTTCGCGCAGAAGGCGGTCGGGGCGATCCTGTCCCCGTTCGACGCCTGGCTGCTTCTCCGTGGGATCAAGACGCTTGCGGTGCGGGTGGCGCATTCCCAGCGGAACGCGGAAAGCGTGGCGGTGTTTCTCGCGGCGCACCCCTTTGTGAAGAAGGTGTTCTTCCCGGGTCTTCCCGGGCACGCCCGGCGGGAGCTGCATTTCTCCCAGTCCGCCGGACCCGGCGCGGTCATCTCCTTCGAGCTAAAACGGGAGGCCGCCGTCCCCCGGTTCCTGGAATCGCTCCGGCTCGTCATCCTGGCGGAAAGCCTGGGAGGGGTGGAGTCGCTGGTCACCCACCCTTCCACGATGACGCACGCCGACATCCCTGTCGAAGAGCAGGCCGCCGTGGGGCTGACCCCGGCCCTCGTTCGCCTGTCCATCGGGATCGAAAACCCGGACGAGCTGATCGCGGACATCGCCCAGGCGCTGCGGAAAGCGCAGCGCGGCGGTTGAACCGCCGGACCGCCTTAGCGCTCCACTTTGTAACTACGGCAATCGGACTCCGGGCTCGCGGGGGGACTTCCCCGGGGGTCAGCGACCTGCGGGATCCGGCGTTACTCCTCGGGGCTCAGGGAGCGGAGTACCCCAGGGAGCGCTTTTCGTCGGGGAGTGGGGGTCCCCTTCCGGCTGCTCCTCCGAGGTTTCGCCGGTATCGTTGGGCGCGGCGCCTTCTTCCTTTCCTTCCGGCGCGCCGAGCTCCTGTGGGCCGTTTTCCGGGAGAGGAGCGGGGACCTTCTCCTCCGCCGGAGGGGACTCCATCGTCTTTTCGACCTTCCGCTCCAACCCCGCGATGTTCGGCGACTCGGCCAGCGCCGCCTTGTATTCCTCTTCGGTGATCATCTTCGCGGCGAACATCCTGCGCAGGATCCGGTCCGACCTCCGCACGACCCGGTCCAGCTTCCGGTACGGGTCGTACACCTTGGGCCCCGGCAGCATCGAGGCCAGGAAGGAGCTCTCCCGGACCGTCAGCGCGGAGGGGGGCTTCCCGAAATAGTATGAGGATGCGTGGCCCACGCCGTAGACCATCGGTCCCAGCTCGACGGCGTTCAGGTACAGCTCCAGGATCCGGGACTTAGTGAGCGCGTCGTCCATGCGGCGCGCCAGGACGAATTCCTTGACCTTCCGGGAAATCGTCTTTTCGCGCGAGAGGAAGACGTTCTTGGCGACCTGCTGGGTGATCGTGCTCCCTCCGCGGACGAACTTCCCTTTCTGGAGGTCGGCCTTGAGCGCCTCCTTGATCGCCTCGTAGTCGACCCCCTCATGGGTGTAGAAGTTCGCGTCCTCCGCCGCGATGACCGCTTTTTTCAGGGAAGCGGGAACCGCCGATATGGGCGTCCAGAACCGGTTGCGGGGGCCAAGGACAAAGGGGTGGTCTTTCCGGTTCCAATCCTTGACGGTGATCACGAAGGATGCCCTGGAATTCTTCAGGGGATCGACGGAAGGCAGGAAGAGGAGGGAACCCCCGATCCACGCCGCGCAGGCAAGGAAGAGCAATAGAGCGATCAGGACGATTTTCTTCAGGAGCCGCGGGTTGCGCACCCGCCCATTATAGAGCAGATCAACCGTGGAGGAAGATGGCGGTAACCATCGCCGCAATTCCGAGGGCAAGCGCCACCTTCGGGAGAATCACCTTCGACCGCTCGCGGATTGTCCCTTCCTTCCCTCCGAGGAGCGCTTCCGACGCGATATCGCAGACGCCGGGGATCGAGGAGCAGGACTTCGTCTTCGGGCAGATGGCGAAGATGACCAGCATCGCTCCGGTGAGCCCGGCCTTCAGGAGGACATAGCGGCCCGAGGAAGTCGTCCACAGGGCATCGACAGAGCCGAGCAGGAAATATGCTTTCGCGGCGCCGCTGCCGACGAGAAGAGCGATCGACGTCCCGACCAGTTTCCGGAACCGCTGCTCCATGAGCGCCAGCAAAAAGGCGCTCTGGAACGTCACTTCGTTCTTCCGGAAGACGGGGTCCAGAACCACGATGTGGAAGATCATCCCCCCGAGCCAGGCAATCGCCGCAAGCAGGTGGACGGCCGTCAACGCGATTTGGAGATACTCCATGTCCTCTTTATCCCCTTGTCGCCAGTTTGCCGGATCGGTGGTTCCGCCGCCTTGATGCAGGTCAACATTCTCCAGGCACCGGGAGGTTGCGATAAAATCGCCGTGCAGGGACGTTAGAGTTTTTAAGAACGTCCCTGTTTTTGTGGTGCCCGGTTCTTGGGGTAAAGTATCGGGATGCCGAACGATGCGCTGCTGCTCATCCTCCTGTCCGCCGTCATGCACGCCGGCTGGAACCTGATCCTTAAGACCAGCCGGCACAAGCTGGCCTTCAATGTCTTCATGCACGGCTCCGCGATCGCCATCTTTTCGGCCTGGTGGATCGCGACGCAAGGAGGGATCCCCCTTCCCCGGGGGCCGGTGCTGCTCTTCACGCTGGGGGGAGGGTTCTTCTTCTCCCTCTACCACATGTGCCTCACGGCGTCCTACGAGCGGATCGACGTGTCCCTCGCCTATCCCTTGACGACCACCGGCCCGCTCTACATCCCCCTGTGGGCCTACTTGTTCCTCGGCGAGCGCGATCGTCGGCGTCCTTGGGGGAATCTTTCTGTTCCGGGAGCGGTTCGGGCGGATCCGGCTGATCGGCGCGGCGCTCATCGCGCTGGGAGTCTTCTGCATCAAGCTGGGGTAGCGCCTGCAACCTCCCCTCCCACGAGGCATCTTACCCATAAAGATCGATGAGGAGTTCCCATGAAGCGATGGTTTCCGCTGGCGGTCTTCCTCCTCGCGTCGGGGTGCGCCGGAGCGCCGGTCCGGGAGGAGGCAACGGCACCGGTTCCCGGGGAAACGGTGATCGACATACGGGCGGAAAGCTACTTCTTCACCCCGGCGCGCCTGACCGTCCCGGCGGATAAGCCCTTCGTCCTGCGGATCCGGAACGAAGCCACCCTTATTCCCCATTCGTTCGTCCTCGAGAACTCCGGCGGCGCGGTCATCGTCCGCCATTCCCTCAAGAAAGGCGGCGAGACGGTCATCCGCTTCTCCCCCCTTTCCGCGGGCATCTACACCTTTTACTGTGACAAGTCGTTCCTTGGGATGAGCCACCGGAAAAAGGGGATGGAAGGGAAGCTGGAGGCAAAAAGGGAGTAATCCATGCCGGCGATCCTGTCCGCATCCCATGCCGACCCGCCCCACGCGTTTTCCCAGGAGTTCCTGAAGGCGGCGGTAGTTCAGTTATATTCGGGGCGGATCCCCGACACGGACGTGCAGCGCATCGAAGACGTGTTCGAACACTCAAGAATCCGGGAGCGGGCGTTTCTGATGCCCCTGGACTGGTACCTCGCGCCCCGCACCCCGCAGGAACGGAACCGGGCATACATGGAAGACGGGCTGGCGATTCTGGCCCGCGCGTCCCGCGGATGCCTGGAAAAGGCGGATTGCCGCCCGGACCAGGTGGACCACGTGATCTTCGTCTCCACGACGGGGCTTTCGACGCCGTCGCTGGACAGCTACCTGATCAACGAGCTCGGTTTGCCGCGAAAAACCACCCGCCTGCCGGTGTGGGGGCTTGGATGCGCCGCCGGGGCTGCGGGGATCTCGCGCGCGTTCGACCACTGCCTTGCCCACCCGGAGGCAAGGGTGCTGCTCGCCTCCCTGGAAACCTGCAGCTTGAATTTCGCGCAGGAGGACCTGTCCAAGAAGAACCTGGTCGCGATGTCCCTGTTCGCGGATGCCGCATCCGCCGTGCTCGTCGCAGGCGATGCGGTGGAGGGCGAGGGACCGCAAGTCATAGCGACCCGCTCCCATCTTTTTCCCGACAGCTACCGGATCATGGGGTGGGACGTCGCGGAGGGAGGATTCCGGCTGGTGCTCTCGCCGAAGCTCCCGGAGCTTGTCCGGAACGAGCTTCGCCCCCTGGTCGACTCCTTCCTTCTCTCACGCGACCTGTCGCGCCGCGATATCGTCCACTACCTCACGCACCCGGGAGGGGCGAAAGTGGTGGACGCCATCCGGGACGCTCTGGGGCTTTCCAACGGAGAGCTGCGGATCTCCGAGGAGGTCCTTCGCGACCACGGAAACGTCTCCTCCGCCTCCGTCCTTATCGTCCTGGAGCGATGGATGGCCGACGGGGGCGGGACGGAAGCCGGGGAATTCGGGCTATTGTCGGCATTCGGGCCGGGGTTTTCGGCGGAGCTGGTGCTGCTGCGGGCATGAGATATTCTTTCGCCTGGGTCTTTGGATTCGTCGCCCTCCAGAGGCTCTTCGAGCTGTACCTATCGGGGAGGAACCGGCGGAAGCTGGCAGCCATCGGGGGAAGGGAGTTCTCCCCGGAAACCTTCCGCACCGTGGCGGCGTTGCACGGGCTGTTCCTCGCCGCCCTTCTGCTGGAATCGTATCCCTGGCGGTTCCCGCTCGACGCGCTCTCGGTTTTCTGCCTCGCCGCCCTCGCGCTTCTCTCCGGCTTGCGCTATTGGTGCATATCCGCTCTCGGGAGTTTCTGGAACGTCCGCATCGTCGTCGTCCCGGGAGCCGCGGTGAAACGCTCCGGACCGTACCGGTACTTGAGGCACCCGAACTACCTGGCCGTGGCGCTCGAATTCCTCTTCCTGCCCCTGCTCCTGCGCGCGCCGGCGACGCTGGCCGTTTTCTTTCTTCCCGGCCTTTTGGTCCTGCGGCAGCGGATCCGTTTAGAGGAAAAGGTTTTGAGGGAAAACACGGACTACGGAACGGTCTTTCCGGCCCGCTGACCCGATGCGCTATCCGCCGATGTACTCCCTCGTCTTCGCCAGGAAATCCGCGTCGACAGGGCGGGATTTTCCCGTCTTGTAATCGTACATCACCTGGATAGTCTCGGCCTCCGTGAAGACACGCCCGTCCCGGGGGTCGAACAACTGGCATTGGAAACGGAAGGAGCTGCGCGATACGTCGGTGATGTGCATCCGCAGCTTCACCCTGTCCTGGAGGAGGATGGGAATCCGGTACCGGACATTCGCCTCCGCCAGGATGAACGTGATGTCCTCGACCCCCTTTACCCCGAGCACCTCGGCGAAGAACTTTACGCGGCCCAGCTCGAACAGGGTCAGGGTCACCGCGTTGTTGACGTGCCCCATCGAATCGATATCGCCGAACCGCAACGGGATGTCGGTCTCGTACACCTTCGCGGGGGCGGACGGCAGCGTCCCCCGGAACGGCTCGCCGAACCTTCCAAGGAAAGCGATTTCGCCCGGTTCCTTCCGGACGTTTTTCTTCTCGTCCTTCTTTCGCGTCTCCTCGTCCAAATCCTCGTGTCTCCCGGGATAGCCGACGGCGATCACGGCGATCGGCCGGAAATCCTCCGGCAGGGAAAGCGCGGCTTTCAGGGGCGCTTCCTTCCACCCCGCCATCGGATGCACGAGCAATCCCTGGTCCACCCCCCGGTACAGCAGGCTCATCGTCGCCAGCCCCGTGTCG
>Ga0214473_10010385_pt1 | contig 10949 bp, 9 predicted proteins | sample RVTome_7_FD_203509 | JGI IMG/M metagenome (GOLD analysis project Ga0214473, IMG submission 203509) | Soil microbial communities from uranium-contaminated site in the Upper Colorado River Basin, Wyoming, United States - RVT98D197 | ecosystem: Environmental > Terrestrial > Soil > Contaminated >... | reverse complement strand
ATCGGCGGCGCGCTTGACCGGTTCGGGAAGGTTTTGGACGAATTGGGTGAGACTTTCCAGGGCCTTGGAAACTCCGGAGGTCAGGGCGGCGGTGAGCAGCCCGACCAGCTTGATGATGTCATCGATGATGCCGCTGGAGGGAATTTCAAAGGTGAGGGCCTGGCTCTCCTGGCTGATTTTTCCAAAAAGATCCGCCGTTGCTTTGACAGTGTAGTTCCCGCTCACGAGTGAATCGGCGGAAATCCCCCATGATCCAGATGTCGCATCGGCGATGGCACTTAGAGTTTGGCTGTAACCGCGGTCGGAGGTGAGGACAACACTGATGACCGTACCCGGATAGCTAAATCCGGTTAGTTTGATGGAGTCTTCCGGCAACCCTTCCTCATCTCTAGAGATGAGCGTCGGTGGAAGGACTTCATCGCTCAGAGAAGTCCCCGTAATTAGGATTTTGTTGGTAACCCCGGCCTCATCCACAGCGTAGATATAAAGGTTTCCGACGTCTGCGCTCTCGGCTTCGAAGGTGAAGTTTACCCGTCCCTTTTCGTCTAGCTTGGCAACGGCTTGAATCTCTTCCGCCCCGTTTTCCACGATTACCTCTGACCAGGGGGCGGTTTTTACGTCGGTGATGGAAATGATGGTGTCCCCTTGGGTGTTAGAAAAGAGAGTGCCAACACCCTCCCCTCGGGTTTGGGCAAAGGCCAATCCTGATAAAAACGAAATGGAAAGGAGGAAGATTAAGGTTTGGGCAAGCCGACGCATTACTCTACATATAGCATTTTGCTATTGATTTTTGCTATGATTTTCCTAATGTCTGTCCCTGCCCAGGGTCCGGTTACGATTTACGCACCGCAGCCTGTTTCGGTGGTTGGTTCTCTTCCACCCGAGAGACGGTCCAAATTCCAATCCAAGCTCAAAATTCTTCTCTCCATTTTGGTAGTTTCCGGAATTCTGTCCGGTTTTTATCCGTTGATCGGAGAGGTTCGGGGGATTTTGACGCAAGGGGGAAGCGCCGTCACTCTGGACAGAGTTCTGGACGAAAATTTCAATCTTTCGTTGGTGGGAAATCTGGAGGGATCTCAACTGATCTCGACCGCCACCGACTCCGATCCTCTTGTCGTTAACAGCACCAGCCTGGTTGACAATTTAAATGCCGATCTTCTGGACGGTCAGTCTGGCAGCTACTACATTGATACTTTTCCGGCTACCGGCTGGACGGATGACGGGGCAACGGTTCGGCTAACGACGGTGACGGATCGAGTCGGAATCGGCACCACCGCTCCCGAGGAACCCCTGCACGTTTTTCGCTCAGATACTACCGGAACCGATTCTCTGGTGAAATCCGGTGTCTTCGATCTCTTCCTCTATGCCGACGACGCCACTCCTGGTACCAATATCTATATGGGAGTTCAGGGCCGTACCCGGTACTACGGTGTTTCCGGCGAGACGGCCTATGCCGTTGCGGGGGTGCGGGGGAGCTTCCTCAACATGAGCTCCGGCGACGTCACCGAAGCTGTCGGGGTTTATACGTCGGTCGGGAACAATAGCACGGGAACGATCGACCGCGCCATCGGTTTCTACAACCCCGCGATCGCCAACCTCTCCACCGGGACGATCAATGAGGCCTACGGCCTTTTGATTGGCAGCCCGATCAACAGCGGGGGAGGAACCATCACCGACAACTACGGTATCTTCATCGGTAACCAGAGCTGTGCCGGTTGTACCAACATCTGGGCGGTCTATGCGGAATCCGGGGATAGCTATCTCAACGGCAACCTGACGATCGGGGAGCAGCTTAGGACTACCACCAATCCCATTAACGCCCTCAACCTGTTGAATAACGGGGTCAGTCTTGAATCCTACTTCAGCGTTCAGATTAACCTCGACAACGACGCCGACGACTCCGGAGAGCAGTTTCGGGTTGTGACGGACGGGGCGTCAATCGAGCTATTTACGGTGGACGACAGCGAACTACGCACCATTCAACCTTCCTTCTTTGAGAGTGGAGTTTTCACTGGCTTGGCAACCGGCACTCTCGGTTATCTCAGCGTGTTGGAGGACTACGGCTCGGACGGAATCGCTCGGGTAGTGGATCTGACGACGACCGATGATGCCGATGTCCAAGTTCTGCGATTGGGTCTTGGTACCGACGATACGTCCGGGGCCAGCTCGAGGTTTATATCGTTCTATGCGAGTGCAACCGGGGAGGACGATGGAACAGGAGTGGGAAGGATTCGGCTCAATAGCGGCGGGGTAGCTTACGAAACGGGCGGGGCGGACTACGCCGAGTACGTCGATGTTTCTTCCCCGGTTAGCCAAGGCGACATCATCTCAATCTCAGGGTCAGGGAAGAAAGCGGTGACCGGGGAACATATCATTGGAGTAGTGTCTGATACCGCCGGATTTGTGGGGAACGCTAAGTCCGAGGAACCCGAGGCAGATCAAGCGATTGTGGGTTTCTTGGGGCAGATCCTAACAAAAGTTACCGGTAATGTTCAGCCTGGGGATTTGATCACGGCCTCCGATATTCCGGGAGTGGGAGTTAAGGCGACGGGGAAAGGCCGAATGGTGGGAACGGCGCTGGGGAGCCATGCCGGCTCGACGGTTTCCAAGATCAGAGTTTTCGTCAACCCCGGATGGTGGGATCCAGGTACGGAGATCACTCCTGAAGGAACCGCCAGTGTTGAGATTCCAGATCAGCTCAAACTCATAGGTGTGGAAGCTGAAGAAGGATGGTTCGAAAAACTAGTCACTAAGATGGCTGAAATCGCTTCCGCCATCGTTGAAAATCTCAAAGTTAAGTTCTTAACGGTGGGTGATTCGGAAGTTCCAACGGGGATCACAATATACGATAGAGCAAATGGGGAACCCTACTGTGTCGCCGTTAATGAAGGAACCGTGGTCACGACCGCCGGCGTTTGTGAGTAGCTTTTTAGCTTTTTCAGACAGGAGGCACAGAACCATTTCCCTAAATATTTTTGGAGATTTGGTCTAAATTTCCGGTTCGAACTCAGTTTGGAGTGGGCAACGGCGTGTCCGGCCATAAATCCCTTGCTGCAATTTTCACATTTTCTTGCCATGACTCGAAGAGTTTAACATACTGTGTTTATTGCTTCAGAAGGTTCTTCTGCGCTAAGCTGTACTGATGAATTTTTCTCCCGAAGAAATTCGCGATTTGATCAAGGCCTGGGTGGCGGTTTCGCTGGCGATTGCGATCGCGATTCTGGGATTCGAATCCATCTCCACCCTGGGCCTGCCGGTTCTGATCCGGGCCTTTGCGATCTACTCCATCACCGTTGGTTTTTCCTTCATCGCGCACGAGGTCTTGGGTCACAAGTTCCTGGCCCAGCGTTACCATCTTTTTGCCGAATTTCGCGCCGATGATCTGTTCCTGCTTCTTGCGGTTCTCCTTTCTTTCACCGGTTTTGTCTTCGCCGCCCCCGGGGCGGTGGTAATCGGAGGAGTGACGCGCGTCGACACCTACGGGAAGATCGCCGCGGCCGGAGCGGTGGTCAACATTATTCTGGCGGTGTTCTTTGGATTGCTCTCCCTCGCCGGGGTCTCCCTGGTTCTGCCGCTCTATGAAACCCGTGGAATTGACCTGGTCGCTTCCAGTTATCAAATCAACGCCTGGCTGGCTCTTTTTAATCTTCTGCCGTTGGGGATTCTGGACGGGGCGAAGGTGTTGAAGTGGGACCGGAGGGTGTGGGCGGTTCTCTTCGTGGTCTCGGCGGTACTCTTCTTTAGAGGCATCTAAATCCAGAGAAACACCCACCGCAGATGTGCTATATTCGGGTTGGCCTGCCTGGTTCGTTTGGCCGGTGAGCAATTCCGCAAACTTGCTTAGCAGGGACCCTCAATCTCCTCGGTCCTTGGACCGGGGATGCGGGGACCCACTTTTCTTTACGTGGGATTTGCTCAGCTCAAAGAGCCGACGCCCGGGTGGGCTTCTTTTTTTGCCTCAGCAAAAAGCTAGGTCCGACAACGTTGGGCCGCCCATTTACCTTATTACCTATTTCCTCTTAAGCTGATTCTCGAGTTGACGTTCAATCTCCTCCTGGTTGAGAGGCTCCAGCATCTGCTTGAGTTCAGGGTCATGGGTGACATCCACCCCCATTTTTTTCAGGATTTCGGCCAGGATTTTGAGAATTTTTGTATTTTCCTGTTCGGTGATGGTGTCGATCTGCAGTCCCATCTCCTCCCGCAGGCTATTAATCCGTTCCTGTCGGTTTTGGGTGATGAGGACAAAGATGGCCAGAATGATGGCTTCTAGCGAAACCGTTGTGGTCAGAAAGATGTGCGGGAAGGGATCAAACGGCTTCACCCCGGGTATTACCCCCGAGTTGAGCAACAGCCAGGTCCCAAACCAGGCAATATTAAGAAAGAGGAACTCGGTCGTTCCGAAGACCGCCGCAATCCGGTCCTCCAGCCTTTCGATCCAGGAGCGGCGCGCCCGCATCTTGGTCTCGATGCTCTCAATGGCGGTTTGGATTATCTGCTGGCGAACATTCGACGGCTCGCCACGCGAACCTAGCAACCTCGCTGGTGCTTGGTTGTGATTGGGCATCTTAGAGGCATTTTAGCAGTATTCCCGTGTTAAAATGTTAATATTCGCCGAGGTGCTGTCTCGCCTGTGGCGAGTTGCAATTCGGCAGTTCGTGTCGAGGTAGCTAGGTAGTGCACACGCAAGGAGCACTACCGGTCGTTCGAGCGTTAGCGAGGACGATACAACGGCAGAGCAGCTGTTTTAGACGCGATCGGAGATCGCTACTTTCGCTAGCGCGAAATAAACCGCAGGCCGGTGTAGCTCAGCGGTAGAGCACCTGTTTTGTAAACAGGTTGTCACAGGTTCAATCCCTGTCACCGGCTCCAGAGGTTTGCTAGGGTGGCAGAGCGGTCAAATGCGCCTCGCTGTAGACGAGGTGCCCTTGTGGCTACGGGGGTTCGAATCCCTCCCCTAGCACCAACAGTGCCGACATAGCTCAGTTGGCAGAGCGCATTCTTGGTAAGAATGAGGTCCCCGGTTCGACCCCGGGTGTCGGCTCCAGATAATAAAATGGCAAAAAGTTTAAGAATTTTTATCAGACTAAAGTGTAGCGAGTGCGGCAGTATCAACTACACCACGAGCAGGAACAAAAACGCTACCGAAAAGCTGGAGTTTAAGAAGTTCTGTCCGAAGGAGCGGAAGTATACGCTCCACAAAGAGACGAAGATCTAGGCCCGTAGGCTAATGGCAAACCGCTCGCCTCCAGAGCGAGCTTTGGAGGTTCGACTCCTCCCGGGCCTGCCAGACGATTTAGCGTCGATTGGAAACCTGCTATTTTTATATTTCATAGCCCCCCCCGACGAATAGTCAACTTTATTTATTTCCTATTTGATTTTCCCCAGAGGCCGTGATATCCTATAGGGTTAGAAAACTAAACTAGGTCGCCTGGAGCGACAAGGAGAGATAGACATGGGCAAGAGACCGCTGGTTATCTTTTTGATTGGGTTCTTTTTGGCCGGCTGCGGTAAGTCCGCAACAGCCGTCTCAACCGAACCTGCTGTGGTTCCCCCGACGGCAACGTTGGTCCCGACCTCTACTCCGACGGCAACGTATACGAGTGTCCCTACCCCCGTAGAGACCGCCATCCCATTCGGTAAGGAGAGAACGAGGATCTTGGAAATTATGTCGGGATACGGCGTGATGGATTGGGGAAAACTATCCGACTCTTACTGGAACACAATAGGGGGACAAATCGAGAGGTACGGGGTTGCAAGGCGAATCCTCGCTCTTGAACTCCACGGAGACAACTACTACATGTACGACGGCGGTTACGCCATGACTCCCGAAGCCTTTGAGAGTCAAATGCGTTGGCTTCTCGAACACGACTATCATTTTGTAACTGGGCCGGAGCTGGTTGGCCATGTTGAGGGTTGGCTCGAACTTCCCGCCCGATCTGTAATACTAACCACCGATTCGGGAAACACTTCCATGGGATCCTTGCCGAGGATGATCCAACTCTCTCACCAACTGGAAGAAGAGTTTGGGTTTGCACCCCATTTCCTTTCTTTTATTTGGACAAATAGGATGGGGAACGACGAATCAACACAGTGTGTCAACGACAGGTGTTGGGACACGTTTAGAGAGGCCCTCGAATCCGGGTATTTCTCTTTCGGGACCCACACTGAATCACACGCCGACTTTGGTGAAATGACGTACAAAGCCGGTCTTGAGGACTTGCTCCAATCCCGACGCGAAATCCAAGAGAACTTGGGAGTCGTGGTCTACGGCATAGCCTGGCCGTTCGAAAGGTGTCCGGAGTGGATGGATAGATTACCCGAGTCCGGTTTTGTCTTCGCGTTTGGAGGCTGGAGCCGTGGTCTAGCCCAGTGCTACACGTACAAAGAAGACAACCTAGCTATGTGTCTTCCCAGGCTGTTCCCACCCAACCCAGACGGAACATCCGGGCGACCCAATGGGAGAACACTGGTGGAGATGTTGGGGGATGCGGAAGAGAGTTACCAGGAACTTCCTGCTCCTTAAGGCTACAAGCCGATCTGCGCAAACCGCGATCGGCTTTTTCTTTTGGATATCTTAGGCCTTCCTTTGATTCTTAATTTTTCTCAAAAGCCGCTGACCCGAAGCCACTCCTAAGGGCGGTGGTGATGTTTCCCCAAAAAGCTAGGAATTTGGATAATAGTTCCTGCCAAGGATTGAGCGCAGTCGCTTCCCGGTAATCCAAGATATACCGCCACCAGTTATTCCACTTGCCGTCTGGCGCGACGCCGGTGAAGTGGGGGAGGTGAGAGAACCACCATTTGAGGTAACCGTAACCGCTACAGCCCCAGGAGGAGCAGCCGATCTGCTGGGTTGCCCCGGTAAGGTAAGGGTAATTCAACCAATCCTGGCAGGTGCTTTTTTCCGGACTGGAGCGGCTCCAGTCATAGTCGGAAAGGGAATTGGGAGCGTAATGGACCGAACCGCAACCACTGTAGTCATAATCTGGTGATTGGGCTTTGACCAAACCAAACCGGTCCCAGTTGTGGCTGGTCCGGTTTTCCGCCCACCCCCCGTAGGTGTGGGACATCGCCGCTTCCGTTCGGTGGCCAAGATCCTCCAACATTTCCGCCACCCCCCGTTCGTAGCTAAACCCCATGATCGGCATCTGTTTGTTGCAGGATGTTCCCGTGAGCGGGGGCGAGTTGTATTCAAAAGCGCCCGGTCCGGCCAGGCGCGATTCGTAGAAGCCGAAGTAGGGGCCACCCCAGACCCATACCTCATGGATTGCTCCGCTGTTGCGCGCTGCGCAGACGTCCGAGCCGTAATCAGTGAGAAGCTTGTTGTAATCCACCCCCACCGACGTATGGCACTTGGATTCGGGACGATCGAGGTCATTCCAACAGTCGAGAAAGCTGTCACCGTCGAAATCAAATCCGCTGTTGAGAACGGGGAAATCGTCTAGCTGACGGTGTTCCACAATTTGGTAGTTCACATAGTTCCCGCTGGCGCTTTTGACATCAACGACGAACTGCGTCTCCAGTGCTTGCGGATTTTCCCAACCCAAAAGATTGTGGAGCCGTTGGCCGTTAACAATTGGATCGAAATCCAGCACCAGGACTTTTCGGGTGACGGTGCTGGCCGGCAGGGGTTTTGGGGTGGGTTTAGTTTTCGGCGTCGGCGTTGGTTCTGACCCGACATTCAGTTCCGGCTGGGGGGTAGTTTTGGGAAGGACTTTATCCTCGGCCTTGGTCAGCGCTTTTTCATTCGAGTCAATCTCCTCGGTAACGGGCTCGTTCTTGGGAGTATTTTTCTCGGAGCGTAGATTGGTGTAGACGCTCAAAGCACTCGTAACCACGGCCAGTACCGCTAAAAAGTAAAAAAACTTTGGGGAAAGGAGAGAGGGGATCGAAAATCTCTTCCGAGATTTGGTCAAGTACATCAAGGCCATTTTCGCACAAAATCGACTCCTGATTTTGCTAGCCCGCCTCAGGCGGGCGTCCAATGCCAACTCGACTTTTGCTAGGTTCGCAAAGCGAGCCGTCCAAAAGTCGTCCGATTGACTTTTTCACCGTTCGCGATTACCATTTAAGAAAATCTGCCGATTTCAGGAATGAGAGGAGGAACCGTGCTGGAAGCTATCTTGTACTGCACCGATCGGGCGATAGAAACCGGGTTGCGGGACCGGCTCGTCGCGTTTCTCCCCAGGATCTTGGCGGAGGCGCTGTCGGTTCCGGGCGACAAATTAGTGCCGGAAGATGTGATCATTCGCTACGGATCTGGGGAGGAGTGGGTCTCACCCAGGGGAGATGATTTCCGGGTGCGGATCGAAACCGAGGATCGTGATCGTCTGGACGAGGAGTGGGGGGCAGTGATCACACTGGCGGCGATTCAACTGCGCAGCCATCTTCCCGTCGGAGTCTCTGGTTCGATTGAGATTCCGGTGGAGGGAGAACTCTTTTGCGAAGCGGCTGTCTCGACATCGCTGCAGTAGTTCACTAACCCTTCTTGGGAAACCGAGGAGGTTTTTTTTGTCCCCCTTACCTTGCCCTAAGTCCTATAGCATGGTAGAATGAAAGCACCTACTCTCAGACAAGGAGGCCGGAGATGATGGGAAAGGTTGTGAGTGCGCTTCTGAGCGCGATCATCATGGTCGTTGCGCTCGGAGCCGGGATGGAGGTTGCGAATCAGGCCGGGATATTCTGGGGTCTGATCGTGGCCGTGGTTGTCGTGCTTTTCGGTTTGATGGCTCTGGTGGGGTGGATGATTCGCCCTCCCAAGAGCTGAAGACCACCAACCCTTCTTGGGAAACCAGGGAGGGCTTTTTTTATCTTAAATAAGATATCCCTTGGTGAAATCGGAAAAAGTAATCGGTTTTTTCCCTTCGACCTGGACCGCATCGAGCGAGAGAGTTCCGTTTTCGAGATGGGCTTGGAGAATCTTAAGCCTAAGGTTTTGATGGCGCGGATTTTTGAGTTCTCGATCCAACTGTTCGGCCATCTCTCCAACGGTGGTCCAGACTCCCGGCCAGGGATTGTAGGCTCGGGCCATTCGTTCCACCTGGATGTTGTTATCTTGCCAGTTGACGCGCCCATTATCCTTTTTGACCAGTTTGGTGTAGGTGGCTTGAGTGTGGTCCTGCGGTCGGGGATTGAGCTTTCCTTCCAGATAGACCGGAATGGTTCTGACCAAGATTTTCCCCCCGACCTGGGCGAGTTTGGCCATGGCGGTGGCCGTGGTTTCGGCGGGGCCAAGGGCTATTTTTTCTTGGGAAACAATCGGCCCATGGTCCATTTGCTCATCCATCAGCATAATGGTCACTCCGGTTTCCGTGTCTCCGTTCAGAATCGCCGCTTGGATCGGCGAAGCTCCCCGGTACTTGGGAAGCAGAGACGGATGAACGTTTAGGGCACCTTTCTCCGGTATCAGGAGGGTTTCGGAGGGAACAATCATTCCATAGGAAGCGACAACGAAGAGGGTGGGTTTGAGCTTTGCCAGTTTACGGTTAATAGTTGATAGCTCACCCTTGTCGGCGGGGGAAAAGATTTTTATTTTGTTCTCTTTGGCGAAAGTTTTTACGGGAGAGGGGGTGAGTTTTTGGTCTCGGCCGACCGGTCGATCCGGTTGGGTGACCACGGCGACGACATTAAAGTTGTCGTCCGACAACTTTCGGAGGACAATTTGACCAAATACGGGAGTGCCGAAGAAAATGATTCTTGGCCGCATCGGATTCAGCTTAGCATTTTAACCGGATTTCTTTTCGCGAAATTTCTCTTCCAGTTCGGTTTCGGTGAGGAAAGGGCCGGCGGACCTTGCCGTGATTAACTCCCCATCCAGATGGTCAATTTCATGCTGAAATATCCGGGCAAGAAAGTCCGTGGCCTTGATCGTGAGGGTTTCTCCTTTGAGATTTTGGAATCGGACGGTGACGGCTTTGGAACGGACGACCGGTCCGTATTGATTGGGAATTGAAAGACAGCCTTCATACTCTCCCTCTTGACCCGTCGATCGGGAGGTAATCTCGGGATTAATAATGGTCAGGAAGTGGGCGGCGCTGTCCTGTTCATCCGGATTTAAGCGAACGACGGCCAACCGCAGATCAAACCCAACCTGGTTGGCGGAGAGCCCAACCCCTTCCGGATTGCGCTGATTTCGGAGGATCTCTTCCATTTCCCGGACGGTTCGGTGGAGATTATCATCGAATTTGGCCACCTTTCGGGTGGGCTGATTGAGGATTTTATTAGGGTTGGTAACGATTTTCATAACAGCGACTCCGGGTCGACCTCCACTTTCCATTCGGGAGGAATCGCCCTTGCTAGTTTAGCACCAGCCCAAGGCTGACCCGCCTTGGTCGGGAGCGCCAACTTAATGGCGACGTTAATTTGAATCTTTCCCGGGGTTTTGGCGTAGGATTCATACGGGAGAGAGATGATCAGCCGAGAGTCGAGGTTTTTAAGTTTTTCTAAGAGCTTTTCTGTTCCCGAATTGGCTTTAGCGGAGCTCTTGGCGGAGAAACTGAGCTTAACCAGAGTTGAGAAGGGGGGGTAACCAAGTTCTCGCCGGGCTTTTCGGTCCCGCTGGTAGAAATCGGTGAGATCTCCAGCGGCCAGATCCGCAAAAAGCGGGTTCTGGGGCGATGAGGTTTGAAGAATCAGCTCCCCTTTGGTGATCTGCGACAGCTTTTGAACCGTCCAAATTATCTTTTCGTGGGCGCGAAAATCCGGCAGATTTAGAAGGGTATCAACGTCGGCCCAGACGGTGTAGTGGGACTCCTTTCCCAGCGCGGAAAAAAGTTCCGGTCCGATAATCTCATACTGGTTCTTATCTGTGCCAATTCTGTGAATCTCCTCCCTTATTTTATCCTGTAATTCTCTGGAATTAACATAGACTATCGTGTACTTTCCGGAAGTTAGAGCACCCTCTAGAGGTTGAGAGATGAGGGTAAAATTACCGGCCAATTTTTCCAGGTCCA
>Ga0214473_10010384_pt1 | contig 10950 bp, 19 predicted proteins | sample RVTome_7_FD_203509 | JGI IMG/M metagenome (GOLD analysis project Ga0214473, IMG submission 203509) | Soil microbial communities from uranium-contaminated site in the Upper Colorado River Basin, Wyoming, United States - RVT98D197 | ecosystem: Environmental > Terrestrial > Soil > Contaminated >... | reverse complement strand
TGTCACGAAAGCCGAGGTCGGTGGCGCCTGCTGTGATGATTGCTCGGGGCGCATACCAGGGCAGGTCGACGCCAGCGTAGTAGCGCTGCCCAGTATGAAACGCGACCGAGCGGCTCATGGTCAGGCCTTCCGAAGCTGAGCCGCGGTTCTGTAGGTCTGGTTTCCGGCACCCGTGCGAACGATCCAAAGCTTGCCGTCCGCCGAACGCTTCTGGACCTTCACAACCTGCCAGTCCCCTCCAACCTTCGTGCGAGCGGTGTCTCCGGCCTTGACGCGCATCGAACAATTATACCGGCTGCCCGGGTGCCGCTACACGAAATGTAGCGGCACCGAACGTCCGGTCGTTCACGCTGTCAAGCGCAGGCGGACAACCTGATCTTGTCCGCCGCCGGCCTCCTGCACCGTGTCAAGCGCAGGCGGACAAGATCAACCTGTCCGCCGCGGGCCACCTGCAAGGTCGATCCGGTCCTGGGGTCGACGCCGTCAATCGGCAGGGGAAAATGAGCTGCCGAATTTCCCCTCTGTACCAAGACGCTTCCAGGACCCACTTTCGCCGTTTCTTCCGAAAGTGGGCTCTGCCCACGCCCACCGAATCGCTCGGCCGGACGTTACGGAATTCCCTCCCGTCAGGCACCACGGCCGGAATTCGCGGAACTCCCGCAATTCCGGCCCACAAACAACGTTTCCGCCCCACAGAAGGGGGGGCATTCCGGGGGCCCCCGGACTGTCCTCCCCCTAGGTGGAAACGTTGCTCGGGTACCTCCAGCCGACGGCTGGATGTTGCTCGAACTGATGATTCGAGGTAGGTCTCTGTGGTTCGTTTCCACAACGACCGGCAACCCCCCCGTCTAATCGGCCGGGGGGTTTGCTGTTTGTGGCCTCTGAACTCTGCCCGGGGGAGACCGAGCAAGCACCCCCGGGAGCTTCGCCAGCTCAGTAAGTGCGTAGCGATGCATTGCCGCCGCTACGACAATCGAGGTCCAGTGCCTGATGGTCCGAGCGTACTGGTCCCATGTGCGGCCCTCGAACTCCGCCATGATGTGAGCGACTCCGCCTTCGGGAGGGTTCGCGTCGTTCGCAATGTCCTCGTCCGTCGCGTGTTTGATGTGAAAGGCCTGCTTCGTTCCAACTGACCAGGTGAGCTGGCGAGCACCCTTCATGGCGGCTACGTAGTGACGCCAGAGCTGCACGGACTTTGCGTCTCCCTCGGCTGCGTTCTGACCAATCTGCCAAGGGGTGCGATGACCGGGAAGCTTGGGAGTTTTGCTCGCAATCTGAGCGATTTCGAGACCAAGCTTTTCGAGGTAGCTCGCGTTCGTCGAGACGGTGAGCTTGACCCCATGGGACAGCGTCGGCTCGTTCTCAGGCCCGAGCTCGCGCCTTACGCACTCCTGCCATGCAAGAGCCATCTCGCGCTCATCCTGCTCGGTGAGGACGCGGTCGGTTGCGAACAAGACGTGGATGTGCGGATGCCAGCCGTTGTCGAAAGAGAAGGTGACCTCGACCGCTCGGACCCAATGTCGAATGGACCAGCCTTCGCGCTGTTCCTTTGCAGACCTGCCCTGCCAAAAGCGTCGCCACGCGTTCGCCAAACCGGTTCGGGTTCTTTCGAGGTCGTCCCCAATTCCGTGGCGCAGCGTGAAACTGGCCATGTAGGTATAGCCACCAGCTGCCCTCCAGGTCTCCGCAAACAAGGTCACCTCCCCGGAGCGCTCGGCGTAAATGCGGGCCGCGCAGCATGGGCACCCCCACACAGACCCACATGTCTCGAGTCCTGCGAACCTCACGGAACCGTCGAAATGCAGCTGAATCTGAACGGTTGGCTGCACGCGTTTGCGACGACAGAACGACGTCCTCGGCAACGAATGCGGCCGTAGCGCGTCCAGGAGCTTGTAGCGGGCCGTTGTCGCGTCCCGCACCTCCTGATGCTCGAGCCCGCGCTCGGCGAGCTTGGCACCCCTGCCTAGCCTCTCGTAGCCCCCGCTGGCCATCAATCGGACGAGCGCCTCCGACGGCGTTGCACACGCCGGAAGCTTGTCCAAATTGACCGCGAAAAATGCCATCTGGAAACGTTGCTTGCGAATGTCCTAGAGGGCTCCGCCCTCCCCCTTCGGGGGCCCCTCCCGAGAACCGCCGTTCGCCCCCTTTGCCGGCGCAGGCTCCGTCCGCACACGCTTCCTTCCCGGTGGGCGCCCAACTGAACCGCCGGCGGTTTCCGCAGTTTGCTCCCACGGTCGCGGCCCGAACCTCAGGATTCGGTTCACGCGACGACCGAAGTGGACGACACGACGTCCCTCCAGGAGCTCGATCCGGCAGGGCTCGCCCTCAGGTGCCCAGCAGTCCGGACAGGGCACCCGGGTATCCCATTCGTGCTGCACGCGCAGCCACTCGAGCCACCTCTGCCGAGCGTTCACGCTTCGTCCATTTCGTCGGGAGGCCCAGGCCAGACGTTGCGGACGTAGTCGAGTCGGAACGCCTCAAGCTCATCGTCCTCCGCTTCAGGCTCGGGTGGCGGACAGCGATCCGTGTCGTGGCGTTGCTCCTCGTCCTCCTCACGTTTCATGTGTTGACCCCGCTGTCCTCGGCTTCTTCCCAGGCCAGCAGTGCCGCCTCGCAGGCCGTCACGACGTCCGTTGCCCAGTTGTCGTACTGTTCGTCCAAAGGCACCGTGGCCTTCTTATCGGCATCCCAGTCGGGCTGTGTTGCCGATACGAGCCTTCGCCAGTCCGCTGGACTCAGAACATACACTGCCTCCGCAACAACGAAGTCGGCAGACAAGGGGTCGCCCACCGCCCTCGATTTCCGCAGGAGCACCTGGACGACGGAGCCCGGTACGTCGAACTGCAGACCCTCCCGCGGCCTGCATCTACGCGCAGCTCCGCAAAAGTCCGCGTAGGACGCCACGAGCCGGTTGAGCCGCGCCATGGCATCGTCAACGGCCGTGTTCGGTTCGTTCTTCTTCTGCCGTTCGGTCGGCAGACTGTGCTCCAACGGGTCAGCCCCAACCATCTTGGCGCCTCCCTTCGGAGTCAATCTATCGAGCACGGCGACGAAAGCCGGGATGGCCTCCGAGGCCTCGGAGAGGAGCATTTTTCGCGCAAGTTCCAGACTATTCATTGTTCTCGACCTCCTCGTCTTCTTCCTCGTCTGCAAAGTAACCGGCCCGGAGGGCTTTGCGAACGGCAGGCGCAAGCTTCGCGAACCGTTCACGCAGAAGCCCCTTAACCTCCGCCCGATCAATCGAAGCGAGGGCAGCATCGAACAGCCAGCTCGCTTCATCATCGAAGGCACCCGGGTTCTCGATCGAGCCCCAGTCGAGCTGCTCGAGCCCGATCCGGACAATGCGAACGAGCGAGGGCACGCCTCTCGGGCCCGGGTTCACGACGGCATCGTCAACCACCTGCTCCTCGAGCCAGGCCGCTCCCTTGTCCTTCATGAAGAGCCGCACAAATTCGGCCTCAAGACCCTTGGCCATCTGAACCTCCATTCGTGTCGGGCTCCAAGTAGGGCCGGAGCTTGCCCTCCCTACGAACAGCTCGCGCGGCCATCCGCCAGAACCTCGGAGCGTGGTCCGTCTTGATCGTGTCCGGGCCCGCGAGGTCAAGCGGACACCAGTCGGGCCGCCAGTCCCACTCTTTGCGCACGAACACGCTCAACGTGCGGCACCGCAGAAGTCCGTCCTCAGTGTGCTCGACTAGGTCGCACCAGCGGCAGCTCGCCGGGAAGGACTTCATGGCTTGATCGAATCCGTCCCGACCCCGGTCGGAGGGTCACTCGGCAACGGCGGAGCAACCAGGTCTGCCAGGTCGGAGACCGACTCCCGAATGTGCTCGAGCTGTTCGGCGAGCTGGTCCTTGTCCGCCTGAGGCGCTCGCATGATCTGGACCCTCGACCAGACGAGCACGATCGCCAGAATCGCGACAGCTGCGTCGCCGAAGTACTGACGGAGCTGCTCGCCGAACAGATCGAACACCTCACTCACCGCGTACGCAATGCAGACAGTCCACGACAGACCCTCGGTCACAAGCCGAGGACCTCGGGGCGGAGGCCAGGTCGAGAGGCGCGCAAACAAGCTGTTTTTGGACATGGGCTAGGCTCCTTCGGACGGAAACGACTCCGCCCAGTTCTTGCGGACCCGGCGCATTACCGCCGGCATGAGGGGCAGGAGGCCCTCGACCAGGTGCTCATCAACCTTGCGCTTATCGATGACGACAACCGCGGCCAGCGCGAGAATCGAGAACGTCTCCTCGGGCTCAAGACTCCGGAGCTCCTGCCAATTGACGAAGTGGTCCAGAATCGCCTTCAGGGCCTCGTCTGGGGTCGGAACCTCCAGGCGCTGGCCATACTCACCGGCGACGATTTCCTGAAGCCACTCCGGGTCTCGGTTGTGCCGGAGCAACTTGCGCGCGAACACGGACTCGAGCGTTCGGGGCGCCTTCATGTTTCGTCCCCCCAATGCTCAGAGAGCTGCTTTCTGACCTCCGGAGCAACAGCGCGCATGGCCTCACCGATCAGTCGCTCCACTTCAGCGCGGTCGATGAGCTTCAGCGCCGCGCTCAACAGCGCCAGGTTGTCCTCGTCACCCGATTCCGCCACCTCGTCCCAGCTCAGGGCATCGACACCGTATGCGACAATGCGACGCTCGGACGGCAGGGGCACATCGAGGGGAGCGAGATCGGTCACCTGATCGGCGAGCCACGATGAAAGGTCACCACGTACGGCCAACCACCGACTTGCGAACTCTGACTCGAGAGTCCTCGTCGCTTTCGGTTTCTTGTTCATGCATCCTCCAGGCTCGCGAGATAGGCGCGAGCCGCCCCGTACAGCTCTCGCCATTCGGCGCGCCGGCGCTTGTCTCTGAGGTCCTGGTCCGCTTGCCAATCCGAACGCCTCGCGAGCACGTTGCGGACCGTTTTCATTTCGTACGGCGGAGCCAGGTGCAACGGCAGCTGAGCCGGCGGGTCGCGTTGCCGACCGATGGCCTCGAGGCCCGCCAGTGCCATCTCAACCGCCAAGGTCGTGACGTCCGAGCCTGTGTCCTCGTTGCGTACCAACGGCAGCCTACGGCGAGCCGCAGACGCGCGGACAACGACCAGGCCGGCCGCAGAAATGTCGTCCTCGTAGCAGAACGACCCGAACTCGGTTTCCACAACGTACATGTCGCGTGGTCCTCCGGGGCAACCGCCCAAGAGAGCACCCCAACTGGGAACGACTAGGTCAGGCCTCCGTGGATTCCGAGGTTCGGGGGGTTTCAGGGTTCCAGTCGTCCAGAGCCTCGTCCGGCTCGGGTGGCTGCGTTCGCATCAGCCGCTCAGGCTCAGACGTCTCGGTCTCGACCGGCTCCAGCGTCTGAACCTCCGGAACGTCGAACTGATCAACCAGTACGCCGAGCGAGTAGAAGGCCGTGACCTTGTCCGGATCCACGTTGCACACGGCGACCTCGCCAGCGCGGTCACCGATGACGACCCGGAACACTCCTCCGGGTAGGACGTCCAGCAGTAGTGCGTAGAATGGGCCTCCGTGAAGCTGCGCTCGCCGCAGGTTGATCGGTCGCGCCCCGGCGGGCACTTTGCCGACCCGAGCGCCCTCGGGCACCTCGGGGATCTCGAACTCCTCAGACAGAGCCTCGAACACGTCGAAGTACAGGACGTCTGCCAAACGGGGCTGATCGACCCGCACGAGCCGATACGTGAAGCCGAGACCCGGTCTCCATTTCCACCTGGTGAGCTCCGCCTCCTGCAGGCAGGCCAACACAAACGGTCCGCTCCAGTTGGTCGGAGCGTCTCCCTTGTGTCTGACCTGGCCCCAGCACTGGAGCCCAACATCCGAACCCTGCGCCTGTACCGCGAGCTCGAGCACGCGAGCACGGGCTTCCTGAGATGATGCAAACTGCCTCATGACCTACCTGTCCCTTCGTTGCTGAACGTACACAAGCAACCGGCCCCCTTCGAGAATTGCTCCCTTCTGGTCTTCCGGATCGAGCTTGCCGGAGCGTCCCTCGTGGGGAGCAAGACTGAACTTCTGTTCCTGCCGAAGCACACGCAGACCGCGATCGAACTCCGCCGGCGAGTACCGATCGGAGAGCATCGCTCGCATGTGACCGAGCGGCAGAAGGTTCGGGCCTCGGTGCGTGGCCCGGCGGAACTTGACGATGAACGCTCGCTCGAATTCCGCCTGATCGAAAGGCGCCTTGGCGCGCTGTCGGTACTCGGCGAGCTCGGCCATCGTCAGCCGCCGCCCCGGTTTCGGGCGGGGCAGCTTGCTCGGTCTGCTCGGTCTGCTCGGTCTGCTCGGCCTCGGGGCTTTGCTCGACCTGGTCGAGCGCCCGCCGGCACCGATCCTCGCCATGTACACGAGCAGCTGGCCATCTTCCTTGATAGCTGCCGCGAGCTCGTCAGAGCTCGGCCGAACGTGTCTTCCGTCAGAGCTCTCGAGGGTCAACTTGCGCTCGCGTCGGAGCTCGTTGATCGCGTTGTCGACGTTGTCCCGGGCCACGCCATGCAGCGCCGACCGCATCGCGGCGAGCGTCACCTGGTTTCTGCCGCCCGGGTCAAGCTTTCCGAACTCCTGCAGAATGCGCCGCTTCAACGTTGCCACCGTTGCCGGCGGCTTGGACTTCGGGACGTAGGATCCCAGAGCGAGCCTCGCCAGTCTGCGAGCCTCCCACTGCGCCGCCACCGTTGGGGGTCGAGACGCTCGGGGACGATGTGAGACGGACCGAGACACTCGGGGACGACGGGAGACGGTCCGGAGATCCGCGAGCAGCTTGTCCCACTTGGCGCGCAACTTGGCGAGCTGCTCGCGGTGCTTGGCCGCGAGACCGGTGCGCCGCTTGGACTGCAGCTCCGCCAGCTTGCGGGTCTGGGCAACGTGCCGAGCCCGTAGCCCCTTTGAGACCTTGGACTGCGCCGCCTGCAGGCGCTTCATCATCGCCGACTTCGTAGCCTTAGGAGCCTTCCGGGACCTACGGCCACGAGCTCGCGACTTGCGCTCCTCACGCTCGATTTCCCGCAGCTGCTTACGCGCCGTCGTTTGGAGCTCGGACAGCTCCTTGCGCTCGGTCGATTGCGCCGCACGGAGCTGCAGCCGCGCCGCCTTCTGCGTGTCGCGCTGGCGAGCCTTTTCCGTTCGTTGCTTGGAACGCAGCTCGAATATGTCCTCGTGCCGGTCGGCCGTTGTCCGCTTCAGCTCCGAGGACCCCGTAACCTTCCGCTTCATTGCCATGGGCCGATCACCTCGATTCGTTTCCCCCCTCGTCCGCTTCGCGGACCGGCCCCCGCAAGGGGGCCTCTCGCACACGCACGCCGAGGCGTGCTCGAGCACGGGCGAGCCAGAGCCTTGCCCTCCCGCAGGCGCTCTAGGTCCCGTCCTGTTCGGTGAAGACGGGCGGGTTGGCCGGGTCGATCAGCGCGACCGCGAGCGGCTTGAGCTCGTGCGCATGCCACACACGTTGGCCGCCCCAGGCCGCCATGGAGAGCTGCTCGAGCCGGTCCGCGTGTCCGCGCTCCTTCGCCCAGTAGTACACCGCGGCAAGTAGCAGCATCGTCCCGTCTTCGGGGGCCATGCGGTGCCGGTTGATGAACCATTGCGTGAGCCGCGCCACCCCGCGGCCGTACTTGACGAACTGATCCGTCGCCACTGTCGGCATACTCACCTCCGTCTCGCACACAGCCGAACGCCGGCGGAAGTGCCGGCGTTCGAGGAACAACGAGGTAGGCCCGCGGCCCTATGTCAAGTAGGGCAGAGCGTGCGGTCAGGCTCGGCCTGGCCGCCCGTGCTCGCGCGGGACGTGACTCCGCACGCTCTGCCCTGCTTGACCACTCGGCCGCATGGGGTAGGTTTATCACGTTCATTCTGTTGGGGCAAAAGCCCCAGGGCTCTGGCAAGGGCCCCCTCGGAGGCGTCCTCTGTTCGCACCCCAACGCAGAGGGCGCCTTCACTTTGTGGCCCTCCTTGCGCCGCGGATGAGCCAGAAGAGCCCAAACCCCGCAACCAGACCGCCAACGACCTTCACACCGGAGAGCAATGCTCGGCCGACGTCGCCGGCGGCTTCTCCGATGGGCTCGGTAATCCGCCCGACCTGTGCCTCGGTCCAGGTCTTGTCACCCGGATCGGGCGATTTCTCCCGAGGAACAAAGGCCGAATCGAGGGTCCAGATCAGGCGGGAAATGTCCGGCTCGCCGAGGTTCAGGCCGAAAACGTCGGGCCCGAACAACGGCCAGGGCGCCTCACTCGCAGGGCCCCGCCACCAGAGGTGCACAACGGCCCACCACGGCTTGTCCGGTCCTGCCACGGTCGGGACGCCCTCGCCCGGGAAAGCCTCACGACGAGCCAAGAGCTTGCCAGCACCGGGCAGTTTTGGAGCTTCTCGGCTGACCACAATCTGGACCGGGCGAGCCGCGCCCAGCGTCCAATCGTTCGGACCGGTCCTGATCGTCTCGATCACGCTCTCGGTCTCGTGTCCAGCGGCGGCCGCCATGCGCTGGACCAGCTCGGACGCCGTCGCCTGGACCTCCTCGGCGTCGAGATCACCGACTCCGCTTCGGAGCAACACCCAGTACTGCTCACCCTGCTCGACCGGGAAATTCCACTTGTCCGACCACGAGCCGACGTCAGCCTCAAACGTGACGATTTTAGCCATGGTGCCGCCTCCGCTTCGTTGTCGCGGTCAACAGGACGCCGAAGAGCAGAACGCCCAGCCAGAGGCCCGCCGTCGTTCGGGAGTCGTCCCCGACGGTTGGCTCGGCTCGCCTGATCCGCGTCTCGCGGATGTAGCGCGCCCAGAGCTCTGCTTGGGCCTCCGGGTTCATGCCTTCGGTCGCCTCCCCGTCTTCTCAAGCCAGGCGACCAGGTGTCGTCTTTCTCGGTCCGTCAGGTTGCCCACCGACCCACCAATCTCCGGACCGATCTTGCCCTCTTGCTCGAGCTCCTCGATTTCGTGGGCAAGACGCTCGGTCACCTTCGCCGACCTTTCCTCCTCGAGTCGGCCGTGAATAAGCTGGTCGACGGCGATGGCCGTAACGGCTCCACCCACAAACCACCAGTACCACGCAACGCCTTTTTTGGGCTCTGTTGCTGCGTCCGCCATGTCAGTGCCTTTCAATCCATCTGCCAGCCCCGGCGTCCTGCACCCACCAGCCAACGCCGTCGTACTGAGCCACCAATTGCCGAAACCTGCCGAAAGCCTGTGGCTCCGTCAGGGGCAGGGTCTGACGGAACACGGAACGCTTCACCTCGGAACCATCGGGACGCAGGCCAACCCGCTGGTAGCCGATGAACAAATGCCGCCGGCGGCCAGCGGGCGCAGTCGGCGGCGGAACAACGACCAAACGTCTCATGCTGCTCGAGCCCTCCTTCGCGGTGTGCGTAGCGACCCCACGACGAACAAGATCCCCGTCAACCCCAGCACCGAGCCGAGCGCCATGCCGGTAGCGCGCGACAGACCCCCGAACGGATCGACCTCACCCGTCGCCCTCGTGATCTGTCGAGCCGCCCGCCGCAACGCTCGATCGTAGTCGGCTATCGCCTGCGGCTTTGGCTTCTTGCCGAGATAATACTTCGTTTCGCGGAGTTCTGCCGCGACCGACGACCAGTCTCCGCGCTCGGCTGCCGCGACTGTTCGACCATGATCAGATCGCAGGACCCGCCACAAATCGGCAGCCCCGGCTGCGGGCGAAACGTGGGCGCGAAAGGCGGTAACGTACGGAACCACTTTGCCCGAAGCTTCATCATAGCGGCTGTCCTCGTGCGGGAAGGTTTCGCCTTTCCAGGCGGGGCCCGCGGTCACCGAGCCCCAGTTGTTCGCCTCCGGGTGCTCCGTGAACCCCGCCCCGTACTGCGACTCTGCGAATCCGACGAGCCGCACCAGAAACGACCCGTTGGGCGTGATGCCCGGGATCGCGTCGGCAATCGTCTTGGCTTGCAGGTGAGTCAACATCAGCCGAATGGCTTCTCTGGGAATGAAGGAAGGTCACTCGCGAGCTGCGTCAGGAGCTCCGGGTCACCTTCGAGCTCAGTCGACAGGTGACCGCCGACGATCCGGGCTTTCGCGGTCCAGAGCTTCGTCTTGTAGCCGTCGTTTTCGTCGACGAACGTCTTGCGCGCCGTCACCCAATAGTCGGCGTTCGTGCCCGCCACCCAGTACGAATGGTTGTTCACACTGAGGGACATTTCCTTGCCCGGCTCCGGCTCTGGCTCGGGTTCCGGCTCTGGCGACGGCCCGATCGGTTTCGTCGACTCCTGAGCCTTGGCGACTCCAAACATGAGCACGAAGCCTGTCACCAGAGCCCCGAGTCCCACAACGAGGAGAGGGCGAGCCGCCATCAGAGGCCCACTTGGTAGACCGCCCCGGCTCCGCCGGCGCCGCCCACGTTGCCGACGGCCGCACCACCCGGCGCGCCCGCGGCGCCCCTGCCGTCGGTAACGACTGCCGTTGTCATGTTCACGAGGGTCACACTTCCGGCGCCGCCACCAGCACCGCCATCTCCACCGACACCGCCGGCGCCACCGTCGCCGCCGTTTCCTCCGTTGCCCCCGGTGGTCTCGATCACGCCGGCTCGCGTACCAGTGATCGTCTGGTACACAAGATAGATCCAGCCGGCGGCTCCGCCGCCAGCGCCGCCGGCGCCAGCAGCAAGAGCCGCGGCCGTCGCGCCACCGTTTCCTCCGTTACCGCCACGAGAGCTGATTGCGCCGGCCGCCGTCGTGGCGTCCACGATGATCTCGCGGGCGACGATCCAAATCACCCCGTCACCGCCGCCACCGCCGCCACCGGCACGCGTTGCGCTGCCTGCTCCGCCAGCTCCCCCCGAACCGCCGCCGATCAGGTAGAGCCCGCCACCGACTGCATATCCAAGCGGGTCCTCCTGGTACCGTAGAATGCGCCTCAGGTCCGGAGCAACGCTATTGCCACCGAACTGCGTAGCGGAATCGCCACCAATACCGCCCGTC
>Ga0214473_10010383_pt1 | contig 10950 bp, 11 predicted proteins | sample RVTome_7_FD_203509 | JGI IMG/M metagenome (GOLD analysis project Ga0214473, IMG submission 203509) | Soil microbial communities from uranium-contaminated site in the Upper Colorado River Basin, Wyoming, United States - RVT98D197 | ecosystem: Environmental > Terrestrial > Soil > Contaminated >... | reverse complement strand
TTCTGAAATGCCGGTCTTGTTAGCCGCGGCGCACATTGGCGTACTGCCCTTTCCGGACAGACTCTGTTTTCGAGTATCAAGTCCGATCAAGCTGTACGAGTACATGGCGGCGGGATTACCTATCCTTGCCACTCGAGTTGTCTGTCATACGGAGGTGATTGGAAATGGCAACTACGTGTTCTGGGCAGGCGACGGGAGTGCAGCCGCACTAACGGTGGCAATCAGAGCGGCACATGCTATGAAAGATGAGTTACGCAATATGGGGCAACGGGCCGCCTCTGCTGCCCAAGACTGGACGTGGGAGGAGTCGGCCAAGAAACTGTCCATGGCATTGCACTCGTTGTTGAATCGGAGTCGGCCATGACGCGAGGGAAGTAGACATCGAGGTCTTGTGGAGTTGGCCGTTGGCCGCATTGCCCACATCGAGCTGAAACGGGCTTATCGGGTCCTCGTCAACAACCACCGCTGTTACCCAGGGGGTGAATGGCGAGGTGGTGTGATTGCAGACGCGGTTCGCATCCTCCGTAGGGTGGCCAAGTAGTGACCAGGGTTCAGGACATTGATTCTTCCCCTAGGCAATCGCGCTGAGCACCAACAACATGAATTCATTTGGAAGGTAGTCTTGCCAGAGCCAGGGTTCCCAGTAGCGACTCCGGTCTCGCAGTTCGTCAGCTTGTTGCACGGGCGCCTTGATCATTTGGATGAGCGCCCCGGATTAGTAGTAGGCTGTGGAAGCGGGAACGAAGTGTTGTATCTACGCCGAGCTTTTTCCTCCCGACATGTTGTAGGAATAGACATAGAACCGAACTTCTCGCCCCTCGCCAAGTCTGAAGCCGGCTTGATCGTCGCCGATGCGAAGGACCTCCCGTTTCCAGGTGAGTCCTTTGACTATGTAGCGATGTTTCACTCACTCGAGCACGTAGGGAATCCTGATATCGCGCTAGCTCAAGTCAAGCGAGTAGTGCGTCGGGGAGGATGGGTCTACGTTGGGGTGCCTAACAAGGCACGTTTGTTGGGATATGTTGGAGCATTCGATGCCACTTGGAAGCAGAAGATCGCCTGGAACCTGAAGGACTATTCGATGAGACTGACAGGGCGATTTGAGAATGACCTGGGGGCACATGCGGGCTTTGAAGGGAAAGAACTAGTGCGGCTGTTGGACGCTCATTTCAGAAGCACGCAACTGCTTACTCAGGAGTATTTTCGCCTGAAATATGGCAGTCGTTTGCCAAGTCTTGTGCTCGATCTCCTCCTTGCGCCTCAAATCGTGACCTTTTCGGTGCCGGCGCACTATGCCTTGTGTCAAAAGTAGCGGTGATGCAAATCAGTGTTTTCGACCCGGGCTAGTTGGGTTGGATAATCGTAGCCTGCTCGGCACATGATGGACATCATAGCATCGGTGTTGACGTGAATCCTGACTAAGTCATGGCGGTGAATGCAGGGCGAAGCCCGATCATCGACCCTGCCTTGTGAGGCTATTGGCGATCCGGTTGTGGCGGTGCAGCCGCGCCTTGGGCTCATGATGATCCATGCGTATCGTATAGTGTGAGAAGCATTGGTTTCACTGACCAAGCTATGGAAGGAAATTTTCGGTGAAGATACTGTTTTTAGATACGCATTCTGACATTCGAGGCCCTCTGCCAAAGATCTTGCCGGTTATGGTCGATTCGCTTAGAGGTTTGGGGTGTGAGGTGGTCACGCGACCCTGGGGCCAAGAAAAGAGCAGAGAATCGCTGCTGGCAAGACTGGCCAGAGGCACACGCGACCTCATGGCAATTGGCAAGGCTTTGAGAGCGGCGCAGTTCGATGTGTTGTTCATTAACACAGCACATGACATTCGCGGTTTCGCCAGGGATATCCCTTTGCTGCTGATGGCTCGATATTTAGGCCAACAGAAAGCCACCATTCTGTTCCACGGCAGCCAGGCAGAGAGGTTGCTCGACCACCAGCAGCGCCTTCTCCGCTTCGTGACCGCATGGATGCTGCGCCTATCTGCTTCCGTCTTCTTGCTTTCATCTGAGGAAGAGAGAGCATGGCGGCAATTCTATCCACACACTCATTACCACGTTGTGCGATTGCCGATAGTCCCAGGACCACGAAACCCAGAGTGCGGACCGGCGAGGCTGACTATCTCCTGCGATCTACCGCTGCTGCTATTTGTCGGACGGGTCATCAAAGAGAAGGGCGTGCTTGACCTGGTTGAAGCGATGCCACTGGTCCTTTCTGAATTGGGCTGTCGCCTATTGATCGCAGGCGACGGTGCTGCTAGATCGGCTGCAGAACGGCGAGTTCGTGAACTGGCTCTCAATCATGCCGTTACCTTCGCCGGATACTTGCATGGGGCTGCCTTGCAGCAGGCATATCGGCTGGCCTCAGTGCTGGTATTGCCAACCTACTTCCCTGAGGGGTTTCCATTGGTCGTGATAGAGGCTATGGAGGTGGGAGTGCCGATAATCACGACTCATATCCGAGGTGTTGCCGACTGGCTGGAAGAACCGAGGAATGCTCTGTTTGTTCCCATTCGAGATCCGCAAGTGTTGGCTCACCGGATTGTAGAATTGCTTTCCGATCAATCATTGATGGCATCAATGAGGACTGCAAATCGAGAACTGAGCAAAGCGTTTGGGCCGCTGGATGTTGCGAGTGAGTGGCACGATGCGTTGGTCGAGATTGTAGGGTTCAAGTAGACCACAGTCTCTGACGCGATGGCCGCTTCGGCTTCCTCCCCGACTGCTTGATGCCTTCCCTTGCCATTACGTGTCACACCAGAGGCAAGGGTCCCCTAGCTGCGCTATGGGGTCAGGGGCGCTGGCGCGGAAGTTGTTCGGTCCAGCCTGCTGCGTCGGCACGCTAAAGGTAAGTCTTGTGAAGTCCGTTCTACAAGGCTACTTGCCTGGAGGTGTGCGCGCGGGCGTTCTTAGACAAGGGATTGGTGTGCTAGACGCAGGGAGTTGGCAATGTAGCCTGGCGATCGACAAAGAGTGAGTTCTGCGGTCGCCAGCGAAGGCCACAAGACGCAGAGAAGGCAAGGCAGACAAATGAACGTCACAACCGATACAGTATTGGGCCAACTACAAGAAGAGAATATCCGCTGGTTTGAGGGCAAACGCTGCCTGGTTACAGGCGGGGCAGGTTTCATCGGTTCTTGGTTGGTGGAGGCCCTGGTGCGGTTGGGGGCTCGTGTTTACGTGGCCGACAACTTGTGGCGCGGCTCGCTGGATAACTTGATGGACGAATCAGGCAAGCCCTGTGTTGATTTGAATGAGCGGTTCATCTACGCGGATCTGCGCGAATACCATTCCTGTCTGGTGGCCGCTATGAAAGCTGATTTGGTCTATCACTTGGCCGATATTGTTGCGGGCATAGACTTTGTGTTCGGGAACGAACCCCTTCTTTACCGCTCCAATATCTTGATCAATTCGAACATGATCACCGCCGCAAAGGAAGTAGGTGTACAGACTTTTGTCTATGTCGGGGCTGCTTGCAGCTATCCAAAGGAGCTGCAGGCTAGACCGGGTGGTGAGCCGTTGCATGAAGACCAGGCTTATCCCGCCAACCCAGAGTCGGGTTATGGGTGGTCTAAGTTGATGGGAGAGTATGAAACTCAGCTGATGGGTAGGAATTCCTCCACGCAAGTAGGAATACTACGGCTGCACAACGTTTATGGTCCACGATCCGAATTCGCAGTCAAACGTTCTCAAGTGATTCCAAGTCTTATCCGCAAAGCTATCCGCTATCCAGATGAGGAATTCAGAGTTTGGGGGTCGGGCAAGCAGACCCGGTCTTTTGTCTATATTGCGGATATTGTCGATGCTCTCCTCCGAGTTCCCTATTGTGGATTGGGGCAGGGCGCAATTCAAATTGGAACTTCTGAACAAACCGCCATTGCCGAATTGGCCGAGAAGATCATCCGCATCAGCGGAAAGTCAATTCCCTTGGTCTTTGATACTACCAAGCCAGAAGGCGATGGCGGCAGATCTGCGAATTGGGAAAAGGCCAGGAAGGTATTGGGCTGGAGCCCGCGAGTTTCTATGGACGAAGGCCTGGAGCAGACCTATCGGTGGATTTACGATCAAATTCAAGACAAACATAGGGAGACCGACCCAATCACAACTGGATAGCCAAAGTAACATGAGAATCCTGTATCTGGTTCATAACGTCTCCTGGAAGGGCGGGGGCATCTTCTTCACAGCATTCCATCAAGCCCGTCATCTGGTGGCGCGTGGTCACGATGTGACGCTGATGAGCATTTCGCCTCGTTCTAGGTGGGCCTTTGCCGAGAGAGAAGTGTCTGGAGTGCGGCTTGTGGAATCCCCGGACTTGCTCTGGGGAAAAGCGCGCACGGGATGGGACCTGTGGGATGCCCTGGCAAGAATCATTCGCCTGCGAAGTGGCACCTTCGACTTGGTACATGGCTTTGAGTCAAGGCCGGCAGTGACATTGCCTGCCTTCGCCCTGAGGCGCACGCGAGGTGTCCCTGTCATTCTCACGTGGGCAGATTGGTTTGGCCGGGGCGGAAAAAGCGCCGAACGTGGCCGCTTTCTTGGCTTGGCCATGGGGCCTCTCGAGTCGTTCTGCGAAGAGTACTTCTTTCCCAGAGCAGATAGATGCATCACAATGGGAGAGCCGCTGACGGAACGGGCCGTGTCGATCGGGGTACGACCGGACAGGATCTTGAACCTACTCCACGGGTGTGATACGCAAGGTATCGATCCGCTGCCAATCCAGGAAGCCCGGGCAAGACTGGGGCAGTTGCCGCGAACTGGGATTGTGCTTGGATACCTCGGGGCTCTCAGGCCTACTACCGCCCAGCTCTTGCTTGATGCTTTCCAGATGATCCGGAAGCAAGTGCCACGGCCGTGCTCGCTTGTGCTGATCGGGAATCACAAGCTAAGGCTGCGCGATTATCTATCTGACACGTCTCGTGAGGGTGTTTTCGAGACGGGATGGATCTCCTACAACGAAGTCGGCAAGTATCTCGCTGCCTGCGACCTGCTGCTGCTGCCTCTTAAGAAATCGGTCGCAACCGACAATGTGTGGCCTTCCAAGCTCAACGACTACTTGGCCGCGGGGCGTCCTGTAGTTGCGACAGACATGCGCGTGCTCGAGCCAGTCTTCCAGGAGCACGAGGTCGGGCTTCTCACCGCGGACACGTCCGAGGAATTCGCCCGAGGATGCGTAGAGCTCTTGCAGAATGATGCAATGAGGGAGCAGATGGGGCGAAACGCACGCAGCCTGGCGGAGGGCGACCTCTCATGGGATCGAATCGTTGACCGCCTGGAGATCCTGTACATGAAGGTGGTCCATAACGATGGCGATTGAGTGTCGAGGCATGAGAAGGTGAGCCTACAAGAGAGTCCTCAAGCAGTAGCGCTGCAGATGCTCCACACAGGTCCGGAAGCCTGTGCGTCCGCAAGCATCATGTCTTCGCTTCGTTATCGCCTTCTTAAGCGCGGCCTAGATGTCGTCGCTTCATCCGTCGGTGCTGCGTTCCTTTCCCCGCTGGTCCTTGTGGTTGGTTTGTTGGTTAGAGTCACGTCCCGGGGGCCCGTCTTCTATCCTTGGGAGGTCGTAGGCCGGGGCGGACGGCCGTTCCGAGGCTACAAATTCCGGACGATGGTGGTAGACGCCGACGCGCTCAAGCACCAGCTGCTCCACAACAACGAGATGACCGGCCCCGTCTTCAAGATGACGGAGGATCCCAGGATCACGCCACTCGGACGCTTCCTGCGGAAATACAGCCTGGATGAGCTGCCGCAGTTGTGGAGTGTATTCAAGGGAGATATGAGCCTGGTTGGCCCGCGGCCCGCCGGTCGCGAGGAGTGGGAGCGCTATGAGCCGTGGCAGCGCCGCAAGCTGAGCGTCACCCCGGGGATCACATGCCTGTGGCAGGTGAGTGGCCGCAACCGGGTGAGTGATTTCGATGAGTGGGTCCGAATGGACCTCGATTACATCGACCATTGGTCTCTATCGCTCGACCTGCGAATTCTCCTCCGCACGGTTGCAGTGGTTATCCGCGGCACGGGCATGTAGGTGAAGCCGGTGCGGCCCACCCGCCTTCGGTGCCATTACTCAACATGGACACCGGGGCACAGCGCTCATGTCATCTGATCGGGTCCTGATGATAGGTGGGGCCGGCCAGCGAAGCACCCTGCGACCCTTTGGGGAGTTCTCATGAGAGTTCTCGTTACCGGGGGAGCGGGGTTCATCGGCTCCTGGACCGTGGACTTGCTCATGGAGAGGGGCTATTCGGTTCGTATCCTTGACAACCTCCAGCCGCGTGTGCATCCGCATGGCAAGCCGGATTGGGTGCCGAAAGAGGCCGAGTTCATCCTGGGCGACGTGGCCAATCCGGCGGACCTGAGCCGCGCCTTAGAGGGCGTGGACTACGTCCTCCATCTTGCCGCTTATCAGGACTACCTGCCCGAATTCAGCCTGTTCATCCACACCAACGCCGAGAGCGCCGCGCTGCTCTTTGAGCTGATCGTCAGAGATCGGAAGCGCTACCCGGTGCGCAAGATCGTGTTCGCCTCCTCGCAGTCCGTCTGCGGCGAAGGACGATACATCTGTCCTGCCTGCACACAGCGCGAAGGCCTCAGGCTTGTTCCCGTCGCTTCGGATGCAAGCGGACGAGTCCATGCGTATGATCTGCCCACCGGCACGGCTTGGCCGATTACGCCCGCCTCCCGCCCAGTGGCGCAACTGGTGGCCGGGGAATGGGAGATCCGCTGCCCATCTTGCCACGGACCGATGTTGCCCATCCTGATCGGCGAGGCCACGGTCAGCCCCGGCACGGCCTACGGCATTTCCAAACTTGCCATTGAGTTGATCGCCGATCGTCTGGGACGGCGCTACGAAATACCCACGGCCTGTATGCGCTACACCTACGTTCAGGGCCCACGCAATTCGTTCCATAACGCGTACTCCGGCATCGCCCGGCGCTTTGCTCTGCAATTGATGAACAATTTGCCGCCTACGATCTACGAGGACGGCCGGCAACTGCGCGACTATGTGAATGTGAGAGATGTGGCACGAGCGAATGTGCTGGTGATGGAGGACCCGAGAGCCGACTTTCAGGTTTTCAACGTGGGCGGCGGCCGGGCGGTCCCGGTACTCGAATTCGCCAACATGATGATCGAAGCATTGGGAAGCGAGCTGGAACCGGAGATGAAAGGAGAATTCCGGCTTGGTGATACTCGCCACACGGTTTCCGACATCGCCCGGCTGAGGGCTCTCGGATGGGAGCCCAGCATCCCCGTGGAGCAGAACGTTCGCGAGTACCTCGACTGGATGCAGCAGCAACAGGCGAGCGGCGAGTTTCTCCGCGAAGCGGAACGTGTGATGCAGGCGCAAGGGGTGATTCAGAAGGCAAGGAGTCCTGCATGACCAACATCTGCATCACAGGGATATGGCACCAAGGCGCGGTGGTCTCAGCTTGCCTGGCAGACCTCGGCCATCACGTGTACGGGGTTTGTGATGAGAGTACGGCTAAGGCCCTAAACCTCGGCTCTCCCCCTGTTCACGAGCCCGAGCTTCCGGAGATCATCCTTCGCAATGTTCGGTCTGGAAGACTGCACTACGGCGCGGACTTCGCACAGGGCCTCAAAGGAACGGAATTCGCCTTCATCTGCACCGATACACCGGTGGACATGAATGACGACTCCGACTTGTCTCCAATCTACGCCCTGGCCGAGGACATCGGTCGAGCTCTTCAGTCGGACATCATCTTGTGCGTCACGGCTCAAGTGCCCATCGGCACAACAGACCACCTTGCGGAGATTGTTCGCAGAGCATCACCCGGGTTCACGTGCGAAGTGGCATACGTGCCTGAGTTCTTGCGTCTCGGCTCTGCCGTGGAGACTTTTCGTCAGGCAGATCGGTTTGTCATCGGCTGTGATAGTCCCGCGGTCGCCGAGGGAGTGGCCGCATTGTACAAGCCTCTGGAGCGCCCCATCGTTTTCACGGACGTCCGATCGGCAGAGATGGCCAAGCACGCCTCGAACGCGTTCTTGTCCACGTCCATCAGCTTCATCAACGAGATCGCCAGTTTGTGCGAGGAGGCAGACGCCGACGCGCTTGCGGTCTCCCGCATTCTCAAGCTGGACATGCGGATCGGCCCGCATGCCTTTCTTAGCCCCGGATTGGGTTTCGCCGGCGGCACGCTGGGGCGTGAGATCCGTGCACTGCAGAAGCTCGGGTCCACGCATCAGATGCCTACTCCACTGATGGACGCCGTCTGGCAAGTCAACGCTCAGCGTGCCCAGCTCGTTGGTCGTCGTCTTGCCCGGGCGCTGGGTCACCTGAAGGGCACTCAGATTGGCGTCCTGGGCCTGACCTACAAGGCGGGCACGAGCACTTTGCGGCGGGCCATTGCCTTGGAGATTGTACGCGACCTGGTGCGAGAAGGTGCCCGGGTGAGGGCGTTTGACCCACTGGCCAACTTGGCCGAGGTCGATGACCTGCCGCCGATGCAGATGTGCCCCGATCCCTACGCTGCGGCTCAGGACAGCGATGCCCTGGTTCTGGTGACCGAATGGGCGGGCAGCGAGTCGCTCGACTTACGGCGCCTGCGCGCGAACATGAAGGGCGACGTGTTCTTGGACACGCGCAACCTCTTCGATCCTGCCACGCTGCGGGAGGCGGGCTTCCGCTATCTTGGCATAGGCCGTTCAGCCATCTAAAGCGAATCCCTTCCGTTTCGTGTCCTTCATCATCTATCAATTGCACGGTAACCCCAGGAGAGAAGGGGGAAGGAGGCGCGTACCATGCCGCGAGTGCTCGACAATCGTGTGGCTATCGTGACCGGCGCAGGCCGCGGCATCGGCCGGGCCATCGCCATCGCCTTCGCCCGCGAAGGGGCGCGCCTCATTCTGGCGGCTCGAACCGAGACGGAGTTGCTCGATACTGCAGGGCGCTGCCGGCAGGAGGGGGGCGAGGCTCTGGCGTTCACGGCTGATGTTGCCAACTGGGATCAGGTCCAGGACCTGGTAGGAACCGCGATCCGCGAAGCGGGACACGTCGATATCCTGGTGAACTCGGCCGGGGTGTATGGCCCAATCGGGCGTACGGCTGAGATCGATATCGCCACATGGACACAAGCCGTTGCGGTGAATCTATTTGGGCCGCTCTACCTATGCCGGGCCATCCTGCCTCACTTCTTGAGGCGACGCGAAGGCAAGATCATCCTGCTGGGGGGCGGCGGTGCAACCGCGCCGCTGCCCAATTTCTCGTCCTATGCCGCATCCAAGGCCGGGGTGGCCCGCCTGGCAGACACACTCGCCGAAGAAGTCAAGGCATTCAATGTGCAGGTCAATGTCATCGCGCCGGGGCTGGTCGATACACGGCTTCAGGACGAGGTCCTGGCGGCAGGTCCCCGGGCTGGAGTCCTTCTCGAGAAGATCCAGCGCGCACGCGAGACAGGAGCGGGCGCGGTTTCCCCTGATGTTGCCGCCAGCCTGGCGGTGTTCCTGGCTTCGCCTGCCTCGGGACCGCTTACAGGGAAGCTGATCGCAGCTCCCCACGATCCCTGGCGGGAATGGTCCGGCAAGGGGGAAGAGCTCAACGCCACACCCCTCTACAGCCTCCGACGCATCGATCCTTTCACGATCAAACCCCTGATCGGCCAACTGGGCTAGAGCATGAGGGTCGCTATCGTCGGCTGTGGACTGATCGGGCACAAGAGGGCCGAGGTCGTCCGCCGCTCGCCATCGGATGGGCTGGCTGTAACTGTGGACAGCGACATGGCGCGCGCCAAAGGCCTGGCCCGGGGCTCGGATTGCAGGCACGAGTCCGACTGGCAGGCCGCTGTTACAGCGAGCGATATCGATGCGGTGGTAGTCGCTACGCCGAACAAATGGTTGGCCCCCATCACTGTTGCCGCCCTCCTGGCGGGGAAACACGTCCTGTGCGAGAAGCCGCCCGGCCGCTCTCTCGGCGAGGCGCAACAGATGGCCGATGCCGCCGGCAAAGCCGGCCGGACCCTGAAGATCGGGTTCAACCATCGGCATCATCCCGCGGTCTCTCGCGCCCACGAACTAGTTCGGCAAGGCGCCATCGGCCCATTGATGTTCCTGCGGGCGGTCTACGGCCACGGGGGCCGGCCGGGCTACGACATGGAGTGGCGCGCCGATCCGGATCTGGCCGGCGGCGGCGAGCTGCTGGACCAGGGAGTGCACATCGTCGACCTGTCCCGCTGGTTCCTCGGGGAATTCGCTGAGGTGTACGCCCGCACGAGAACGTACTACTGGAATCTCGGATTCTACCCATCCCGGCATGACGCCGAAGGCTCGTCGCGCCGCCACCAGCTTGAAGACAATGCCTTCGGCTTGCTGACCACGAGCGACGGCCAGGTGGCGCAGTTTCACACCAGCTGGACGCAGTGGAAGAACCGCTTCAGCTTCGAAGTGTTCGGCAAGGACGGCTACCTGCGGGTCGATGGTCTGAGCGGGAGCTACGGGACCGAAACGCTCACGCTCGGCCGCCGCAAGGCCGAGTCCGGGCCTCCCGACGAGGAGCGCTTTGAGTACCCGGGGCCGGATCTCTCCTGGCAGGCGGAATGGGACGAATTCGCGGGCGCCATCCGCGAGGGACGCCAGCCGATGGCGAGCGGCGAGGATGCTGTGGAAACGATGCGGGTGACGCAGGCCCTGCGAACCTCGGCCGCCACGGGCCAGCCCGTACGCACGGCGGAGCTGCGGCCAGCGGGGATTTCGGGCTCGGCCTAAGCATGAAGGCCATGATCCTGGCCGCCGGACAAGGCACTCGGCTTGCCCCGCTGACGGACTCGCTGCCCAAGTGCATGATCCCGATTGGCGGGAGGCCGCTGCTGGAGCACACCCTCATCTGGCTGCGCTCCCACGCCGTAGGCGAGGTCATCATCAACCTGTACCACCAGCCAGACGTCATTCCCGCCTACTTCGGCGATGGCTCCCGGTGGGGCATGCGACTCAC
>Ga0214473_10010382_pt1 | contig 10951 bp, 11 predicted proteins | sample RVTome_7_FD_203509 | JGI IMG/M metagenome (GOLD analysis project Ga0214473, IMG submission 203509) | Soil microbial communities from uranium-contaminated site in the Upper Colorado River Basin, Wyoming, United States - RVT98D197 | ecosystem: Environmental > Terrestrial > Soil > Contaminated >... | reverse complement strand
GACGCGCTCGTACCAGTACTGGTATGCAGCTGTTCCTTCTTCGTATTCATCCGTGAATCTCCTGAGGCACACTCTCTGTGCCACAAGAGATATCGGCAAAAGCCCGCCTACCGGGATAGGCTCTAAAGACGAGCGCGTCGTTTCGGCATTTGCCATGTCGGACGTGCTGCGGCGCATCCCCCCGGCCACGTTCGACTACGTGTTTGTCGACGGGGGTGTGCGAGAAAGTGTTGAGGAGTGGTTGAGAAAAAACCGGGACAGCATCATCATGCCCCAGGAGATGGAGGAGACCGATGGAACGGCTAAAGCGTGATGTCATCCTGATTCGCCTCATCGAGGCGCTTCGGGTGAAAGGAAGCTGGTGCGGCGAGACACACGTGCAAAAGGCAACCTATTTCCTTCAATCGATGGTCGGCGTACCGACGGGATTCGAGTTCATCCTCTACAAGCATGGACCGTTTTCGTTCGATTTGCGCGACGAGCTAGCGGCTATGCGCGCGGATGGCTTCGTGTCACTCCGTGTTCAAGACCCGTTCTACGGACCATCGATTGTTCCGGAGGAGGCTGCGGCCTTGAGGCTGAAGGAACAGTTTCCTAAGACTCTCAGGCAACACGAGAGTCGCATCGGCTTCGTGGCAGCGAAGCTGGGCGACAGATCGGTTGTAGAGCTGGAACGACTTGCAACGGCATTTTATATTTCGAAAGAAGTGGGGCCCCAGGCCAATGCAAACGCACGCGCCCAGCGTGTCAACTTCTTGAAGCCGCATGTATCAGTTGAGGAGGCGGTAGAGGCCGTGCGCACCGTGGACGCTTGGCAGGGTGAGGCGCAAGGCGTCAAGGTATCATGACCAACCACTCCCAGCAGATCGTCCAGAAGCTTTGGAACTACTGCAACGTCCTGCGAGACGACGGGATGAGTTACGGCGACTACGTCGAGCAGTTGACGTACCTGCTGTTCCTCAAGATGGCCGACGAACGGACCAAGCCGCCGTTCGGCAAGAAAAGCACCATCCCCAAGGGTTTCGACTGGCCGGCGCTGCTCGCCAAGGACGGCGACGAGCTCGAGGCCCACTACCGCCACACGCTCGAAGAACTCGGCAAGAAACTGGGGATGCTGGGCATCATCTTTCGTAAGGCCCAGAACAAGATTCAGGACCCGGCCAAGCTACGCCGGCTCATCGTGGACCTCATCGATCGCGAGCGGTGGCTCACCCTTGACGCCGACGTGAAGGGGGATGCCTACGAAGGGCTCTTGCAGAAGAACGCCGAGGACGTAAAGGGTGGCGCCGGGCAGTACTTCACGCCGCGTCCGCTCATCGAGGCCATCGTCGATTGTATGCGGCCCGCCCCCGACGACCGGATTTGCGATCCCGCCTGCGGGACCGGCGGATTCCTGCTCGCCGCCCACTCGTACGTTTCGCGGCACCACAAGCTCAACCCGGACCAGAAGAAGCACCTTAAGCACGATGCGCTTCGTGGTTGGGAGATCGTGGACAACACCGCCCGCCTGTGCGTGATGAACCTGTACCTGCACGGCATCGACCCCGACGAAAGCCCCATCACCGTCAGCGACAGCCTCAAGGCCGACCCGGGGACGAGGTTCACGATGGTCCTGACCAACCCGCCCTTCGGCAAGAAAAGCAGCGTGGCCGTGGTGAACGAAGAGGGCGACATGGAGAAGCAGGACGACGTGATCGTCCGCGACGACTTCTGGGCCTCGACCAAGAACAAGCAACTCAACTTCGTGCAGCACGTAAAGACGCTCTTCAAGATGAACGGGCGGGCGGCGATCGTCGTGCCGGACAACGTGCTGTTCGAGGGCGGGGCCGGGGAGCGGATTCGGCGGAAGCTCCTGCACGAGTGCGACGTTCACACGTTGCTCCGGCTGCCGACCGGGGTGTTCTACGCCCAAGGCGTCAAGGCCAACGTGCTCTTCTTCGACCGCAAGCCCGCCAGCGAGAAGCCGTGGACCAAGACGCTGTGGGTGTATGACCTGCGCACGAACATGCACTTCACCCTCAAGACCAATCCCCTGCAACGAGGCAACCTGGACGAGTTTGTGGAGTGCTTCCGACCGGACAACCGACACAAGCGGAAAGCGACCTGGGACGAGAAGAAGCAGCCACAAGGCCGTTGGCGGGCGTTCGGCTACAACGAGCTTCTCAAGCGGGACAAGGTGAGCCTCGACATCTTCTGGCTCAAGGATGAGAGCCTGGAGGACTCCGACAGCCTCCCCGATCCCGACGTGATCGCCGCCGAGATCGTCGAGGACCTCCAGGCCGCCCTCGACCAGTTCGCGGCGATCACAGCCGACTTGCAGAAGCCGTAACGAACGTGACTTGCCGACCAACTTCTGGGACGGTCGTCGACCCTAGGTCAGGGTCGCGTCATGCTGGCAAGTTCGGTAAGACGCGCAAACGGCAGCCAGATAGGAGCAGCTCATGAGTGAGAAGAATGTCATCGGTCTCGTCGTAGCAGGCGCTGTCGCCCTGTCTGTCGTCATCATGGCTGGCCTATTAATCTCAGCCAACGCCAAGACAAGGGCACGTGAGCAGGAGACCGCAGCCGCGGCGGCGGAGCTTGGCAATGCAATCTTCAAATCAGACGAGTGCATCCACGATCGAGAATTCGACAGGGCACGATCGACACTCCGGACAATCGAACCACGTCTCTCCGTTGCCAGCCAACCCGTTCTTACGGAGCAGTTTAACGAAGCTTGGCAAAGGATCGTCGTCGCCGAACGTGAATACTCGTCGCGGGTCAAGCAGGGTTGGACCATGTTCGAGGACGAATTCATCTCACCGGAGGAGAAGGAGATGATACTCGCGGAGAGAAAACGGCAAGGCGAGGAAGAGCTAAGGCTTGCAGAGGAGGAACGGCGATTGGCCGAAGCTCGCCTTGAGAAAGAGCGCGCAGAGAGACAGCTTGAAGAAGTTCGTAGGATTGCACAAGAGGCGTCAGCAGTAGAGGAAAGACGCAAGGCAATGGAGCCGACCGCCATTATGTGGTCGGAATACATTGCCGATTGCGGCGTCATTGCCCAGCGAGACAATGAAGCCCGGTCCGAGTATACCTTCAAGAACGAATACAGGGGCAAGCGTGTTCGTTGGTCTGGTCGTGTCGTGAATGTCGATACCACTATCCTCGGAGGCGGGTTCACGATCCGAGTGAAAATGGAACCCGGCGACGAGTCCATTCACTCGGATATATTACTCAATAGTCCTATATCATTAGGACCAGTTGTGATCCCGCTTAACGAGCATGATCCGATTGAGTTTGTCGGAATCCTCGAAAGTCAGGGCGGCGTCTTTTCAGATCACGTAATTGACGCTGAACAAATAATTGTTGAATAGCTCCATGGCTAAAAACCCACACGATGGTGGAATCTAAGCTCAAACGCCGATCACCGCTCAAACAACAACCGCTCCGTAATCCGGGCGAGTCGCTGGAGGAACAGCTTCAAGAGACGTTCACGTTCGATGTGCTGTTCTGGGTTACCGCAGGACTCTTCGTGGTTGCCGCTGCCGTGATGGAGTGGGTGCGTTGGTATAGGCACACGCCACCCACGCCGTGGGCCTACACACTCGTGGCAGTAACCGTCGTGGCGATCGGTGGGTTCACGGTACCGAGGGGCTGGAAACGAATCCGGAATCTTCGGCTCGGCTTGTTGGGCGAGATGGTCGTCGGGCAAATATTGGAGACGCTCCGGGCTCACGGGTACACGGTTTTGCACGACATCCCGGAACGTGCCTACAACATCGATCATGTCCTGATCGGCCCGGCTGGCGTCTTCGTCATCGAGACCAAGACACGGAGCAAGCCGATCGGCCATGATGCTAAGGTCGAGTACGATGGACAACGGCTCCTCGTCGACGGACTTGCTCCCGATCGCGATCCGATCAAGCAGGTGAAGGCATCCTGCGACCGAGTTCGGGAGATCATCCAGGCAGCCACCGAACTTCGCCCCTTCGTGCGGCCAGTGGTCCTGTATCCCGGCTGGTACGTCGTCTCGACTCCCAGAGACCAGGACGTGTGGGTACTGAACCCGCTCAACTTGCCGTCCTTCGTGGTTCACGAGCGCATGCGGCTCAAGGACGAGGAGATTCGCCTGCTCACAGCGATATTCGAGTCGCACCTTCGCGTTGCGCTGACGCCTGAGTGATAGCCTTTGCGAATCGGCGGCGGTGAGGCGCTTGCACGGAATGGTCGGTGGACGGGCAATCCCGCACGTTGGTCACAGCGACGCGCGTTTGATCTGTAGCCATTTCGCGCGTTGCCGGCTCCAGCTCGCTTCCGCGGCGATCGGCCGCAGCGCCTTCTCGTGGATGCCGCTCTTGCCTGACACGACCCGCGGCAGGTGGAGCAACTCCTCCTGAATGTCTGGTGCCAGGTGGTTCAGGTTCATGATCTGCGTCATTCGGGGTTGCGTCACATGGGCGAGGCGGGCCAGCTCGGACAGGTCCGTGATCTTGCCCTCGCGGACGAGGCGGTCGAAGCGAATCGACAGCGCCATCAATCGCGAGATTCGAGGCACGCGCCCCGGCTCGGCCAGGTCGGTCGGCCGCGGCGCGTCGGCGATGGTCTTGCGGCCGTGGTTGCGGCGGACGAAATGTACTTTGCGTTTGACAGTGATCACGCTGCGGCCTCCTTGGCGACGGGCTTTGCGGGAAGGGGTGGGCGCCCCGGGCGGTCGGCGAGCTCCTGCTGGCGGCGCCGGTGCCTGACCGTGGGCTCGGGCGGTGGTCCTGCGGCGGCCGGGGGCATACTGTCGGCGTTGCAGAATTCTTCACGCGGGGTCTTCTCGTCGGCATCGCCGTTGCCGAGCGCCTTGATCCCCGACGGATAGAACGAGACCTCGATGCTGCTGTCGGCGGCGTCGAACTCCACGCGGTGCACGAGTAGGTTGATCAGCCGAACCTGTTCCCGCGGGCTGAGGGCCGCCCAGACGTTCTCAAAGTCGGTGAACGCGGCAGCGACGTCGGCGTTGGTCACGAGGTCACGTCGCAACTCACCGATCTGGCCGTCCACCTCGGCCAACCGGCGCTGGCACTGGCCAACCTGGTCGGTCAGGTCGGCGATCCGGGCCGCCACCGCCTCTGTAGCCGGCCCGGTTGTGGCCGCGCGACGAATCTCGGCGCGGCAACGGGCGAGGCCACGTCCCAGGATCCGGCGTTCGCCCGCCAGGCGCTCGATCGCTTTGTCGGCCTGGGAACGGGCCTGTCGTAGCGTCTCGCCAAGCAGGTCAACGTCCTGTCCGATGCAGCGAATCTGGTCGACGACGACCTTTTCGATCTCGCCGGCTGGCAACGACGCCGTCGGGCACTTGCGGCGCCCGTTCTTGATGGCGTTCGTGCAGGTGTAGTAGCGGTAGCGCTTGTTACCTCGGGTGGCGAACGTGTGGACCATCGCCCGGCCGCACGCCTTGCAGTACAGCAACCGGCGCAGGAGCGCCCCGCTTCGGTTGCGCAGCTCTACGCTGGCGGCGTTGCGGTTCTGCTGGAGCCGGGCCTGCACCTGCTGGAAGAGTTCTTCCGGAACGATGGCCTCGTGCTCACCGGCGTAGACCTCCTTCTTGTGCGTGACCTTCCCGGCGTACAGGACGTTGGTCAGCAGGCCGTGGAGCCGGCACTTGTCGATCGACACGCCGCCCCGGCGCTTGCCGGCACGCGTGGACCAGACCTTCGACCGCCAGCCGCGGCGGTCGAGTTCGGCAACGACGGCCAGGAGCGTGCCGTGTTCGAGGTACAACTCGAAGATCTGCCGGACCCGCGACGCCTCGGCCGGGTTGACCACGAGCTTGGGGCTGCCGTTCGAACGGTCGACGTCGTACCCGAGGATGGGCGTGCCGCCCGTCCACTTCCCGCGCTGGCGAGACGCTGCGATCTTGTCGCGGATGCGCTCGCCGATGATCTCCCGCTCGAACTGGGCGAACGAGAGCAGGATGTTCAGGGTCAGCCGGCCCATCGAGTGGGTCGTGTTGAAATGCTGGGTCACGGAGACGAACGAGACCTTGTGGCGATCGAACGTCTCCATGATCTTGGCGAAGTCCATGAGTGACCGGCTGAGGCGGTCCACTTTGTAAACGATGACGCAGTCGACCTTGCCGGCATCGATGTCGCTCAGAAGCCGCTGAAGCCCCGGTCGCTCCAGGTTGCCGCCGGTATACCCGCCGTCGTCGTAGCGGTTTGGCAGCGCGATCCAGCCTTCGTTCTTCTGGCTGGCGATGTAGGCCTCGGCCGCCTCGCGCTGGGCGTCGAGCGAGTTGAACTCCTGGGCCAGTCCCTCCTCGCTGGACTTGCGGGTGTACACGGCGCACCGGATGGTCGGGGCCCTCGGCGTCCGGGGCGCTGGGGGTCGGCGGTGGCTTGTCCGCGCACCTGTGGCCATCGTGCTCGTCACGCCTTGCCCTCCAGCCCGAAGAACCGGAATCCGTTCATGTGCGAGCCGGTAATCTCCTTGGCGACGGCCGTCAGCGAGCGATAGCGTTCGCCCAGGTACTCGAAGCCGTCGGGCAGCACGGTCACGGTGATGGTGCGGCCCTTGTACTTGCGGGTGATCTGCCCGCCCGGCGGCGGCAGGCGCGGGTCCGTGGTTACTGGCACGCGCACCATGCTTGCGGCGGCCGGGCGCTTTTCGTTGCCGGCACTCGCCCACCGTGGCGGCGTGAGGCGAACGTCGGCGTCGTCGGCCAGTTCCTCGGCCCGACGTAGCGCCCGTTCCGTCAACCCGCCCTCCGCGTTGGCCTGGAGCCGCCAGGCGATCCGGCGGATGAGGTACTGCCGATGCCGGCTGCGGACCGGCTCGCCGAAGACCTCGACGTAACGGTCCTGGAGCTGCCCGACGGTCATCTGTTCGAGCGCCGCGACCTCCCTGGCGATGTTGAGGCGTGATGGGCTTCCGCCGGCACGCCCTGCTCTCCGGTCTGCGTTACCTTGGCTCATGCGTCGTCTCCCTCATCCCGCAGGCGTAACCCGCGGGTACCGTGAGACCCACTGAGCCTCGTTTCGGCGGGAAGCTCAAGGCTTTTTTCGGGGTTCGGCGAAGATTCTGGAGCATGCGTCAAGCCGTCCGTTGGATTTCTGCGGCGAAGCCGAACGACGCCCCGGGCGAGGATCGCTGCGACCTCCCGTCGGCGCTCGGCCGGTGACATGATGTGCGCTTCCGTGCGATGTAGCATGTGGGTGGACTCCATTTGCGAGCAGCGGCGGACCCGCGCTATGCGGTCCGCTCGGCGGCTCGTCCACCCGTTACCTATGCCGTTGTGAAGTACGCTGTCCGCGAACGTGCCGGGTGAGACGGACAAGAGGGGAGGCTCCGAAGAACGCGCGCCCATGCCGTTTTTCACAGCATTACTTGGCGAGAAGTTCGCTTCCAGCACCGCTTTACGTAACTGGCGTAATTTTTCCTTTACACCGCTGGTCGAGTCTGCTATAAGGCGCTCTCAGCGTTGCGGCGACGAAACTGCAGCTTGCGTCAAGCGACTCGCCGCGGCGCCACTTCTTTCTTCATCGGAGGGCCGAAAATGCGAACCTGTCAAATCGTTCTGCGTGAGCGTTGCGCTCCTGTTACCGTCTTCGCGCGTCGTCGTAGGTTCCCGCTTGCGCCGACCGCAACCCGTGAATCGGGCATCCCACGGCTTGCGCGTGCCGTACGGTTGATGGGCGCCTGCGGGCTTCTTGTGGTGCTAACGGCGCCGCCGGCACGCGCCGCGGACATCGGGACCGCGTTTACCTACCAGGGCTTTTTGGAAAAACCCGCGGGCGTTCCGGTAACGAGCACGTGCGATTTTAAGTTCAGCCTGTGGGACGCGCTGGCCGGGCCCAGTCAGATCGGCGCGACGCAGACCGTGACCGGTGTTACGGTGAGCCGCGGAGTCTTCACCGTCGGATCGCCGGATATCGACTTTGGTCCCGGGGCGTTCGACGGGGAGGCCCGGTGGTTGGCGATCGACGTACAGTGCATCGGCGACACGGTGTTCGTCTCCCTGATTCCCCGCGTCGAGCTGACCCCGGCGCCGTACGCGCAGCGGGCGTCGAACGGTGTCGGACCGCCCGACACGCTTGAGATCGACCAGGCAACCGGGAACGTGGGCATCGGCACGACGAGCCCTAGCCCTACACAGAAGCTCGACGTGGTAGGAAATATTCATGCCAGCGGAGGAATCAGCAGCGGGAACACGATCAACGTATGTGGGGCCGGACCGTCTGGGCTACAATACATCAGCTCGGACGGGCTGATGGACCTTTACGTGGACGACCCGAATCCGCCGAGTTCGTGCCCTCCAAACGCTCCGGGAGCACATCGGGCCTTGCGCTTAGAACCGGGTGGAACACCGGACAACGTAAACGTCATCGGAGGCCACGTCTCCAACAGCGTCCCTCCCGGCGTGGACGGCGCCGTGATTGCCGGTGGCGGTTCGGCGATTGATCCTAATCAGGTGACCGATGACTATGGGACCGTGAGTGGTGGGGCGTCGAACAGGGCCAGCGGCTTCTATTCCGTAGTCGGCGGAGGATTTAGAAACACCGCCAATGCGACTGCAACCTTATCCACCGTCGGCGGCGGGCAAGAAAACACTGCAAGTGGAGGCGGGGACACCGTAGGTGGCGGGGCTCGAAACACGGCCAGCGGCTTCTATTCCGTCGTCGGTGGCGGGGATACCAACACGGCGAGCGGCCAATACTCCACCGTCAGCGGGGGTAACACCAATACCGCAAGCGGCAACGCTTCCACCGTCGGGGGTGGGGCTGGCAACAAGGCAGGCGGGACCTTCAGCTTTGCGGCGGGGCGACAGGCGATAGTGCGCGACAATATTGCGGCTCCTCCCGGTGGAGACGAAGGCACCTTCGTCTGGGCCGATTCGACGAATTTGTCGTTTACCTCAACCGGGCCGGACCAGTTCCTCATCCGCGCCACCGGCGGTGTGGGGATCGGAACAACCTCGCCAGAACACCAATTACAGGTCAATGGAAATACTTCTGTTTATGGTAACGATAGTACTTTGTTATTCGGTCAAGAGAATGTGCTGCTTCCTGGCACTTGGGGGGAATGGGGAATAGAATATTGGCAGGCGGGACTGCCGGAGCCGGGGCCGACGGGTGGGCTTAATTTCTGGAAACCTTCTGGTAGCACCGGTGGTTTCGGAAATAACTTTTTATTTCTTTCAGATAATGGCAACGTCGGTGTCGGAACGCCCGATCCTCAATCTAAGTTGCAAGTAGTAGATGACTATATACAAATCCCTACAACACCCGGTCGCCCTCTAGCAGGTGATTGCGATCCCACCAAAGCGGGCCGAATGGTGGTGGTAACCGCTGATCCTAATGGTGCCGTTCTTTGCGTCTGTTTAGGATCGGGAGGATGGAAGTGTATGTGTGAGTGCCCACCGCTTTTTTGTGGCAAGTTTAGATATGAGTTTGACAATGTTGTTGACGAAAGCGGAAACGCAGGACCAGGACCAGTAACTATAGACGGAACATCACGTAGGGATTTAATCATCGGATCCGACTTTCAAGACGTCATTAGTGGGAAGGGTAACGACGACTGCATCTATGGCGGAGACGGGCCCGATGATATTCATGGTGATGACAATTTTCTAACGCTCGATACAGGAAATGACATGATATTTGGTGAGGGAGGGCATGACACAATCCATGGAGATGCAAACCACGATACCATCTATGGAGGATACGACCCTGCTTCTCTGAGAGGAGGGCCCCTTGACGCGGGAGATGATATTTTCGGAGATGCCGGCAATGATACCATTCATGGCGGAGAAGGAGACGATACAATTGAGGGAGAGGCGGGGGCAGACGATATTTGTGGAGGAGCCGGTGCTGATACTATTACTGGGTCCTCCGGCGATGATACACTTGACGGTGGGCCAGACACGGGGGATAGCTGTGACGGCGGCGATTTCGTTGGAACAGACAACTGTGATGGCGGCGGTTGTGAAACTACGCCTGGTTGCGAGAATGTCGGCTCCTACCCAGTGTGTGTTCCTTAGAACAAAGAGACGGGTATATGTTAGGAGAACGGATTAGCCTTCATGATACTGCTTCATGCGATCTTTCTCTAGCTGGCGACTCTAAGGAAAACGTGCGTGGCTGCGGGCGGGCGGAATGCCCGAACCGAAGGCCCCGGGATGAATGCTCGCAGGTGGGTACGCATGGCGGCGCTGTGCCGATGTACATCGGGACCCAGGGCGCGCAACGAATTGATCCAAGCACAACGAAGGAGACCATTCTCATGAATACATACACGATCAGGCGCATCCCAAGCACCCCGGGTCTTGGTCGTGCCCTGACACCGACCGCATTGGCGCTTGTCGGGGTAATGGGGTTTGTGACGGGCGCCCATACTCGGAAGGGAGGTGCGTGATGAAACGCGGCCCGGGTGAAACAATTGCGTCGAGCAAAGCCCGACCTACACGGTCACATCTGTTACCATGCGCGCGAGCTTGGGGCGCTGGAAAGTCTGTGTCACTCCTCTTGGTTCTTTGCCTCCCAGTGGTTGCCCTTGCTCAATCCGGCGGTGGATACAAACTAAAGAAGATCACGATAGATGGCGGGGGAGGCAAGGTAACCGGTGGGGGATACGTCCTCAACGTCACGGTCGGCCAGCACGACGCCGTCACGGTCGGCCAGCACGACGCCGGCGACCCGACAGGCGGCGGATATGTCCTGTCCGGCGGATTCTGGGGGGCAACCACCTCGACGACCATTCCAACGGTTTCCGAATGGGGGCTGGTGGTCTTGACGCTGCTGCTGCTGGCCGGAGCGAAGATTTACTTCGCCCGTCCCGAAACGGTGACGGCCTGATACCGCCGGCTTGGCGATGTGGCACAGGGGCCGTCCGCTGTGGGCGGACACCCAGGCGAGGGCGGCTACACTGAAGCCGGCCGAGGGCGCCTGGACCTCGGCGGGCTGTTTTGCAGCGAAAGGGTGGGAGA
>Ga0214473_10010381_pt1 | contig 10952 bp, 7 predicted proteins | sample RVTome_7_FD_203509 | JGI IMG/M metagenome (GOLD analysis project Ga0214473, IMG submission 203509) | Soil microbial communities from uranium-contaminated site in the Upper Colorado River Basin, Wyoming, United States - RVT98D197 | ecosystem: Environmental > Terrestrial > Soil > Contaminated >... | reverse complement strand
AAGCAACCAATCCTGCCGGCCGCGCACCTCGAGGTGGTGCGCAGAGCGGGTTCAAAGCCGGATGACTGACGCCACCATAATAATTCAATGGAAAATCAATCCCTCCCCTTCCCTTTTTCTTTATATTATGTCCGAAAATACCTACATCAGATTTCCCGCAACTATCATCGCAGCCCTTCTACTGGCTGGGATGTTGTCATTTGGCAGCTCAGGCGCGGTTTACGCTGACAGTTCCCGTACCGTTAACACCGGATGGCTTCTCGAATCGGCTAAGAATCTCATTCTGACATCCGATCCCTGGCAGGACCTCGGCTGTACCGTGTCCATCGACTCGACACCGTCCGACTTCAACATTTACCGCTCCGGGGAAATTGAAGTTATCGCCGTTCTCGATCGATCCCCGAACAGTTTCAGGGACATCGGCGCGGTGTCGGTCGAAGTCTATGTCGATGGTGAAATCTATATAAGATTCGATCCTTCACCGTACCTTTCCGTATCGGTTCCCGTCTTCAAAACCACAAGAGCCCTTGACCGCGGTGAAATCCTCTCTGAAAGCGATTTCGAAGAGGTTTCCGTCGATGTCAGGGAAATTCCGTCCGGAGAAATTTATACATCCGCGGACGATATCATCGGACTTTCGGCGAGAATGAACATCACGAGCGGGAAAATTCTCACCGACAGCATGCTCGAACTCCCTACCCTTGTGTTTCGCGGAGATGTAGTCTACGTCGTCGTTCCGTTTGGAAGCATTGTGGTGACTCTCAAAGGCACCGCTCTCGACTCCGGCGCGATGGGGGATGAAATCCGAGTCCGTAATCCCGACTCGAACGTAATTATCGATGCTGTCGTAACGGGCCCTTCCACGGCCGAGGTTATTATCTGAATCCGGGTTAGATGAGATTGGCAAAAGCAGGTCTTCAAACATGCGTAACTGGCTGGTTATATCATTGATGCTTATCTCTCTCGCCCTGAGCGGACCGTCCGGGGCGACAAGCCTGTTCGATGAGGAGGGCTGCGACCTCATCTCGGTCGACCGGGCGTCCAAAATCGGCGACATTGTCACAATCGTGATCCTTGAATCGACATCCGCCACGAATAAGGCATCCACGGAGACCGCGAAGAAGCTGAACACGGACGGTGAACTCACGGTCGAGGGATTTCTTCAATGGATCGCGGACCTTCCGCCAACGATTTCACCCATCGAAGACCTTACATTCACACCGTCTGAGGATTTTTCGGGTGAGGGAAAAGTGTCGACATCCGGCGCGTTCCAGACCCGTATAACCGCAATGATTAAAGAGATCTTGCCGAACGGGAACCTCCTTATTGAGGGCCAGCGGTCGATTACGATCGCGAAGGATTCCGCGGAACTCACAATAATCGGCGTGATCGATCCCGACGATATCGCAAACGACAACACGATCCTCTCCAGCAAGATTGCCGAGCTTGAAATTTTGTACGAAGGCGAAGGGATCATCGCCGACAGGCAGCACGACGGAATCCTTTCGAGAATTTTCAACTTCTTCTTCTAGGCTGAAACAATGCGTCTTAAAAGAACATTACTAACAACACTATCGATGGCTTTTATTCTGCTTACACTTGCGATGTGCATCTATTTTTCCCCTGCGGCCGTTTACGGTCAGCAGATCGTTGAGGAAAATCCTGATGATGCAACGAATGTCACGGACATCAGCTACTTCGGCCTCAATGATCCGACTTATTTCATCGAGGGACCGACGGTCAGGGTTAAGGACATCGCGAGAGTACTCGGTGTCCGGGGGAATCAGCTTCACGGAATCGGCCTTGTCACAGGTTTAGCCGGAACGGGCGACAAAACATCTTCGGTCGATTTCACCGCTCAAGCCATCGCGAACATGCTCGAACGGTCGGGCATTCCAACCAATCCGGACACCATCAAAGTCGAAAACTTCGCGCTCTGCATGCTCACCTGCGACCTTCCCGCATTCGCTCGGGAGGGCGACACTATCGATGTGACAGTCGCAGCCATGGGAGACTGTGAAAGCCTCCAGGGCGGAATTCTCATAATGGCGCCTCTGGAAGCGGCTAATGGCGAGATTTACGCGGTCGCGCAGGGACCGATCAGTCTTGCCGGATTCGGAGCGGGCGGAGGCGCGGGGGGCGGCGGACGTCAGCAGTCGAACTTCCTCACCGTGGGACGAATCCCGAACGGCGCCTATGTTGAAAAGGAGGTCGATTTTGAGCTTACAACTGACGATATGCTCACACTGGTCCTTCTGAATCCCGATTTTACGACCGCAATTCGCCTGCGCGACGCTGTCTCTATTGCTTTCCCTGCGGTTAGATTTGTCAGCGCCCAGGATGCCGCAAGTATCAATATACGTGTCCCCGACGACTATTCGTACGATATCGTCAGGTTTATCTCGGAGGTCGAAAACCTGACACTCCAGCCCGACATGGCGAACAAGGTGGTCATCAACGAGCGGACCGGTACAATTGTCATGGGCGGAGATGTTCAGATCATGCCTGTCGCGATCGCACACGGCGCGCTGTCGATCAATGTCACTCAGGAGTGGGTATCGGGACGTCCTCTGCCTTATTCCGGCGGAAAATCACTTGTCGTACCGGATGAGGATGTCGAGGTTCTGGAAGGCACAGCGCATTTTGTGAGGATATCGTCGGCAGACCTTGTCTCCGCTCTGAACGCACTGGGAGCGACGCCAAGAGACATTGTAGCCATTTTCCAGGCTCTCCAGGCTGCCGGAGCGCTGCAGGCACAACTCGAAATCATATAGATAAATCCGATAGATTCCGCCTCAAACTACGCAGGCTCCGCTTGAGACGGACACAGGGATTATCGATTTGAAACAATAGTTAAAAATCGGGATTGGTCTAACATCCCCTAGATTACATACACAAATGCCAAATCTCTAATGTTGTTCGCGGGAGGAGCGGCGTCAGGTGAATATGCCGTGATTATGATCGGATACCATCCTGGCGACAGCCAAAATGATCCCAAATTCAATCCCCAAGTTGCACCCCCAAGCCAACTCATTACTGCGGTTGAGCTCCCGCCCATGAAAGAAAGATCACAAAATACAGTGCCAACATTACCCTGCCAGTCATTTATATCTGTCGTTATAGTGCATGCCCCGTATCCATTACCCAGAAGCGGATTAGATTGCCAGAAATTCACGATCTGAAATGGCTCCTGACAATGGCCAGGCCAAGATGCATCGATTGCAAAAACATAATCTGGGGTTTGCGAGTCCAGGGTGAATACAGTCTCCCATCCGAAGCTATAACCCGGGAATTCCCTATTAGGAGTTTTGAATGACGCAAACCAATGATAGTAGTTGTAACCATTTGGCATAGAAGGAGTCAGATCATCCGAAATTGGGTATTGCTCCCCAGGGCCCGGATAAAATTCATCAAAAATCAATAGACGAACATCATACCCGGTTAACTTTGTTTTATTTTTGGCTCCTACTATTATATCCCACCACCCACCTGGATTCCAAGAATAATTGGAATGGATACAATCAGAACAAAATGGCACTTGCACGAACTTGGTAACATTCACATGCACATCAAGTGTCCGCAACGGAACAACATCCATTTCACCTGATCCGACATCAAACGCCTTATACAGAATAGGCGAAACGCTGTAATCACTTGTTCCTTCTCCTAAAAGCTTAGAGTAGAGTTCACTTGGCGCTTCAAGTGCCGCCACCCTATCTTGTACAGAACTACTGCTTGCGACCTGTCCTTGGCTATTATCGATGCCAGGACTTAATGGTCCAGTTGAGGTGCAGCCAACAATGCATAAAAGCATGATTACTGCGAAACACATTGAATTAATTTTTTGCATCGGATACCTCCGCGCGAATAAGATTGGCAAAGAATTCAATAAAAACCTATCAAAAAAAACCATATGTCAAGAGCTGATATTGAGGGCGTGACGGAGTCCCGCGAGCGTCCCACCGGGAGAGGGCGTCGATTCGGGCTGTCCGGCAACGACAAAGTTGAGTTTGGAATATTGATTTCTATTAAAGCCCATTTCAATGGCACACTCGAGCTTGCTCGAGTGTGCGGTTTATTCCATTTTAAAGCACACTCGAACAAGTTCGAGTGTGCCATTAAGTCAATGTTTAAAATGCCGTATATGAGTCATTACAAGCGCCATGCCGAGTTCGTCGGCCTTCGCGACGGTCTCAGCGTCGGATTTGCTCCCGCCGGGTTCTATTACGGCTGTAATACCGGCTTTATGAGCAGCCTCGATAGAATCGAAAAAGCAGAATCCGTCGGTAGCCGCTATAGCCCCTTTCGCATTTTCGCCGGCTTTACCGATGGCAATCTCGAATGAAGCGATTCGGGATGTCTGCGCGGGACCTGTTCCAAGCGTCTGCGTGGTGTTCGCTATTACCGTCGCGTTCGACCTTACATGCTTCACAACCCTCCAGCCGATATCCATCGCTTTCCATTCATCTTCGGTCGGCTGACGCTTCGACACAACCTCGATTTTATCTTCATCCCATTTTTTCAGGTCGAATTCCTGAAGCAGGACACCGTGCGCGAGTCCCTTGCTTTCGAGACGATGAGTCAGGTCGACAGGTTTGAGGAGGTTTGTTTTCAGGAGCCTTAGATTTTTCTTTTTGCTTAAAATTTCACGGGCACTCTCAGTGAAGTCAAGCGCGACGACGACTTCAACAAACACCTCATTTATGGCGATTGCGGCGATTTCATCGACAACTCCGCTGATGCCGGTCACGTTCCCGAACGCCGCGAGTTCATCGACCGACCTTGCCTTTCGATATGCCTCCTCAGCGTTAATACCAATAGCGACACCGGTCGGATTCTGATGCTTCACGACAGCGGCGCAGATCTGACCGGGAAATTCGCGGCAGATCCTGACAACGGAATCGATATCTAAAAGATTGTTATAGCTGATCTCCCTGCCCTGGAGGATTTCGGAGTCGGTGAGATAGTCGGCAAGGTCATCGGCAAGTCGATAATATGCGCCACGCTGATGCGGATTTTCACCGTAGCGTGTTTCGGTGATTTTATGAAGCGCCACCGGTAGTGTTTCCGGGAAAAGCTCAGGCTCTGTGTCGTGATGATGGAGAGTTCGGAACCATCCCGCGATCGCCGAATCGTATTCAGCGGTTTTATGGAACGCCTCGGACGCAAGCTTTTTTCTGAGGGGCCACGGAATCCCGCCATGCTCTTTTAAGGCGGATATGATTTCGACGTAACCGGACGGGTCGGTTACAACACATACCGACCAGAAATTTTTCGCCGCGGCGCGAATTAGGGCAGGTCCGCCGATGTCGATATTCTCAAGGGCTTCCTGATGGGTTACATCGGATTTCGAAATGGTTTCAGTGAATGGGTATAAATTAACGCAGACGATGTCGATGGGAGGAATTTCAAACTTCCGCATGTCTTCAGAATCGTCGATCCATCCGTCGGGCATCATGTCGGGAGATTCCGGGGCACGTCTCGCGAGTATCCCGCCGTGAATTTTCGGATGGAGGGTCTTGACGCGTCCCGAGAACATCTCATCAGTGCCCGTGTATGAATCGACCTCGATTACCGGGACCCCGGCGTTTGATAAAGCGCTCGCTGTCCCGCCGGACGATATCAGCTCGATCCCGAAATCGCGCAGGGCTTTCGCGAATTCGACAATCCCGGTTTTATTATAGACCGAGAGGATCGCGCGTTTCGGTTTGAGAAGTCCGCCGTGGTCCATCGAAGCACCTCCGCAGGATTCATCCTGATTGTGGCTTTAGGGACGATGGAAATCAAGAGGGAGACGAAATGCTGCCATAATTTTGGTGTTTCTCATAGTGCTTATGAGCTTACAGGCGCTGCAGGATTGTCTTGCAGATTATCCCGCGATAAGTTAGCATTTCAAACGGAAACTATGAAAAGACATGAATTTATCGACTGGTTCGAAGATGTCAGGACCGGCACGCGCCGCTTGATCGCGATGGTGCCTGAGGAGGCATTCGATTTTCAGGCGCACGAGGAAGCCCCGACGGTCGAGCAGCTCATGCGTGCGTTCATCGGCCTTGAGCAGCAGTATGTCCGGGGCGTCTGCCGAAACGACTGGTCCGATTCAACAAACCCGACCGATGTCCGACGTCAGCGGCTTCGCTCTTTCGCCGAGGACACGGACGAGCTCGACCTGATCGACAGCGAAATTGAATCACTCGCCACATCCGACGAGATCCTCGAATATCTCGACGAGGTTCATCAGAGGTCACTCGATGTGCTCGCGGATCTTTCGGACGAAGAATTTCAAACCAGGATAGTCGATGTGCCGTGGGGAGAGAGCGCAACCATCCAGAGGCTTCTTATCGGCATGGTCGAGCGCGAGATCCATCATCGAACCGAACTTTATTTAGCGTTACAACAATTCGGAATCCCTATGTCCCCAATGATAATCTGGGGACCTTAAAACGACCCGTCGGGATTCAAACGCTGGATATATACATTGTAATTTTTTATCGAATTCATCACCACGGTCTCGTCGCCCGGATCCGTATCGGCCCAATTTTGAAAAAGTCCCTGAACGTAGATATCGTCGGACGGCCCGTATTGCGCGTTTCTCAGCCAGGAGCCTTGTCCCCAGGTGCTTTCCCACACAACATTCCCATCAGGATCTAGTTGAAGCAGATGGGAGTCAACTGCCCGATAACCCATCGGCGTTTTCGCAGTTTTGTAAGAATGGAGATTCCAAAGTCCGGAGACGAGAATGTTGCCTGACGAATCGAAATCTATTCTCTCGGAAGTGTCATAAAGATCGGAACCCTCCGTATATGCCCATAAATAATCTCCACCCGAAGAGTACTTGACGATGAACGGGTCGAACATTTCATTGTTCGGAAAATAATTATATGAATGCGCGGTTCTGAGGTCCCAGTAGACCGTCGGGTCGAAATCGACCGTACCATACCAGAGACCGGTCATGTAGACATCCCCTGCCGGGTCGGTCCTAAGGTCCGTAATTACAGAGCTTTGGTAAGCCTCCGGAGTTTCATAGTGCCCCCATTGCTTTGCCCACAGGAATATCATATCTGCGTTGTATGATGCTATGTAGAAATCAAAGAAACCGCCGGCTGTCAATTCGTATTTAACAAAGGGATCGGGATCGAAATCCCGCGTGCCCACGAACATGCCGCCGATAAAAATCGCGCCCTGGTTGTTTTTGATTATACAAACCGGGTCCACCCACAATGCAACGACATCGATAAATTCTCCAGTTGAAGTCAGATGAGTTATATATCCGCCTCCGTTGACTGCCGGATCGACAAGCACCTGCTCCGGACCGGGATCGATATCTACTACTCCTTGCAAATATCCGCTAACCATTACATTGCCATTTTCGAGAACCAGCACATCCCATATCTGGGCGTCGTTCCAGGAGCTTGTCCAGAGATATGTACCGTCGGCTGCGAATTTACTTACGAAAGCGCTTTGGACTCCTGTGAGTCCCTGAATATCCTCTCCGGGTCCGGGATCGAAATCACCGACATCCGCTATTACTCCGGCGGCATATACATTTCCCTCCGAATCGGTGGTCAGTTTGATTCGAGAAATTGCGCCTACATAATCTGCTACGGGCCAGCGTACCGCCCAGGAATATTTACCGGTAGAATCGAATTTAACCAGGTAATGTGATGGCTGGGACTGGTTGAAATTATCCACAGTATCGTCAGGCGACAGATCCATACCGCCATCGTACGGCCCGAAACAAAAAGTATTGCCGGAGTCATCCACTGCCGAGTCCACCATGTAATAATTCACTTGAGACGCATCGGCAATTCCCCAGTGACGCACAAAATTGTCGCTCACCTTTATCGATGCAACTTTCCACGCTGAATTTTCGCCCAGAATCGGATCGAATTCAATATCGGTGACCCTGACAAGCAGAGGGTATGTCCCTTCGACCGCTCCCAGAGAATTCGATATCGTGCCGGTGAAATAATAGCTGTCATCGAAATAGCTTTCGCTAGAGAGGCTAACCGTCCCGTTGAAAAGGTCCGGGGCTTCGACGATCACGCTGTTAATTGTCCCGATGCCCTGAATGTCGTAAATCTTTGCCTGGACAAATGTCGTGCTGCCTGCTACTGAACCAAGATTGCCGCCCGTAACAATGTCGATCCTCCTCGCCTCCCGCATGTCGGCACCCTCAGGCATGTCCCAGTAAGGGTCATTTACATCGTCTTCGGTGATTTCGTAGGACGCGTCGATTGCATAGCCAAATGAAATCGGCCCGGGAGGTGTTTTCAGATGGAACCATGCGTCACCCTGCGAATTCTGGACAAACATGACCCTGTCGCCCTGAACTAATGTGCTGTAACTCATAAACGGATTGAGCGTTGCCGACAGATCGCCGCCTGATGCCTGCTTTCCTGTGACGTATTTGTAAATTTTTGCGAGAGGGCTGTCTTCCGGGTATTCGGTCGGATTGAAAATATCGGTATATCCATCAGCGTTAAGGAGCCTCGGATTAGTTCCGTCCCATGAAATTTTTCGCCCAGTAACCGGGAAATTCTTGTCCGAACCTCCGATAAAAATCCCGCGGACATCGAATCCCGTCAGTTTCGGATTATCAAACGGGTTTCTGAGCCTGACGTAAACAAGGAGCTCTCCCGGACCTTTCGGTAAAACCTCTCGGACCTGCACACAGGTTGTGCACGGCGAAATTTCAAGAAACGTGGTCAGGTTGAGATGAAAATCGGACGTCCTGACAGGGACCACTTCAGCGGTCTGATGATTTTCGGGGATATAGAATTTCCAGAGTCCAAGAATATGTCGGTTTGTGCCCGGGATTTGCACAAGCTGGACAGGTTTTGTGAGGGAGTTTTCGTCCGGGAACGGCGGTCCTGCAGGGTTGTTGTTGCCTGAACAGGCCGGGAGGAGTATTGATAGGAATATTGCCAGGAAAAAAATTGCGGTAAAGAGCTTGCTAAGCATTTGAAACGCTCCTGTGATTCTGTAATGTGTCAACCGCTTCCTGTCAGACTAATATACCACGAAAGGAATTTATTCCAAACTCAAAATTCCGCACTGAACATTATGCGATATTTGTCGCATGAAAACTTGCCACCGTTCATGTTTTAATGTAGATTAAAGGTTTGAATCGTCCGGAAAAAACCGGTAGAGCTTTTGGTCGAGCGCATAATCATGAATACAAAACACCTGAAAATTTCATTTTACACGCTCTCAATAATTTTCCTCTTGCTCGGCGCCGCGATTCCGGCGTCGTCACAGGAGGATATCAGCGACTTCACGCAGACGTTTCAGGTGTTCATGCAGTCACGCGACGCTTTCAAGCTTTACGACATCACGCCGGACGACGTGGTTTATGCCCTCCCGGAAACGTACAAGCTCGGTCCCGGCGATATCCTTCAGGTGATTCTTTCGGGGATGATCAACGACGCGCTTGTCGTGCAGGTCGGTCCGCAGGGTGACATCTATGTCCCACCCGCGGGACTACTTAAAACCCAGGACATGACTGTCGCCGAGGCGCGCGACTTAATCGATTCGGAACTCGGGAAATATCTCCTGAATTACCAGTGCGATCTCCAACTTTTAAAGGCTCGGCGTATCCAGGTCTACATGCTCGGACAGGTCCGTCAGCCGGGACAATATATCGCTCTCGCCGGAACGACAGCGATCAGCGTTATTCAGACAGCCGGATCTCTTGTTACGGCTCCCATAACCGTAACTTTCGACGAGACAAAAATCGCGCATCCCTACTTCAAGGCGCTTACATCGGGCGCAGGCCGTTATGCGGAGATTTATCGCAACGGTGAACGTGTCGGGCGGGTCGATCTCGCGAGGGTCGCCATTGGCGGACGTGCGCGCGGAGATCTGATTCTTGAGGACGGAGATTCGATTTACATACCGGGTAACGAGCATCCCGTAATTATCCGGGGAGGAGTGTCGAGACCCGGCACATACGAAATGCGCCGCGGTGACACTGTCATAGACCTTATCTCACAGGCGGGTGGACTTCGCAGCTTGATGATCCTGGGAAAAGTTACGGTCGAAAGGCAGAACCCCGTGGGAAGCGAGTCACCGACATCGCTAATCGATCTCGACCTTGCCGATCCAAATTTCGATCCGAGCCAGTTCAGTTTCCAGGCGGGCGACATTCTTCGCGTTCCCGAAATAAACAACCAGGTATTCGTAATGGGGGGTGTCTGGATGCCGCAGTCGGTGGATTATCACGAGGGCTGGACAGTTATGGACTACATCGCGGAGACTGGAGGTCCTGTCGCTCCGGCCGATGTCGCGCATATCGTGATTGTTAAGTTCCCGCTGACCGACGAGCAGACCGAGACGGTATTCAGTCTGAAGAATATGTATCTTGGCGAGGAATATGAGACGGTACCGATCGATCCGGGCGACATGATATGGGTTCCCTGGAAAAATCAGCCGTATTACGGCGGCGGAGTGACAAACGCGATATCTGTCATCCTCGGCCAGACATTGGGCTTGCTGAGGATCATAAATGATCTACCGTGATTACTAATGACCTCTGAACCGATCAGGCAGGCTTTCGAGTCTGCCTTTTTTTTTGTTTACTAAGCCCGATATTTACGAAACGTAAACCGTAGGCTCGCATGGAAATGCGTCTTCTTGGGGGGTAAAGGCATCTTCATATTTACGAAACGTAAACCGTAGGCTCGCATGGAAATGCGTCTTCTTGGGGGATAAAGGTATCTTCATATTTACGAAACGTAAACCGTAGGCTCGCATGGCAATGCGTCTTCTTGGGGGATAAAGGTATCTTCATATTTACGAAACGTAAACCGTAGGCTCGCATGGCAATGCGTCTTCTTGGGGGATAAAGGTATCTTCATATTTACGAAACGTAAACCGTAGGCTCGCATGGCAATGCGTCTTCTTGGGGGATAAAGGTATCTTCATATTTACGAAACGTAAACCGTAGGCTC
>Ga0214473_10010380_pt1 | contig 10953 bp, 12 predicted proteins | sample RVTome_7_FD_203509 | JGI IMG/M metagenome (GOLD analysis project Ga0214473, IMG submission 203509) | Soil microbial communities from uranium-contaminated site in the Upper Colorado River Basin, Wyoming, United States - RVT98D197 | ecosystem: Environmental > Terrestrial > Soil > Contaminated >... | reverse complement strand
ACTCGAGCGCGCGGATGAAGTCGGCATCGTAGTGCATGGCTTCCGCGTCGCCCGCGTCCTTCTGCCGCGCCTGTTGCGCGAAGCGTTCAGCCTGGTCCTCGGGATCGTTCAGCTCGGAGAAGCCGTTGGCGATCTCGCGCCCGGCGATGTAGAGCTCGAAGCGCTCGGCGATGTCGGGATTGCGAACGCTGCGGCGCGCCAGCGGCGACACCTCGGTGGGATAGTCGACGACGAAAGTGGGCTGGATCAGCTGGTCCTCGACCGTATTTTCAAAGAGGGTGAGCTGCAGCCCGCCGATGCCGTCCGCCGGCCGGTAGGCGATATCGAGCTGCTGCAAGCGGGCGATCAGCGCGGCGCGGTCCTTGAGCACGGCATCGGTGACCGACGGGTGGTATTTCTTGATCGCCTGCGTGATCGTGAGCCGGTCATAGGGGCGGGCAAGGTCGATTTCATTTCCCTGGTAGGCGAACCGGGGCGTTCCCAGCGCCGCCTGCGCGGCGTGGGCGAGCATGCGCGGGATCACGGCCATCATGTATTCGTAATCGGTGTACGCCGCGTAGAACTCGAGCATCGTGAACTCGGGATTGTGCTTCGTGGAAATGCCCTCGTTGCGGAAGTTGCGGTTCACCTCGAACACCTTCTCGAGGCCGCCCACCACCAGCCGCTTGAGATAGAGCTCGGGGGCGATACGGAGATAGAGGTCGAGATCGAGCGCGTTGTGGTGCGTCGTGAACGGGCGCGCCGCGGCGCCGCCCGGAATCGGCTGCATCATCGGCGTTTCGACTTCCAGGAACTGCTCGCCGAGCAGGAACTCGCGGATGGCGTGCACGATGCGCGAGCGCAGCAGGAAGACGCGCCGCGTGCCCTCGTTGACGATGAGGTCGACGTAGCGCTGGCGGTACTTGAGCTCCGGGTCGGTCAGTCCGTGGTATTTCTCCGGCAGCGGGCGCAGCGACTTGGCGAGCAGCTTGAGTTTGCGCGCCCGCAGCGTAAGCTCGCCGGTCCGGGTGCGGAACAGCTCCCCCTCGGCGCCGATGATGTCGCCGATGTCGGTGTGCTTGAACCCGGCGTGCGCGGCCTCCCCGGTGTCGCTGTCCGAGACGAAGATCTGGATCGCGCCGCTCGCGTCCCGGATCGTGGCGAAGCTCGCCTTGCCCATCACGCGCTTCAGCATGATGCGGCCGGCGATCCTCGCGTTCACCGGGCGCGCTTCGAGCGCCGCGTGATCGGCCGTGCCGTAACGGGATTGGAGATCGGCGGCGAGGTGTTCGCGCCCGAAGTCGTTGGGGTAGGCGAACCCCTGCTCGCGCAACGCCTTCAGCTTGGCGCGGCGTTCCTCCACCAGCTTGTTGTCTTCATCCATCACCGTTCCTCGTGCAATTGCCTGAAAAGGCAACCGCACCTCGAATCTCCCCTCTCCCCTCGGGAGAGGGGCGGGGGTGAGGGATGAGCGTCGTCGGGCATTGTCACGACGCTCATTACCGGACTCCCTGTTTCAGGCTCGCCTCGATGAAATCGTCGAGGTCTCCGTCCAGCACGGCTTGCGTGTTGCCGATCTCGATATTCGTGCGCAGGTCCTTGATGCGCGACTGGTCGAGCACGTAGGAGCGGATCTGGTGCCCCCAGCCGATGTCGGTCTTAGCGTCTTCCAGCACCTGCTTCTCCTCCTGGCGCTTCCTCACCTCGAGCTCGTAGAGCTTCGACTTGAGCATCGCCATCGCTTCCGCCCGGTTGCGGTGCTGGGAGCGGTCGCTCTGGCATTGCACCACGATGTTGGTCGGCAGGTGCGTGATGCGGATCGCCGAGTCGGTCTTGTTGACGTGCTGGCCGCCGGCGCCCGAGGCGCGGAAGGTGTCCACGCGCAGGTCGGCCGGGTTGATGGTGACCTCGATGGTTTCGTCCACCTCGGGATAGACGAAGACGCTGGCAAACGAGGTGTGGCGCCGGCTGTTGGCGTCGAACGGCGATTTCCGCACCAGCCGGTGCACGCCGGTCTCGGTGCGCAGGTGGCCGTAGGCGTAATCGCCGTTCACCTTGAGCGCCGCGCTCTTGATGCCGGCCACCTCGCCGGGCGATTCCTCGAGCAGCTCGACGCGGAATCCCTTGCGCTCGCAATAGCGCAGGTACATCCGCTCCAGCATCTGCGCCCAGTCCTGCGCCTCGGTGCCGCCCGAGCCCGCCTGGATGTCGACGAAGCAGTTGCCCGGGTCCATCGGGTTCGCGAACATGCGGCGGAACTCCATGTCCGCCACCGTCCGCTCGAGGCCTTGCGCATCGCCTTCGATCGCGGCGAGCGTCGCGTCGTCACGCTCGGTCTTCGCGATCTCGAACAGCTCTTTTGCGTCGCGCAGCCCGATATCGATCCGGCCGAACGTGCGGATCAGCGATTCGAGGGATTTGCGTTCCCGGCCGAGTTCCTGGGCGCGCTTGTTGTCGCTCCACACGGCGGGGTCTTCGGCGAGCCGGGTGACTTCGGTCAGGCGGCGCTGCTTGGCCTCGACGTCAAAGATACCTCCGCAGCTCAGCGGCGCGGCCCTCGACGTCGGAGAGCCGCCTGGCGATGGCGTTGATCTGCTCGGCTTCCATAGCGTTCCTTGTGAAGCGCCGGCTGAACATCAGCCGTGCTGCCTGTTCGAACCGGCGCAATTATTCCGGCGCAGCGCGTCCAGAATAATGGAAATTATACAGCGGTGAGTCGTGATTCGACGCCCCTTCTGTCCGAGGGTGAGCCGGGGTGGTGAAAGCGTCGTTTCATCACGGGTCTAGCCCCTCATGCCTCATCCCTCGTCCCTCGGCACCCCCGGCTGCCGCATTTGTCTATACTGGTGCATAATCCTGAAAGAGGAACGCCATGTTGCGCGAAATCGAGGGGATAGCCGACGAGCCCCGCACCAGCCGGCGCTGGTTCCACGACGAGTATTTTGACCTCTTCGTGTGGCAGACCGACGTGGGGGAAATCAACTTGTTCCAGCTCTGCTACGGCATCGGCGCGAGCGAGCGCGCGCTGATTTGGCATCGCGTGGGCGGTTTTTTCCACGACGGCGCGGGGCCGGCCAGGCCGCCTGAGGCCGACAAGATCGTGGCGCGCTTCGAGGTGGCCGCGCAGTCGTTACCGCAGAATATCCGCCAGTCCGTGACCGACCGCATTCGCGAGTACATGGCCGGCGAGCAGTCCGCGGCCGCGCGCCGCAAGCGCTTCCGCCGGGAAGACTGGCAGAAGCGGCCGGCGGCTTGAGCCGGGTGCGGCAAGTCGCGTTCTCACTCAAGCCTGAAAACTGGGGAAAACGGGGATAGGCTGACCGGTCCCGGGCTTGTCTTGCTATAAGACCGGACGCCGCGCTCCGGCGAAATGCTGGCTCCAGTACTTGTCACCCAGGCTCGCGGTCGAGACTTGCTTGCCGCCCGACGGGGAGTGCACGAAGCGGTTGCCGCCGATAGAGATCGCGACGTGCGAATTGCGCTTGCCTTCCTGGTGGAAGAACAGCAGGTCGCCCGGGCGGATCTCCTTCCTGGGGACGGCACGGGAGTTGGCCCACAGTCCTTCCGTGCTTCGCGGCAGCTTCGTGTTGACCTGCGCGTAGCTGTAGTGCACCAGGCCGCTGCAGTCGAAACCTCGCGGCGTGCTGCCGCCGGCCCGGTACGGTTTGCCCCGCATGTCGAGCGCGTGCTTGGCTGCGCTGGCGCCAATGTTCGCCTCGCTTTGCTTCGGCGTGGACGAACATCCGCCCAGTGCCAGCAGGATCAGCCCCAAGGCAGCGAGGGATAGTCGACCCATTCCCATAGCGAGTACAGTATCACAGCCTCTTTTCCAAAAACCGGGTAAAACCGGGGACACCGGTGAGGAGATACGGGTGACTAAAACCGGGGAGAGACCCCAATCAGAGAATCACAGAAGGAGGGTTTAAATGCCTGCGGCTGATATTACCGGGCGCTTGGCGCGGTATATGGTGGAGGCGCGGGAGCGGAGTCTCGCGCCGCAGGTGGCGCGGGAAGCCAGGCATCGCATCCTGGACACGCTGGCCGCGATGGTGTCGGGAGCCCATCTCAAGCCAGGAGAGATGGCGATCCGTTATGCGCGGTCGCAGGGCGGGGTCGCGGAAGCAACCGTCCTCACCACCGATATCAGGACCTCGGCCGCAAACGCCGCGCTGGTCAACGGCATGCTCGCCCACGCCGACGAGACCGATGACTTCGAGCCGGTGACAAAAGCCCATCCCGGCTCCGCCGTCGTGCCCGCGGCCCTCGCGATGGCCGAGCGCGAGGGGAGATCGGGAACGGAGCTGCTGAAGGCGGTCACGCTCGGCTACGACCTCTGCTGTCGTTTTCTCCTGGCGCTTGGACCGGATCTGGTGCGCGCGTCTCACCGCAGCGCCGAGGGCACCAGTTCCACCATGGGCAGCGTGGGAGCCGCGGCGTCATTGGCCCGGCTGGATGAAAAGGGGATGCGCTACGCGCTTTCGTACGCCGCCCAGCAGGTATCGGGCGTGTGGAGCTGGGTCCGCGATGCCGAGCACGTCGAGAAGGCCTTCGACTTCTCCGGCATGGGCGCCCGCAACGGCGTCACTGCGGCCATCATGGCCCAGATGGGATTTACCGGCGTCTGGGACGTGTTGGATGGCGAGCACAACGCGCTCGCGGCCCTGTCCACCGCACCGAAACCGGAGGAAATGGTAGCGGGGCTGGGAAGCCGCTATTTCGTCACCGAAACCGCCATCAAGCCCTTCTCCGTCGGCTATCCGATCCAGGCGCCGTTGGACGCGTTCTTGAGGCTCCATCGCGAGCACGGGCTCACCGTGAACAACGTGGAGCGGATCGTCGTGAGACTCCCGGAGGACGGCGCCCGCATCGTCAATGACCGCTCCATGCCGGATGTCAACTGCCAGCACATCATCGCGGTCGCCCTGGTGGACGGCACCGTCTCGTTCGAAGACAGCCATTCCTACGAGCGGATGAAGGACCCGAAAGTGCGCGCCGCGAAGGCGCGCGTGCAGCTCATCGCCGATCCCAAGCTCATGGATCCCGCCGCGCCGCGAAGTGGCCGGGTGGAGGTGACGTTGCGGGATGGCCGCAGTGTCAGCCACTTTACACGGCACGCCCCGGGCACGAAGGAAAATCCAATGGATACGCAGAGCGTGAACGCAAAGGCGCGGGGCTTGATGCAGTCAGTTCTTGGCGCCGAGCAGACAGAGGGACTCATCCGGCGGGTGAACGCCGCGGAAGAGCTGGACAATGTGCGCGAGCTACGGCGTTTCCTGGCACGCGAGGGCCATTAGGGAGGAAGGCGGAAGGATGACCTGGATTTGATGCCCGCACTGCGGGGGTCATCCCTCATCCCTCGGGTGACCCATCACCCATCACTCATTACCAAGAATGCCAATGACCAAGCCATTCGCCCAACGCATCGCCGCGATGAACGCGATGTACCAGCTCTCTGCCCACTCCCAGCCGTCCCTGCCCGCGGACGTAGTCGACCGATTGATGAAGTTCAAGGCGACCCTGCTCGACGAAGTGCACGAGATCGACGAAATCGTGCAGCTTTCGAAGGACGGTGGCGCCGCGATAGACATTGCGGTGGCGCTGGCGGACCTGCTCGGCGATATCATGGTGTACTGCCGGTCCGAGGCATTGAAGTACGGCTTGCCCTTGGAGGAAGTGCTGGACGTCATCATGGACAGCAATGAAAGCAAGCTCGGCGCGGACGGCAAGCCGATCTACGACGCGAACGGCAAGTTTCTCAAGGGGCCGAACTACTGGAGGCCGGAACCGAAGATCAAGGCGCTCATAAGAGCAACGATGAAGGATGAAGGATGAGGCATGAGGGACCTAAACCCGGTGACGAGGAGCGCGTCGAGGGGCGGAACAGGGGCCCCGAAATTGCTCGGGGATGTGACCCCCGGTGGCGCGCAGGGCGGCCGACATCAGTGTACTACTGTCGTGGTATGTCCTAGCGGAGGCCGCCGTCGCAGTGACGAAGTGATGCTTTCACCACGCCGACGCTTCACGCCACACCTCCTGAGAGAGGAGGGGGGTCGACTCACGACTCACGACTCACGAATCACGCATCAGGAATCGCGGATCGCCGCGGGTGATCCGGAGGACGACGAAGAAGAGGAAGAGGAGGAGGAGAAGAAGAAGAAAGAGAAGGAAGACGAGGAAGAAGAGGAAAACGATGGGGAGGAGGACGAAGTGCCCTGGCAAGCCAGCAATAATGGGGTTAGCGTAATAGCCCTGGAAACGCGCGTTCAAGCTCGACCCGGAAGAGCTCGCGGAATGTTCCGGATTCCAGGTCTCCCAGCTCCAGCGCGCCGTATGCCACTCTTTTGAGCCGCGTGACTTCGTGGGAGAGCGCGGAGAACATCCGGCGAATTTCGCGGTTCTTGCCTTCGGTAAGCTGGACGGTCAGATGGGACTCCCTGCCGCTGGCTTTACGCAGGATGATTGCTTCCGGCTGGAGTTTTTCTCCCGCATCCAGCAGTCCCTGCCGGAGCCGCTCCAAACTCACCTCCGTCACTTTGCCGCGCACGGTGACCAGGTAGGTCCGACCCACCGCGCTCCTGGGATCCGTAAGCCAGCCTGCCAGGCGCGTATCGTTGGTCAGGAGCAGGAGTCCGGAGGTCGCCCAATCCAATCGCCCCACCGCGATCAAGTGCAATCCGGGTTCCGGGATGAGCGAAAAGACCGTGGGTCGGCCCTTTTCATCCGAGCGCGTGGTGACCACTCCGCGCGGCTTGTGCAGCAGGAACGTCCGGTGGGCAGCCTTGGCGACGGGTTTCTCTTCGATCTCGATCTTGGCGCGCTCTGGAATGACCGGGAACAGCGGGTCTTTTCGGAGGACTCCGTTCACTTTGATCTTACCGTCGAGGACCCACTGCCGCGATACCGTGCGGGAAGCGATTCCAAGTTTGGAAAGCGCCCGTTCAAGCGGCACATATCCTGGCTTCATCCCTTGCATGGAGCTTCCTTCCTGAAACCTATGTCACGATACACGAGGTCAGGGTAAGATTTCCGGAATCGAGGAATGGTGCAGGAAGGTCACGCATGAAAGTGTTCGGCCGCATTCGCGGGCCGTTCAGCATGCTGCTCCACAGCCCGAAGCTGGCGTTGCGCACGAACCGCGTCGACCAGGCGACCTTCGATGCGCTCAGGAAACGATACAGCGCGCAATGGCTGGTCGAGTTGACGGCAGCCGCGAACTACTTCGTGTTCGTGTCGAGGATCGCCAACGCGTTCGAGGTCCCGGCGCCGCCGGACGGCGACAAGCTGACTTGATCGACCCGGTACCGCGCATCGGGCACGCCGGCTGCCGCATCGCCTTCATCGACCCGGCAGCCACCGAGAACTGCCTCATCGAGCTGGCGGAGCTGCCGGCTGGGCACTCCTGAGAAAGAGAAAATGGCGGTGGTCACAAATGAGATGCCGTGATATCAGTGGGTTAAATATGCCAGCTATTTGGCACAATTCAGTCTAATAGTGACATAACAAACATGTTGAAAGTCAGTGTTGTAGATAGTAATATGGCACGAATACACTTAATCGTGACAAATAAAAGAGATAATCGTGCCAAAACAACTCAGGCCAGAGGAATTTGAATCGGTACTCAATATCATCAGCCAATACCCTGATGGTGTCGGTGTCGGCGTCATCGAAAAGCGGCTGAAAGGAAAGAGCAGCCGCCGTACGCTGATCCGCCGTCTCAACGCATTAGTAGACCAAGGTCGCTTGCGGCGCCACGGCGAGGCCCGCGCGCTGACCTACGTGCTCCCCTCCCAAGCACCTAAGACCACGGCAGGGGTCGAGGCACGCGCTGACATTGCCGAAGCTGGAGATGAACTCAAAGCTGAAGCGGAGACTTACGTTCCGCTCTCGGATGCCGGGCGAGTAGTGCGCGACTACGTCCGGCAAGCGATTCAGCAGCGCAAGCCCGTCGGCTACAACCGCGAGTTCGTGGAGTCGTATCGGCCGAACGAAACCTTCTATCTGCCACCCGACATCCGCGAGCATCTAGGGCGAATCGGCCGCCCGCCGGGCGCCGAACGCCCCGCCGGCACGTATGCACGCGACATCCTCAACAGGCTCCTGATCGATTTGTCGTGGGCCTCCAGCCGGCTCGAAGGCAACACCTATACTCGCCTCGATACCGAGAAACTGATTGAGAAAGGCCAGGTTGCGGAGGGCAAGGATCGGCGCGAAGCGCAAATGATCCTCAATCATAAGGCTGCCATCGAGCTGCTTGTGCAAAACGCAGAGGAGATCGGCTTCAACGCCTTCACCTTTTTCAACCTGCACGCCTTGCTTTCGGAAAACCTGCTTCCAAACCCTAGGGACAGCGGGCGACTTCGTGAGGCGATAGTCGGTATCGAGGGCACTGTGTTCCATCCGCTGGCGATACCCCAGCAGATCGAAGACTACTTCCGGCTGATTCTCGACAAGGCGGGCATGATCGGCGATCCATTCGAGCAGGCTTTCTTCGTCATGGTGCAGTTTCCCTATTTGCAGCCATTCGCCGACGTCAACAAGCGTGTCTCGCGATTGGGAGCGAACATCTCGCTGATCAAGCGGAACCTGTGCCCCCTTTCCTTCGTGGACGTACCGGAACGCGCATACGTCGATGGCACCCTCGGTGTTTATGAGCTGAATCGGGTCGAGCTGTTGCGCGACGTATTTGTGTGGGCCTACGAGCGTTCGTGCCAGCGTTACGTTGCGGTCAAGCAATCGCGCCCGGAGCCCGATCCTTTCCGGCTAAAGTACCGTGCGGCATTGATCGAAACCGTCGCCACCGTCGTTCGCATGCTTCAACCTCCGACGGATGATGTTGTTCGGTCTGTCGCGAAGTCGTTGATTCCCGCTGGCGACCTCGATCGCCTCGTGGCGATGGTGCTGAGTGATCTCGAACACTTGCATGAAGGCAACATCGCGCGCTACCAGCTGCGACTTTCCGAGTACCGTGGATGGAGAGACGCAGTTGAAAGCAAGCAACGCTGATCACTTGACGGTGTCCTGCTGCGGGCGCATAAAGGGGCGCGGTAGAGAACTCAAACAAATTTGGTTCAGATTCGCTGGCACGTGGCGACAAGATTATTGAGCGATTGGCAGGGGCGATAGCGATGCGTTGGGTTGCACCGACCGAAAAGGACGCCGCCACGACCTCGTAACCTCGTGTGGTGTCCCTGCGCTGCTCGACCAGCCCGGCGGTCTGCGCAACTCGCGCACCGGCCCGACTCTTGCAGGTTCCTCAGGCGCGGGTTGTTGACTATCCATTCAGCGTTTACCCAACTCGCCCAGTGCTTGCCCACGACCTGGCGTCGCTCTCGGAAAATTTTCGGGAAGGGAATTGCTTCAGAGTGTGGGGGTATCAGTTGACCGGGTCTTACGCGGCTGTTCCCGCAAACGGGCCTGCGGCCAACGAGTCACGGCCGCACCCCTTGCTTGGTCTGCGCTGCTCGGCGGCGAACAGGGACCCCAAAACAACCCTGGTCTTATATCTTCAAAACCGGTCGCACCTTTCTAATTACGGATTCGCGCGCGACAGAGCGGGGTGTAGAATCATTTTTTAGAGTCCTGGCCGGAAGTGAATGTCATGAAATACACCCGCATTACCGTAAATCACAAGCAAATGAACGGGGTGCCGTGCATCCGCGGGCTGCGCATTCCAGCGGCGACTGTCGTGGGGATGGTGGCTGAAGGAATGACGGAGGCGGAGATACTCAAGGCCTATCCCGACCTCGAGGCCGCTGACATCCAAGAGGCCCTTCAATACGCCGCCGAAGCGGTGAGAGAGCGCGAGCTGCCGCTGGCGGCGCCGTGAAATTCCTGGTTGATAACGCCTTATCGCCCATGGTGGCGGAAGGGCTGCGGCGTAGCGGGCATGACGCCGTCCACGTGCGGGACTATCGGATGCAGGCGGCCGAAGATGAGCAAATTTTTTCCCGGGCCGCCCAGGAAGACAGAACCATTCTATCGGCGGACACCGATTTCGGCACTCTGCTGGCCTTGAGAAGGCTGCGCAAACCCTCGGTGATCCTGTTCCGGCGAGGCACTGATCGTCGTCCGGAGAGACAGCTGGCGTTGTTGCATGCGAACCTGCCGGCCGTAGAAAAGCTGGTTCAGCAAGGCGCTATCATTGTCTTCGAGGAAACCCGCGTTCGCGTGCGTTCTCTGCCGATCGGTGAAGCGTAGAAAACCGGGGATAGGGAACGACCGATCTCCGACGCGTACCCCAGCCCTCACCGCTTACCGAGGTTTGGACCTTAATCCCTCCTCTCTCAAGAAATCGACCGGGGTCGATTTCTTGAGAGAGGAGGGACGAGGGATGAGGGATGACCCGGCGCTGCGCTGGAAGGATGAAGGCAGAAGGATGAAGGAGGAGGAAGGCAGAAGGCAGAAGGGCCTGTGAACTGCTGCCGCTGTCCGGTCAGGTCGCGCCCGATACTTGGGGTCGTCGGGCTGGAACAACCCGTGCGCTGATACGCAGCCTGAGTTTCCTGCCGAGGGCGCCGAGTATCGCCGACAGGTTCTCCATCGTCGGATTCCCGGAGGGCGACAGCATCCGGTGGAGACTCTTGCTCGGTCTGCCAATTTCATCCGCCAGCGACTCGAATCCCACCGTCGCATTCACCAGGTCGCGCAGGACCCGCTTCGCCGTTTCCGGCTCGCCGTTCAGGAACAGCGTTACGGCTTCGTCGAGGAGCGCTTGTGCAAATGCCGGGTCACGCTTCGCACGCGCCTGAACCGTCGTCTTGAAATCTCTGGTCAGTGCCATCTATCCGTCTCCCGTTACTTCGCCGGCTTCCTTGCCGGCGCCTTGCGCCGCTTGTAACTGCCCCATAGATCGAGCGCCCGGTCGATATCCTTCTGCTGGTGCTTCTTGGATCCGCCGCCGAGCAGGATCAGCAGGTCCTTGCCATCGCGCGCGAGATAAATCCGGTAGCCGGGTCCCCAGTCAATCATGTACTC
>Ga0214473_10010379_pt1 | contig 10953 bp, 10 predicted proteins | sample RVTome_7_FD_203509 | JGI IMG/M metagenome (GOLD analysis project Ga0214473, IMG submission 203509) | Soil microbial communities from uranium-contaminated site in the Upper Colorado River Basin, Wyoming, United States - RVT98D197 | ecosystem: Environmental > Terrestrial > Soil > Contaminated >... | reverse complement strand
ACGGCGACCTGCTGGCGGGGATCGTGTTCGCGCTCGCGGCGCTCACCGACGGGCTCGACGGGTACATCGCGCGCTCGCGCGGCAGCGTGACGACGTTCGGGAAGCTGATGGACCCGATCGCAGACAAGCTCCTGATCGTCGCGGCGCTCGTGGCACTGGTGTCGCTCGATCGCCTCGCCGCGTGGGTGGCGATGGTGATCATCGCCCGCGAGATCGCGGTCACCGGTCTGCGGGGGCTGGCCGCGGAGCAGGGCGTGGTGATCTCCGCGAGCTGGCTGGGGAAGGTGAAGACCGTGCTCCAGGTGGCGGCCGTGTTCGCGCTGATCATCTGGTACCCGGCGCCGGTCGCGGTCGACGTGCTCGTGTACGCCGCCGTCGCGATGACGGTGATCAGCGGGCTCGACTACTTCTTCGGGGTGCGGAAGCGGATCGTCCAGGAGCGGGAGCGGCGCGCGCTCACGCGCTCCCAGCAGGAGCCTCGAGCCACTCGCGCATCGTCAGGTGGTGGCGCGAGTGCTCGCCCGAGGCGATCTCAGCCCTGATCTCGGAAACCAGCCCGGTGCGCTCCGCGACGACGTTGTGGCGGTGGATCGTCTCCAGGTTCTCCTGGCGGGCGCACACGAACCCGTCGTCGTCGAGCTCCGGGTAGGCCTCGACCACGCGGCGGATCATCTCCCGGACACAGTCCTCGACGAACCGCGGTCGTGCGTGGGCCTTCTCCACCACGGAGAGCTCGTCGGAGCGCTTCATCAGCTCGTAGATCTCGGAGCTCATCGACTGCTCCACGATCCGGACCAGGTCGCTTGCGTCGATCACGGTCTCGGCGCCCTCGGGACGGCCGACGTACAGGCGGCCGATGCCGCGCTGGTTGTGGGTCGCGATCGGGACGGTCTCGAGCACCTCGTCGATCAGCGCCGGCTCCAGCCCCTTCGCCGCGAGCCGCTCGCGGGCGCGATCGGAGACGAGGCCCTGCGCGCACGGGCATGCGGTCATCCCCTGCGCCTGGACCCCGGTCAGGGTGCGGCCCCCGTGCTCGGATGAGACCGCGGTCCCGAACAGGGTGTACAGCTCCTGGGTCGGGAGCCCCGATACGGGAGCGGGGACTGTCTCCGGATAGCGGGCCTCGATCGTAACCTCCGCGCGCATCCCTTCCTGGCGCTCGCGCACCCGCGCCGCGATGTGCGCGGCCAGGGTCTCCGCCTTGAACGCCTCGCCGAGCACCACCTCGTCGATCGCCTCGTTGAAGACCTCCTCGAAGCGCGACATGTGAACCCCCGCCTGGTTTGGGTTGAGGTCCACGAAGCACTCCAGGGTTGCGTAATAGAGGTCCTCCGCCTCGACTCGCAGCACCTTCTCGACCCCGGTCACGCCGACGCGGGTGAGGCTGAGCTGGGTCCGCGGAAGCTCCGCCTGGGCGTCGCGGCCCGGCGTCAGGACCTCCGTCACCTGTCCCGTCTCGGAGCTCATCGGACCAGATGGTAGGGGCAACGCGGCTCGGCACCCGGGTCTATACTTCGCGCCGCTTGGGAGTCGAGGGAGCCGAGGGGCGGCTTATTGACTAAGAGAGCACAGACGCTCGTGAGGGAGGAGAACGGGGCCGGCGGCGAGTCGCCGCCCCCGGTCGTCGAGAGCGTCGAGGAAGTCGCGGAGGTCTCCGAGCAGCCGTTCACCGAGACCGAGGAGCTGCGGGCGCTGATCGCGCGCGGCCGCGAGCGCGGCTATCTCAGCTTCGAGGAGGTCGCCGCGACCCTGGAGGAGGTCGAGGTGACCAAGGAGCAGGTCCGCCACCTGCACGCGTACCTGATCGAGCACGGGGTGGAGGTGATCGGCGGCGACGGGGCGGGCGGGGCCAAGGACTCGAACGGCGCTCAGCCCGAGCCGGCGCGCAAGCCCGAGCTCGACCTCACCGTCGAGCCGAGCCTCGACTGTCTGCGCCTGTACCTGCGCTCGATCGGTCAGGTGGAGCTGCTGAGCGCAGGCGAGGAGGTCGACCTGGCGCAGCGGATCGAGCGTGGCGACATGCCCGCGAAGCGCCACATGGTGGAGGCCAACCTGCGGCTCGTCGTGTCGATCTCGAAGGGCTACCTGGGGCGGGGCCTGAGCTTCCTCGACCTGATCCAGGAGGGCTCGCTGGGGCTGATCCGCGCGGTGGAGAAGTTCGACTACCGCCGCGGGTACAAGTTCTCCACCTACGCGACGTGGTGGATCCGCCAGGCGGTGACGCGGGCGATCGCCGACAAGGCGCGCACGATCCGGATCCCGGTGCACATGGTCGAGAAGCTGAACCGGGTAACCCACGTGGAGCGCCAGCTCGTGCAGCGGCTGGGGCGGGAGCCTCAGCCCGCGGAGATCGCCGACGAGCTCGAGTGCTCGGTCCGCGACGTGCGCGACATCCTCCGCGTGGCGCAGATGCCGATCTCGCTCGAGAAGCCGATCGGCGACGACGAGGAGTCCGAGCTCGGCGACTTCGTCGCCGACGAGGGGGCGGAGTCGCCGTTTGAGAGCGCGACCGAGAGCATGCAGCGCACGGACATCCATCGGGCGCTGAGCGCGCTCCCGGCCCGCGAGCGCGAGGTGATCGAGCTGCGCTTCGGCCTCCGCGGCGCCGAGCCGATGACGCTGGAGGAGGTCGGCCAGGCGTTCGGCGTCACCCGCGAGCGCATCCGCCAGATCGAGACCAACACGCTGAAGAAGCTGAAGCAGCTCCCCGAGGCGCAGCGCCTGCGCGAGCTGAGCTAGCGACGGCGCCGCGGCGCGCCGCGACAGCCGCGAATCGTCACGAAACCGTGCCAACTTCGTGCCGACGGTGTGTCAATTTCGGTGGTTGGACCTGGATGCCGCCATCTGCGTCGGGACGGAGACCTATGTTCGAGGCATGGCGCGCCTGATCAACCGCCGCCAGCAGGGCGACCTTGGCGAGGCATCGGCGATCGAGTGGTTCACTCGGCAAGGCGCAGTCGTTTCCGTCCCGCTATGGCATAGCCCCGACTATGACCTGATCGCCGATCTCGCCGGCCGGCTCGTGCGTGTGCAAGTGAAGACGTCGACGAGGCGTTCCCCGACGCCCGAAGGCCACGAACGCTGGATGCTTTCCCTCTGCACGCGTGGCGGGAATCAGAGTTGGAGTGGAGTTACCAAGCCGCTTGACACCCGCAAGGTCGACGCGTTGTTCGCGCTGGTCGGCGACGGCAGGCGTTGGTACATCCCCGCGCCTGCGGTCGAGGGCACCACGGGGATACGGCTCGGAGGCGATAGGTACTCCGAGTTCGAGATCGAACCCGGTGGCCCGATCCTGGGCCTCGTCTATGGATCGGAGGACGACCGTGAGGAGTCTTGGCGATCCTCCGCCGCGCGGCAATAGAATCGAAGTCCCCACCACCCGGGGGAGCGCCGGAGCTGGAGAGCCGGGCCGGACTGTAAATCCGGTGCCTCAGGCTGAGTGGGTTCGATTCCCTCCTCCCCCATACCATGAGATCGAGGAAGCGATGAAGCGAGCCCGCGTCCTGTTCGACGAGTTCCATGGCGAGGCGTGGTCGGTGCGACCCGACGTCGCCCGCCGGATGCAGCCCAAGCACCCCGAGGACTCCTCGTACGCCCGCGCCGCGGCGGCGCTGGACGCCCACGACTTCACGGTCGCGCCGAACGTGGACCGGCGGCTGACCGACGTGCTCGAGGATGCGGACGTGCTCGTCATCGCCCACCCCTCCGAGCCCGAGTGGGAGGCGACGACGAACGGCGCCCAGCCGCGGCTCGCCGCGGACGAGCTCGACGCGATCGACGAGTTCGTGCGCGGCGGCGGCGGCCTGATCGTGCTCGCGGAGACCGAGCAGGACAAGTACGGCAACAACCTGAACGAGCTCCTCGCCCGATTCGGAATCACGGTCGAGAACGCGACGGTGCAGGACTACGAGCACCACCGCAAGGCTCCCTCGTGGGTGATCGCCGAGCTCGGCGACCCGCGAAACGGGGACGCGGACGTCGACCTGCTCGCGCGCGTCCACAGCGCCTGCTTCTACCGCGCCGGGACCCTCGCGATCAACAACGGCGCCCGCGCGATAGCCCGCACCTCCTCGACTGCGGCGCCCCCCGACGCCCCGCTCGCCGCCGTCGTCGAGCACGGCGACGGGCGCGTCGCGGTGCTCGCCGACTCGGACCTGTTCGGCGACGACTGCATCGGCGAGCTCGACCACGAGGAGCTGTGGGTCAACCTCGCCTACTGGGCCGCGCAGCCGAGCTTCCGCGGCGCCGACGCGCTTCCGGAATCGCCGGCCAAGGCCGATCCGGCGTGGGCGGAGCTGAAGGGCGCCGTCGAGGAGCTGCGCCTCACCCAGCAGCCCGACGGCTCGGTCGACCTCGCCGAGCACGACTCCGACCGCCTCGAGCAGCTCGCCGAGACGACCGCCGAGGCGGCGCGGCGGCTCGAGCCCCAGTTCCCGCACCAGTCCGACTACATCGAGGCCCTGGGCGAGGACCTGCGCGCGTGGGCCGCGGGCGGGTTCGGAAAGCCCGACTTCCTCCGCGCGACCGAGGCCTTCCGCCCGGAACGCTACCGCCGCGATGGGATCGAGCACCTCGCCGTGTTCCCGATGTACAAGCAGAACGCGTCCACCGACACCTGCTTCGAGGCGCTGATCGTGCGCGTCCCGTGGCCCGAGTTCGTCGCCGAGTTGGAGGCCGAGACCTACGACAACGCCAAGTACGTCCCGGTCACGTTCGTCGACTACACCAGCGGGTACGACTCGGAGTGCGCGGTCCTGTTCCCGGAGACGTTCTCGGTACACGAGCGCCCGCCCGCCCACTTCGGCGCGATCTTCTGCGACCGCGAGGCGGAACGACTGCGCCGCGTCGCCGGCGCCGCGGTCGAGATCCTGGAGCTGAACGTGCCGCCGGACGCCGCCTGCCTGCTCGCCTCCCCGGAGCTGTCGCGGGACGCGTACATGGTCTGGGACCTGATCCACGATCGCACCCACATGCGCGGCGACCTCCCGTTCGACCCGTTCATGATCCGGCAGCGCAGCCCGTACTGGATGTACTCGCTCGAGGAGCTTCGCTGCGACCTGACCACCTTCAGCGAGGCCGTGAAGCTGGAGGCCGAGGGGCTGCCCGCGGCCCGCCACGTCCAGTACGCGATCCTGTTCGACCGCCTGTTCCGATTCCCGGTCACCGGGTCGCGGGTGCGCAACTACGACGGGCTCGGCGGCCAGCTCCTGTTCGCGTTCCTGCACCGCGAGGGCTATGTGCACTGGACCGACAACCGGATGGCGATCGAGTGGGAGCGGGTCGCCGACGGCGTCGGCGCGCTGCGCGAGCGCGTCCAGGACCTGTACCACTCGGGGATCGACCGCTCCAAGGTCGCCCAGTGGGCCGCGGCACACGACCTCGTCGCCGAGTACGTACCTCCGGCCGAGGGCTCGGCATGGGCGAGGGAATCCCGCGAGCTGCCCGATGTAGACGAGCCGAAGCAGCTCGTCGACCTCGTCAAGGACGACGAGTTCCCGCTCAGCCTCTTCTACATGTCCCTGAAGCCGAAGCTCGAGCCCGCGCTGGCGCGACCCGAGACGGCGATCTGATCGTGAGCCGCGCCTCGCTCGAGTGGGACGGTGACGTCGCCGTGATCCGGATGCAGCACGAGGAGAACCGCTTCCACCCGGAGATGCTGGCCGCGATCGACGACGCGCTCGACGAGGTCGAGGGGCGCGAGGGCCCCGCGGCGGTCGTGATCACGGGGGAGGGCAAGTTCTTCTCCAACGGGCTCGACCTCGACTACCTGGGAAGCGCTCCCGAGGGCGAGCCGGCGAAGATCCTGGTCGACGTACACCGTCTGTTCGCCCGCCTGCTCGGCTTCCCGACCGCCACCATCGCGGCCCTGAACGGCCATGTCTTCGCGGCGGGAGCGATGCTGGCGCTGGCGTGCGACCAGCGCGTGATGCGCGAGGACCGCGGCTTCCTCTGCCTTCCCGAGGTCGACCTCGGGATTCCGTTCACGCCGGGCATGAACGCGCTGATCGCCGGCCGCCTCAGCCCGGCCACCGCGCACGAGGCGATGCTGACCGGGCGCCGCTACGGCGGCCACGACGCGGTCGATGCGGGGATCGTCGATGCCGCCGTCGCCGAGGACGCGGTGGTGTCCGAGGCGACCGCCCGCGCCGCCGAGCTCGCGGGCAAGCCGCGCGACGCCGTCGCCGCGATCAAGGGTCGCCTATACGAGGACGCGCTGGCGGCGCTCACCTCGGATGACACCGGCCTGCCCGGTGTGACCTGAGGTGACCCCGCACCCCCGCGGCTTCGCGAGCGACAACTTCGCCGGCGCACACCCCGAGGTGCTGGAGGCGATCGCCGCGGCGAACGAGGGGCACGTCCCGGCGTACGGCGAGGACCCCTACACCGCCGCGGCCGAGGAGCGGCTGCGGGAGCACTTCGGCGACGAAGCGCGCTCGTTCCTGGTCTTCAACGGCTCCGCCGCCAACGTCCTCTCGCTGCTGGCCCCGAGCCGCCGCGTCGACGCCGCGATCTGCCCCGAGACCGCGCACATGAACGTTGACGAGTGCGGCGCGCCGGAGCGGATCGGCGGCGTGAAGCTGCTCACGGTCGTCACCCCGGACGGCAAGCTGACCCCGGACCTCGTCAACACGCGCCTGCGCCGGGTGCGGATCGGGGACCAGCACTCGGCTCAGCCGCGCGTGATCTCGATCGCGAATGCCTCGGAGCTCGGAACCGTGTACACGCCCGACGAGGTCGCGGCGCTCGCGGAGCTCGCCCACGAGCACGAGATGCTCCTGCACGTCGACGGCGCGCGGCTCGCGAACGCCGCGGCGTCGCTCGACGTCTCCCTGCGGGCTCTGACCACCGATGCCGGCGCCGACGTCGTCTCGTTCGGAGGGACGAAGAACGGGCTCGTGTTCGGCGAGGCGGTCGTCTTCCTCGCCCCCGAGCTTGCCGACGATTTCGTCTACGTGCGCAAGCAGTCGCTCCAGCTCGCGTCGAAGATGCGGTTCGTCGGCGCCCAGTTCGATGCCCTGCTGCGCGACGACCTGTGGCGCCGAAGCGCCGCGCACGCGAACGAGATGGCGAGCCGGCTGGCCCACGTCGTCAAGGAGCTCGACGGGATCTGCGTCACCCAGCTCGTCGAGTCGAACGCGGTCTTCGTCACCCTGACCGCCCCGGCGCGCGAGCACCTGGAGGCGGAGTGGCCCGGCGAGCAGCCGTTCCACGTCTGGAACGAGGAGGCCGGCGAGGTGCGATGGATGACCGCGTGGGACACGACCCCCGACGACGTGGACCGGTTCGCCGCCGCGGTCGCCGGCGCGCTGGAGAAGTGCCGCGAGTGAGGTTGTGAGCGACCCGCGGATCGAGCGCGGGATGCGGACCCAGCTCGGCGTCCGGCTCGAGGCGCTGCAGTGCGGCGCCGAGGCGATCGGGTGGAAGGTGGGGTTCAACCTTCCCGCGATCCAGGAGCGGCTCGGGATCGACCGCCCGGTGGCCGGGTTTCTGACCAGCGGCGGGCTCGTACCCGACGGCGGGACCTGGCTCGTGGACGAGGAGGATCCGGAGCTTGTCGCCGAGCCCGAGGTCGCGGTCGAGATCGGCGATGACGGGCGCACGATCGCGGCCCTGATGCCGGCGATCGAGCTCACCGTGCCGCCCGACCTGTCGCTTCCGTTGGAGGAGATGCTGGCTCGGAACGTGTTCCATCGCGCGGTCGCGTTCGGTCCGCGCTCCGAACCCGGGTCTCCGGGGGTGGCGCGCCTGTACGTCGACGGCGAGCTGCGCGAGCAGGTGCCCGCCGAGCGCACGGGTTCGCACCTGGAGCCGATGGTCGACGCGATCGCCGCGCGCCTCGCCGAGGTGGGGGAGAAGCTGCGTCCGGGGGACCGGATCATCACCGGCGTCCTCGCCCCGCCGCCCGTGGTCACGGCGGGTCAGGCGGTGCGGCTGGAGCTCGATCAGCTCGGCGCCGTGGAGCTTTCGATAGAACCGGCTTTGGGCCGCTAGAGTGATCCGGGTCGCGCCCGGATAGCTCAGTTGGTAGAGCACATCCATGGTAAGGATGGGGTCGCCGGTTCGAGTCCGGCTCCGGGCTCTCGACCGCTGTCTCGCTACAGGCTGATCGACCCGTCCGCGGCGATCGTCCAGTGGGGGTTGTGCGCGACCTCCCACCGGTGCCCGTCGGGGTCGACGAACAGCCCCGAGTACCCGCCCCAGAACGTCTCCGCGCCCTCGCGCGCCACCTCTCCGCCGGCCGCCCGCGCCTCGTCGAGGATCGCGTCGACCTCGGCCGGGGAGCCGACGTTGTGGGCGAGCGCGATCCCGCCCCACCCTCCGGTGTCGTCCTCGACGACGCTGTCCTCGGCGAGCTTCGCCCGGTCCCACAGCGCCACCACCATCCCGCCCGCCTGGAAGAAGACGGTGTTGTCGTCGGGCTGGGCGCCGGTGGTCCATCCCATCGACTCGTAGAACGCTCGCGCCCGCCCCACGTCGCGGACTCCGAGCGTCACGAGGCTGACCCGCTGGTCCATGCCGCGACGATATCGTCCCGCACCCGATGGACTTCAACTTCACGGACGAGCAGCGCCACTTCGTCGACGCGATCCAGGACTTCTGCAGCCGCGAGTGCGGCACGCTCGAGAAGCGCGCGGAGCTGACGAAGGGGTACACCGAGCTCCACTCGCAGGAGACCTATTCGAAGATGGCCGAGCTCGGCTGGCTCGGGGTGACGATCCCTGAGGAGTTCGGGGGCTCGGGCGGCGGGATGCTCGACGCGTCCCTGTTCATGGAGGAGACCATGCGCGGGCTCGCTCCGATTGGCGGCTACGCGACGACCCTGATCGTCGCCGGTGCGACGCAGCGCTTCGGTACAGAGGACCAAAAGCGCGAGGTCCTCGGCGGGATCGCGTCGGGAACCGTCGAGGCGATCGCGATGACCGAGCCCGAGGCCGGCTCGGACGTCGGCGCGCTCTCCACCGAGGCGAAGCGCGTCAACGGCGGGTTCGTGATCAACGGCCAGAAGGTGTTCTGCTCCAACGCCCGGATCTCGGGCCACATCCTCGTCGTCTGCCGCACGACGAAGGGCGAGGACAAGCACGAGGGCCTGTCGATGATCTTCGTCCCCACCGACGCCGACGGCCTGCGGATGGACCCGATCGACACGTTGGGCGGGCGCGAGACCGCGCACCTGTACTTCACCGACTGCGAGGCGCCCGCCGACGCCGTCCTCGGCGAGGTCGACCGCGGATGGATGCAGCTGATGGCCGGTCTCAACGTCGAGCGCCTGATCCTCGCCGCGACGATGCTCGGGACCGCGCGGCGCGCGTTCGAGGACGCGCTCGCCTACGTCAAGGAGCGGCGCCAGTTCGGCCGCCCGATCGGCTCCTTTCAGGCGCTCCAGCACCGGCTCGCCGATATGGCGACCGAGATCGAAGCGGCGCGGCTGATGACCTACTGGGTCGCGAGCAGGGTGGACGAGGACCCCGACACGATGCTCCCGCGGGAGGCATCGATGGTGAAGCTGTTCGTGACCGAACGCGCGAAGGCGATCGCGCTCGAGGGGATGCAGATGATGGGCGGCTACGGCTACTCGTCCGAGTTCGACATGGAGCGCCTCGTCCGCGCCACGCTCGTGTCGACGATCTACGGCGGCACGTCCGAGATCCAGCGCAACATCATCGCGAAGACGCTCGGGCTGTAGCCCTGGCGGCGGCAAGCGGCGAACATCGAGTCGGGCAGGTCACCGTCGTGATCCCGGTCTGGGACGCGCCCTTTGTCGACGCGCTCCCCGAAGCCGTGGCGAGCGCCGGGCGCCAGGTCCCACGGCCGCGGATCGTTGTCGTCGACAACGCCTCCCGAGACCCGCTGCCCGAACTGAGTCGAGTCGAGATCGTGCGTTCGCAGACGCGGCTCAGTCGCGGGGGCGCCCGCAACCTCGGACTCAGCCGTGTGGCTACGGAGTTCGTCCTGTTCCTCGATGCTGACGACGTGATGCTCGACGGTGCGGTGGCTCTGCTCGAGTCCGAGCTCGCTCGCGTTCCGGACGCTGTGGTGTGCGCCGGCGCGATCCTCGACCGGGTCACGGGTCGACGCCATCGCGTGCCGCACCGGGTCGCCTACCCGCTTTCGCGAGCGCGCGGTTGGTTCGCCGTCGCCAACGCCGCCTGGTCCCTGTATCCGTCCCAGGGCGCGGCCGTGATGCGGACCGCGGCGGTTCGCGACGCGGGCGGCTACGGAGACGCGGACGAGGGCGAGGACTGGGTGCTTCGCGCTTCGCTTGCGTTCCGGGGGCGGGTCGCGCTCGTCGACACGCCCGCGTTTCGGTACGCGCAGCGAGGCGAGGCGCCCCGCGGAGCCCGTCTCCGTGAGGCCGCAGGTCGGGTCCGGGACCGGATCCGTGCCGACCCCGGGATTCCGCGGTGGGCGAAGGCGATGCTGCCAGCGATCGCGCTCGCGCAGATGTGGATGATCGGGGTCATCCATCCGCTCGCGGCCGCAGTCGGCGCCCGCCGCGAATCCCGTGTGTCGACGGGCGCGGCCAGCTAGGCCGCGCCCTCGACAGCCCGGTATGCTTGCTCACACCTCGTGCTCGGCCCGAGGTTTTTTCTTTCGGACTGCCGGAAGGCCGGCGGTCCCCGACCAGCTAGCTATCGCCAATGGCCCGTGGAGATGTCAGGATCGGAGTGACGCTCGCCTGCGAGGAGTGCGGGCGGCGGAACTATGAGACGAACAAGTCGCGGCGCAACTCGCCGGATCGGGTCGAGCTGCGCAAGTACTGCCGTTGGTGCGGTCGCCACACCCCGCACAAGGAGACGCGCTAGCCTCGGCTCGGCCGAGCGGGAGGCAGCGAAGGGGTTAGCGAGTGGCGAAGACCAGAGCACAGCGCAAGGCTGAGCGGCGCGCTCGTCAGCAGCGCGCTCAGCGCGAGGGTGGCGGCGGGAACGGCGCCGAGACCGAGGCCCAGCACCG
>Ga0214473_10010378_pt1 | contig 10954 bp, 9 predicted proteins | sample RVTome_7_FD_203509 | JGI IMG/M metagenome (GOLD analysis project Ga0214473, IMG submission 203509) | Soil microbial communities from uranium-contaminated site in the Upper Colorado River Basin, Wyoming, United States - RVT98D197 | ecosystem: Environmental > Terrestrial > Soil > Contaminated >... | reverse complement strand
GACTGTAGATCAACCCGACCGACTCGGCCTCCCCCTTCTGGCGGAGCCCGTAGGCGATCTCGAAGAACGCCTTGCCTTCCTCCGCCGTCTTGAACGCGAACGTCGACGTCTGGAAGATGGGGACTTTGAGGGCGCCTTCCGACCACTCCGGCTTGTAGCCGTAGGTCATCATCAGGCTCTCGGGATGGAACGCCTGCTTCTGGCGCACGAACGTCTCGGAGGTCCGCTTCGATCTCGGCATGGCGTGAAGCTAGCCAGCGTGTGCGGCAGACGCCATTTTGCGCGCCGTGAGCACTTCGTCACCGCGATCCGCTGGACACCCGCTCGACCGCCGCCGGGTCCTGGCGTGGTGTCTCTTCGACTTCGCGAATTCCTCGTACTCCGCCGTGATCATCGCGACGGTGTTCAGCGTCTACTTCGCCCGCGTGCTGGTCGGCAACGAGACGGGACGCGGCGATCAGGTGTGGGGGTGGGTCGTGTCGACGTCGATGGTGATCGTGGCGCTCACCGCGCCGGTGCTCGGCGCCGTCGCGGATCGCGCCGGCGTGCGCAAGCGCATGCTGTTGACGTTCACGAGCCTCTGTGTCATCTGCGTCGCGTTGTTTGGAACGATCCGGCCCGGAATGATCTGGTGGGGATTCGCGCTCGCGGTGCTGGCCAACGTTGGGTTCGAAGGCGCGCTGGTCTACTACAACGCCTACCTGCCCGACATCGCGCCACCGGAGCGCCGGGGGTACGTGTCGGGCCTGGGCTACGGAATCGGGTACGCCGGCTCGGCGCTGGGGCTCCTGATCGCCCTGCCGCTCGTCAAAGCCGGACGCTACGATCTCACCTGGCTCACGGTCGCGGCGTTCTTCGTCGTGTTCTCGATTCCCCTGTTCCGGATCATGCCGCCGGATGCCGGAAGCACGGTTCCCGTACGCCGGGCGGCGGTGGACGGCGTCGTGCACTTCCGGCACCTGCTCCGCGACGTGCTCGGCATGCCGGATCTGCGCCGCTTCCTCGCGGCGTTCTTCATCTACATCGACGGCGTGGAGACCACGATCTTCTTCGCGAGCATCTATGCCGCGACCACCCTCGGTTTCACCCCGGGACAGCTCATCCTCATGTTCCTTGCCGTCCAGCTCTCCGCCCTGACGGGGGCCATGGTCCTGGCCCGCCCGATCGACCGCTGGGGGCCGAAGCGCGTGATCGACCTCTCGCTGGTCGTGTGGGTGGCGGTGGCGATCGCCGCGGCGCTGATCCGGAGTCAGACGGCGTTCTTCGTCGTCGCCGTAATCGCCGGGACCCAGTTGGGGACGGTCCAGGCGGCGAGTCGTGCCCTCATGGCCGGGTTGATTCCCAAGGGCAAGGAAGCGGAGATGTTCGGCTTCTATGCCGTGGTGGGCAAGTCCTCGGCGGTGCTCGGGCCGATCGTGTTCGGCACGGTGTCGCGCGCGCTCGGGGGAAACCAGCGCGCCGCCGTGCTGGCCGTCGGCGCGTTCTTCGTCGTCGGGCTCGCGCTGCTGCAGCGCGTCAGGGCTCCAAGGTCGCTCGGACCGTGATCTGGACGTTTCCTTTCAGCGCTCGGGAAACCGGGCACGTGTCGCGAGCCGTTTCGGCGGCCTGCACGAACCCAGCCTGATCGAGCCCGGCCACCTTGCCCCGGACGGTGATCGCCATCGTCGTGATCGTGGGGGCACCGTTCACCGGCTCGATGGTGCAGGCGGCATCGGCTTCGATGCGTATCGGTGGCGTGCCGGCCTTCTCGAGGTTCGCCGATAGAGCCATCGCGAGACACGACGCCTGGGCGGCCGCGATCAATTCCTCCGGCGTGGCTCCCTTGGCACCTTCGAACCGGGTCTGAAAGGAATAGGGGGCGCCGAAGGCGCCGCTCGCCGAACGAAACGTGCCCGTTCCGTCCTTGAGTTTGCCCTCCCAGACCGCACTGGCCCGACTGGTCGTCATTGCATGCTCCGGAGCGTGAGGATGGTGACGCAATCTGGCGAGCGGCCGCGAGCGGCGCTACGCTATCATTCCGACCGACCCCTCGAGGAGAGCGTATGGCCACCTCCCGCACCAAGAAACGCCCGACCCGAAAGGCGAAACCCCGCCCCACGCGCCGGAAACCGGAGACGCTGCGCACCCGGACCGTGACGCCCTCGTTCACGGTGAACGACCTGCAGCGCAGCATCGGCTGGTACGAAGGCGTGCTCGGGTTCACGATCGCGGACCGGTGGGAGATGGGCGGCACGCTCATGGGCGTCGAGCTGAAAGCCGGCGCGACGCGACTCATGATCGGACAGGATGACTTCGCCAAAGGCCGTGACCGTCAGAAAGGTGTCGGCATGCGGCTGTATCTGGAGACCGCCCAGGACCTGGACCGCCTGGCCGCGAACATCACCGCCCGTGGCGGCATGCTCGCTCAACCGCCCACCGTCCAATCCTGGGGGGACAAGACGTTCGACGTCACCGACCCGGACGGCTTTCGCCTGACATTCGTGCAGCGCTGACCATGGACCGGGCCCTCGTGCTGCGCGCACTCGCGGACACGTTCGTGCCCGGCAGCCAGGCCGTCCGTCTCGCCGACCACATGGGCGAGACCATCGCGTCCCTGCCGCATCGGGCCGATCGCGAAGAGCTGACGCGACTGTTGGATCTGCTGGAGAGCCGGGCGACCAACGCCGTGCTCGCCGGCATTCCCCGTCCGTTCACCGCGATGTCGACGCCGGAGCGCGAGCGGTACCTGCGTGGGTGGGCCACGAGCCGGATCCCGCTGCGTCGCAAAGCGTTTCAGGCGCTGAAGCGCATGGCGACGGTCATCTACTATACGGCCCGCGACGCGAGCGGCCGGTCCAATCCCTCCTGGCCACGCCTCGGCTACCCCGGACCGCTCGGGCCTCCCCCCGGCACGCCGAAGCGCCTCCACCCGCTCGAAATCACACAGGACGAGACGCTCCAGTGTGACGTCGTGATCGTCGGCTCCGGCGCGGGCGGGGGTGTCGTCGCGGGTGAGCTCGCGGCGCGCGGGGTGGACGTCGTGGTGCTCGAGCGGGGCGGCTATTACAACGAGTCCGAGTTCACGCAATACGAAGGGGAGATGCTGTCACGGTTGTACGACGCGGGCGGCCTCCTCACCTCCGACGACTTGGGTCTCGTGATCCTCCAGGGCAGCTGTCTGGGAGGCGGAACGGTCGTCAACTACACCACGAGCTTCCACACACCGGACAGCGTCCGCCAGCAATGGGCGCGCGAGCACGACCTGCCGCACTTCACCAGCTCGGAGTTCACCGCATCGCTCGACGCCGTCGCCGACCGCATCGGCGTGAACTCGGACCAGAATCGGCCCAGCGAACGCGACGCCGCGTTGATCCGCGGCCTCGAGGCGCTTGGGTGGCACCACGGGTTGCTGCCCCGCGACGTCCGCGGCTGCTCCCAGGATGACGAGTGCGGCTACTGCGGCTACGGGTGCCGCCGTGGGGCCAAGCAGTCGACGCTGCTCACCTATCTGCAGGATGCCGAAGACCACGGCACCCGGATCATCGTGAACGCGTCCGTCGATCGCGTGACGATCGAATGGGGCCGGGCGACCGGGGTGGCGGCGATCGTGCATTCCCCGCACGGCGCTCGGCCCTATTCGGTCGGCGTCCGGGCCAAGTCGGTTGTCGTCGCCGGCGGGGCGATTCACTCTCCCGGGCTCCTGCTGCGTTCGGGCGTGCGCAACGCGGCCTTGGGCCATCACCTCGCCCTGCACCCGGCGACGGCCGTGTTCGGATTGATGGACGGAGCAACCCGCCCCTGGACCGGAACGGTGCAGGCCCACTACTCGGACCAGTTCGCGGACCTGGATTCGGGATTCGGGTTCAAGTTCGAAACCGCCCCGCTACACCCCTCGCTGTTCGCTCTGGCGACGCCCTGGGAGTCCGGCGCCCAGCACGCGGAAGCCATGGCGCGTCTCGCGCACACCACCCCGGTGGGGATTCTCCTGCGCGACCGGGACGGTGGACGGGTCCGACTGGACGCCGACGGCCAGCCGGTCGTTTCCTACGCCCTGTCTCACTACGACGCTCAACACCTGCGACGCGGTCTCATTGAGGCGGCCACACTGCTCGAAGCCGCGGGCGCCAAGGAGATCTGGTCCACCCAGCCGAGCTGGATGGGGTACCGACCGGCCGGCAACGGCGCCGCTCGCGCCCGCTGGGTCGAGGCGATAGACCGAGTGGGGTTCGGGGCGAACCAGCTGCTGCTCGCGACCTTCCATCAGATGGCCTCGTGCCGCATGGGCGGGAGCGAGAAAGACTCGGTGGTGACGCCCGAGAACCAGGTGTGGGGCATTCCGGGACTGTATGTCGCCGATGCAAGCACGTTTCCATCGGCCTCGGGGGTGAATCCGATGTTGACGGTGATGGGCATCGCGCATCGAGCGGCGGGAGTGATTGCATCAAAGACGTAGACGGTAATCGGTCATCCGTCGTCGGTAGTTACCGACTACCGTATACCGATGACGTTTTGCTCTCATAGGAGCTCCGCATGTTCGTTTTCTTGACCATCGCTTCGCTCGCGCTCCAGTCTCCCGTCGCCGACACGTCGCCGTTTCGGGCACTCGCGCTGCCGAGCGCTTCCCGCGTTCGCTCGAGCTCCGGAGCGCCGGGGCCCGACTATTGGCAGCAGGAAGCGAGCTATGCGATCCGAGCGAGCCTGGATACCGCCTCGAGCCTGCTCACCGGCACCGAGACGATCCACTATGTGAATCACTCACCGGACGCGCTCGAGTTCGTGTGGGTGCAGATCGAGCAGAACATCTCGGCCAAGAACAGCGTCACGTATCAACTGAACCAGCCGCCGTTGCACTTCGCCGGTGGAGCCGTGTTCGACTTCACCGCCAAGGGATTCATCGGCGGGATCACGATCGACCGCTTCGCGGCGGCCGGCCAGGAGCTGACCCGCACCGAATACGGAACCATGATGCGCGTGGAATTGCCCGCTCCGCTTGCTCCCGGAGCCGCGATCGATTTCGACGTGGCGTGGCGGTTTCCCGTGCCCCCCTACGGCGGTGGCCGCATGGGTCGCGTCGGCAACCGGCTGTACGAGATCGCCCAGTGGTATCCGCGTCTGGTGGTCTACGACGACGTGAACGGCTGGAACCCACTGCCTTACATCGGCGCGGGCGAGTTCCATCTCGAGTACGGCACCTATGACGTGACCCTCACGCTCCCGGCGGGATATCTTGTCGCCGCGACGGGCACCGTGCAGAATCCCGCCGAGGTGTGGTCGCCGGCGCTGCGGCAGCGGCTCGAGCAGGCGAAGACCGCCACCGACCGCGTCCAGGTCGTCACCAAGGCGGAAGCGACGGCCAACGGCGCGCACGCCACTGCCGGGACGAAGACCTGGCATCTCACGGCCACCAACGTGCGCGATTTCGCCTGGGCCGCCTCACCCGATTTCCGTTGGGACGCGAGTGGGTGGAACGGCGTCCAGATCAATACGTTCTATCGACCCAATGCCGCGCCCTGGGAGGAAGCGAACCGGATGGCGCGGTTCACGATCCAGCATTTCAGCGAGACGTGGCGCCAGTATCCGTGGCCGCACGCCACGACCGTCGAGGGCCTGATCGAGGGCATGGAGTATCCGATGCTCACGTTCGTGCCGTCAATCGCGAAGCGTGAGGACCAGTTCTGGGTGCTGATGCACGAATTCGGGCACCAGTGGTTCCCGATGATCGTGGGATCCGATGAGCGCCGCTACCCGTGGATGGACGAGGGCTTCAACACGTTCATCGACTACGGTGCCGCCGAGGGATACTTCAAGGGGACCGCCTACGGCGACACGGTTCGGCGCGAGCTGCTCACCGCGTTCCAGGTGTCCGCCATTCCGGGCAACGAACAGCCGCTGATCACCAAGCCGGTCGAACAACGCGACCTGCTCTGGGGCGCCTATCAGAAGCCCGCCCTGATGCTCACGGTACTGCGCGATCACGTCCTGGGCCGCGAAACCTTCGACCGCGCCCTGCGGGAATACATCCGGCGCTGGGAGTTCAAACATCCCCAGCCGGCCGACTTCTTCCGTACCATGGCGAACGTCAGCGGGCGGGATCTCGATTGGTTCTGGCGCGGCTGGATCTACACGACGGCGAGACTCGATCAGGCGGTCGACTCGGTGCGGGCGGTCGGCGGAGACTCGACCTACGTCTATTTGTCGAACCGGGGGCAGATGGTGTTGCCGGTGAGGCTCGAGCTGCGCTACGCCGACGGGTCGCGCGAGACGCGGCAGCTCCCGGTGGAGATGTGGAACCTGGGCGACCGCTTCACGGCTCGCCTGGCGACGCCGAAACCGGTGGCCGGCGTCCTGGTTGATCCCATGGGGAGCCTGCCGGACGTGAACCGGGCAAATAACCGCTGGGGAAGGCGATAAACGCCTTCAGCTATCAGTCATGCCTTCCGGTCTACCGGCATCCCCGCAGCCTCCCATGCCGTCCACCCACCGACGAGCGCCCTCGCGTTCAGCCACCGGGCTTGTTGCAGCGCTCGCGCCACCCGGGCGCTTGTGGCCTCGTTGCTTCAGGCGCAGTAGGCGACCAGCCAGTTGTGGCGCGGCAGGGCCAGCTCCGCGGCTCGGCGCGGCGCATCATCGGGCGACATCCGGATCGCACCCTGCGCCATCAGGTCGGCTTCGTCCCACGCCCGGTCCTTGCGGACGTCGAGCAGGATCACCCGCTCGCCGCGCGCCTGGAGCGCCTTCAGCTCGTCGAGCGTGATCCGCTCTCGGCTCGGCCGCGCGGCGGCGGGCTGCGCGGCGGTCCCTCGACCAGAAACCATCAGCGCCCCGCCATGGATCGCGACCGATAACAGCACTACGAGAGCGGTCGGAGCGAACAACCTCTCGGCCCCGGCGATCCCGGCGAAGACCGGCAGCAGCACGAGCAGCAGCGACGACAACCCACGCGGCCCATACCAGGTGATCAACCGCCGACTGCGCGGCGAGAGCCCGGCGCGCGCCAGCGCCGGCCACAACACGAGGGACCGAGCGCCGAGGGCGACCGCCGCGAACGTGAGGGTACGCCACTCGAGGTCCTGCAAGCCGGTCCAGATGATTGACGTCCCGAACGCGACGAAAGTGAGCAGAAGGAACATCTCCGCTGTGGCCTCACCGTAATCGAGGAAGCAATCACACAGCTCCGCATCGAACGCGGCGACCGTCAATCCCGCCGCGAACGCCGCGAGGAACCCGCTCCCATGGACGGCCTCCGCGGCTGCGAAGGCGGCGAAGGCCACGCCCAGGGCGTAGAGAGACTCGTAATCCCGGCGGATGCCGACCCGGCGTCGCATCCCTTCGAGCAACGCCACGGCCGCGAATCCGACCACCATCCCCGCCCCGGGTCCCAGTACGAGCAATCGGAGCCCGAGCTCGCCCCACGCCGCGGCGGCCCCCGACCCAGGACCGCCCTGGATCGCCATGGCGACGAGCACGATCGGGAGCACCACCAGGTCGTTGAGCCCGCTCTCCAGCCGCAACGCCAGTCGCGCGTCGTCGGGCAGGTCGGGGCCGCGCAGCAGCCCCCGCACCATGACGGGATCGGTGGAAGCAAGCGCGGCACCGAGCAGGGCGGCCAGCGCGGGCGGGAGACCGAGTACACCCCCGGCGGCTACCGCGATGAGCACTGCGGTCAATAGCGTGCCCGGCCCGAGCACCAGCAGCGCCAGCCGGGCGTGGGTGCGTACGGCACGCAGATCCACCGACACCGCGTCGGTGAACAACACCAGCACCAGGGCCAGTGTGGCGATGGACTGCAGCACGGGTGAGGCCAGCGCGAAGTCGACGAGACCGAGACCGGAGGGTCCCACCACGGCCCCGAGCGCCAGGAACAGCGCGACCTGGGGCAGACGCATGCGATCGACCAGCCCGGACAAGAGCGCGGCCACCAGGATGACCACGCCCACGAGGGCAAGTGTGGAAACGAAGGGACTCAACCTAGTGGAGGCCGCCGCCGGCAAACTGCTTGACCAGGTCGCCGATTACCCCTTTCGCGTCCCCGAACAGCATCCAGGTGTTGTCCAGCACGTACAACTCGTTGTCGATGCCGGCGACCCCGGGGTTCTTGGTGCGTTTGATCGCCAGGACGGTCCTCGCCTTGTCCGCGGCGATGATCGGCATGCCGTAGATCGGTGAATCCTTGGCGTAGCGGGCGGCGGGGTTCACGACGTCGTTCGCGCCGATCACGAGCGCCACGTCGCACTGCGGCATCTCCGGATTGATCTCGTCCATCTCGACCAGCGCCGTGTAGGGGATGTCGGCCTCGGCGAGCAACACGTTCATGTGCCCCGGCATGCGGCCGGCGACCGGATGGATGGCGAACTTGACGGTGACGCCGCGCTTGGTGAGCTGATCGTACAGCTCCCGGACCTTGTGCTGGGCCTGCGCCACCGCCATGCCGTATCCGGGAATGACCACGACGAGCCGCGCCTGCTCCAAGAGCTGCGCAGCACCCTCGGGCGACTCCTGCTTCCACACCTTCTGCTCGCCCAAAGCCTTCGTCTTCTGCACCGTGCCGAACGCGCCGAACAGCACGTTCGTGAACGAGCGGTTCATGGCCCGGCACATGATGATCGACAGGATGAGGCCGCTCGAGCCGTCGAGCGCGCCCGCCGTCACCAGCAGCTTGCTGTCCAGTACGAAGCCCATCGCCACCGCGGCCAACCCGGCGTACGAGTTCAGGATCGAGATGACGGTCGGCATGTCGGCGCCGCCGATCGGGATGATGAGCAACACCCCGAACAGGACGGCGAGCCCGATGATGATCGGGAAGACGGTGGTCGCCCACGACGCGGTCGGGTGCAGCACCAGCATCACGCCGAGCACCGCGGCGGCCGCCAGCACGCCCAGGTTGACGAAGTTCTGCCCCGGATAGGTGACCGGCCGCTGCGGGATCCAGCGCACTTCCTGCAGTTTGCCGGCCGCCATGAGGCTCCCCGTAAACGTCAGGAAGCCGAGGATCACCTCGATCACGAGGGCGCTCATGCGGAAAATCGTGAAATGCTCCGGACCTTCGCGCAGCCACAGGTAGTACTCCGCCGTGCCGACGAGGCCCGCCGCGAGCCCACCGAAGGCGTGGGACAGGGCCGTCCGCTGCGGTACGGCAGTCAGCGGAACGCGGGAGAGCGGCACGCCTACCAGGAACCCGGCGGCGATCGCGAGCAGGATCCAGCCGTGGTGGACGATCGCGGGCTGGATCCAGGTCGCCAGGACGGCGACGGTCATTCCCGCCACGCCCGCGTATACGCCCCGGCGCGCGCTCTTCGGATCGTTCATCCAGTAGAGCGCGAAAATGAACAGCGCCGTCGCGGCGATCGCCGCGAACTGCCCGATTGCCTGCGTCATTGCTTCTTGAACATCTTGAGCATCCGGTCGGTGATCAGGAATCCGCTGACGATGTTCGTCATCGAGGCGAACAGCGCCACACCGCCCAGGATACGGATGGTCGTTGGGTAGTCGGCGCCGACCACGACGATGGAGCCGACCACCGCGATGGCCGAGATGGCGTTCGTCAGCGACATGAGCGGCGTGTACAACAGCCGCGATACCCGCCGGATCACGCCCAGACCGATGAACGTGGCGAGTACGAACACGAACAACATCGACCAGTAGTCGCTCATGACTTGAGCACCTTTCCGTCGTGGGTCACGCACGTTCCCTTGGTGATCTCGTCGGTGAAGTCGAGCTGGAGCGTGCCCTCCTTCACGAGATGATTCAGGAAGCTCGTCACGTTGCGGGCGTACATCTGGCTCGCGTGGAGCGGGAGTGTCGCGGGGAGATTGACGGGCCCGAGGATCGTGACGCCCTGGTGATTCACCGTCTTGCCGACTTGCGTCAGCTCGCAGTTGCCGCCCGTTTCGGCCGCGAGGTCCACGATCACCGAGCCCGGACGCATCGCTTCGACCGCCGCCCGCGTGACGAGGATCGGCGCGCGCTTTCCGGGAATCGCCGCGGTCGTGATGACGACGTCGGCGTCCTTGACGTTTCGGGCCAGGAAGTCGAGCTCGCGCCGATGCTGATCTTCCGAGAGCTCCTTGGCATAGCCCCCGGCGCCTTCCGCTTCCACTTTCTCCTCCATCGCGAGGAACTTGGCGCCCAGGCTCTCGACCTGTTCTTTCACCGCGGCCCGAACGTCAAATGCGGAAACGATGGCCCCCAGACGGCGGGCGGTGGCGATCGCCTGCAGGCCGGCGACTCCGGCGCCCAGAATCAGGACGCGAGCGGGCGAAAGCGTGCCGGCGGCCGTCACGAGCATCGGGAAGAACTTCGGCACCGTCTCGGCGGCCAGGAGGACGGCCTTGTAGCCAGCGGCGGTGGCCTGCGAGGAGAGCACATCCATCGCCTGGGCGCGGGTGATGCGGGGCAACAGCTCGAGGCTGAATGCCGTGACGCGCCGCTGGGCGAGCTGTCCCAGCAAGTCAGCACTCGTGGCCGCCTGGAGCAGACCGACCAGCGCCGCGTTTTCCCGCAACTTCGCGACTTCGGCCGAGCTCGGCTTCTGGACCTTGCAGACGACGTCCGCGGCCCAGGCATCGCCCAGGATCGCGCCGGCCGAGCGGTAGGCGTCATCCGTGAAGCCCGCGGCGACGCCCGCCTCTGCTTCCACCAGGACCTGATTCCCCTCTTTCACCAGTTTCGCGACCGCGTCGGGGACCAACGCGACCCGGCGCTCGCCGGCGACAGTCTCTTTCGGGACTCCGAACTTCATCCAGACCTCGTGATTGCGCGGTGTGAAGAAGCTATAACGTACAGTCAAAGATGAAAGGTTGATTGAATTGGCGTTAAAGGCATCTTTAGTCGGATGAACCGATGGGCGGGTAGACGGATGGTGACCATGGTCATCACGCTCTTATCCGCCTATCCGCACATCCGCCCATCCGCCCTTGCCGCCCAGTGCCCCGACGGCTCCCCTCCGCCGTGCCGGACCCGTGATCATCAACCACCC